>Ga0208882_1000776_pt1 | contig 13505 bp, 12 predicted proteins | sample LakWasMet14_LOW5_2_FD_183862 | JGI IMG/M metagenome (GOLD analysis project Ga0208882, IMG submission 183862) | Freshwater sediment methanotrophic microbial communities from Lake Washington under simulated oxygen tension - Sediment Metagenome... | ecosystem: Environmental > Aquatic > Freshwater >...
TGATCATGGGCGATTTATGCACCCGCCGCTGCCCTTTCTGCGATGTCGCCCACGGCAAACCGCTGCCGCTGGATAAAGACGAACCCCAACACCTGGCCGACGCGATACAATTGATGAAATTGAAATATGTCGTCATCACCTCGGTAGACCGCGATGATTTAAGAGACGGCGGTGCCGGACATTTTGCCGACTGCATCAAAAAAATCCGCCAGCAAACGCCGTCCACCAAAATAGAAATCCTGGTGCCCGACTTTCGCGGACGTATCGAAAAAGCCGTGGCGATATTAGCCGAACAACCCTGCGACGTATTCAACCACAACCTGGAAACCGTGCCCCGGCTGTACAAACAAGTCCGCCCCGGCTCCGACTACCAAGGCTCGCTGAATTTACTGCAACAATTCCACCAAGCCCAACCGCACGTACCGACTAAATCCGGCCTGATGCTCGGCGTAGGTGAACAGCCGGAAGAAGTCCATCAAGTCATGAAAGACTTATTGGCCCACGGCTGCTCAATGCTAACCATAGGCCAATACCTGCAACCCAGCAAAGCTCATTTGCCGGTGCAAAGCTATATCACCCCAGAACAGTTCGATGAATACGGCGCAGTTGCCAAAGCGTTGGGATTCAAACAAGTCGCCAGCGCGCCGATGGTTCGGTCTTCATACCATGCTGATCTTCAGGCTCAGGGAGTAATGCGCGACTAAATATTTGATGATGCTAAAAATCGCAGTTGAGCATTCCCGAATCCCGTTCGTCCTGAGCTTGTCGAAGGATGATCGGGATTCGGAATGCTCACCAAGTGGACGGGGTGGCTGTGAGCGTCACGATGGATTTTTTGCTATACCCAACACCGAATTAAATATTACGATGAGATTTCAAGCGCTGAATAGTTTCACGGGCATCTTGAGCCGAAATATCATCCATCCCTTTGCCAACTTCGTCGATCAGCAGCAAATGAATACGTTCACGCCCCAGCTGGCGATAATAATCAAGACGGCTCACGCTAATCAATGCGACATAGCTTTCGCCATCTTTGGTAATAATCTTCTCGGCACCCGCTTTCACTTGCTCAGCCAATTCGGAAAGATTGGCGCGAGCTTGAGAGAACGGCACCACATCGCTTGCGGAAATTTCCATTCCCCCTCTATCGCATACATTGTGCAAAATATTGTACATTATATAAGAAGTAATGGTTGGCAACCATAACCCTACAGATTGCTCCTTACTGAATAAAAATATTCATCAATACAATTCGGAAGCAGCTAATCCACTCTTGTCGAATACAGGCTACAGCTTTTTGTTTCTATAATCGTAAAGCAAATAAACAAGGCAAGCCGATAGTCAGCGTAGTCTGAAAGCTATATTCAATGTAATATTGCACCGAGCTAACGAGTTATATTTTATTGCATTTTCATAATTGGTCGTTAACAAAGTATGCAGTACTTACTAAAAATCTAATCCCGTTTGTGGTCAAAAGGAGCTTATATTGGAAAATCAAAAAACTCATGCTGAACGAACAGCAGCGGCAGACAAAGCGATAGGGTTTGACTATCAGTATTATTACTTTCTATATCGCGTTTTAAAGTTAGGTTTGAATCAATCTGTTGGTCTTGAAGTAAAAGATGATGTTCATACCGACCTGGACAATGATTATCAAATATTGATTCAGCTTAAGCATACTACCCAGAAAAATGCCGACGGTTCTGCGAAAAACCTTACAACGTTTGACTCTGATCTTTGGAAAACCCTTTCAAATTGGAGCAAGGTTATCACTGATAAAAACGCAGGGAGAAATGCAGAGAAAGATCACATTTCTTTTATTTCAAAAACTGAATTTATGTTGGTAACTAATAAGTCCCATACCTCATCGTGTGAGTTTTTCTCAATTCTTGAAACACCGAAAAATGCAAAATCAAAAATAGAAATATTAAAGTCCCAAACCCAGGACAAAACTATCCAAGAATACATAGGGAATATTATTAATTTAAGTGACTCTGTTTTGGAGGCATATCTTGGCAACGTTACGATTGAGCTTGGTGTAGATGAAATTATTAAACGTTGCAAGAACGCTATAATCGAACACCATGTACCAGACAGTGCAGTAGACCAACTTTTTAGTGACTTGGATTCAAGAATTAAACAAGACAATTTTATCGCAATTCGCGCAGGGGAAAAGATTGTAATTAGTTTTGAAGGTTTTCGTTGTAAGTATAGAAAATACTTTGAAATTGCCCGCAACCCGGAACTTAAAATTGTAAAAAATTATATTCCGCTTCCATTAGCTCTTAACGAGCAAGTTTTTATTAAACAGCTTATAGATATTGGCGAGATACAAGAAGAACATGATGAAGAATTAATGTCTAAATATACTCAGTTTATGTTAATGGTAAAAATCAGCCTTGAACACTGGTATCAAAAAGGTGATTTGACAGCTGAGGAAATTGATAACTTTAATAAAGAAGCCAAAATAAGATGGGAAAATAAGTTTCGATCTAAATATAGGGGACGGGTTACTAGAGATGTCAATGATATAGCCTTGGAAATACTAGATGAATTACGTACAGAAAGACTCAATATTGGCCCTCAACAAATGGAAACAGATTTTAGTAATGGTGAATATTACTATTTGTCAGATAAGCCAGAAATAGGATGGCAATATGATTGGGAGAACAAATATAAATGAACAGAAAACTTTACAATAATATCGGAATTTGTTCGTTAAGCATCGCTTTTACCCTACAACATGTAGATCGTCTTTCACTGCCTAGAGCGCTTTTGATTATGCCAATAATTGCTCACGAAGAACTATTACAATATATGGCTCATAAGGCCACTAGCTTCAATAGTATTGAACAGATAATTGTCCGTAAGCCAGAATTTTTTTTAAACTTTAATGCTAGATTTTATGATGGATTAACAGTTTCTCTGAACGCAATTCAATTTCTTTCTGAAATCAATTTAATTAGATTGGAAAGTAGCGAAATAATTTCAACTGAAGTTATTAGCTATGAGAAATCAATGGGAGAACGGGCTAGAAAAATATTTAATGCGTCAGCTCGTATAGCAAATTTTGTTAGCAGCGACACTATAAATCTTTATACCAACTTAAGGATTGAGCTATGATCTTTTATTTTAAAAACATAACCTTATGGCTTAAGAACAATGAAAAACGCGAACTGATATTTAAACCAAACAAAGTTAATGTAGTTACAGGAGGTAGTAATACAGGAAAAAGCGCAATTCTACAAATTATCGATTATTGTCTATTTGCTAGTAGTTCAAAAATATCGGAAAGCATGATTAATGAAAATGTTCTTTGGTATGGAATAAATATTTATATTAACGGCAAAAATTACACAATATGTCGAAGATCTCTTCATAAAGGCAAAATATCTCAAGACTTTTATTTTTCATCATCTGGTGAAATCCCTATTATTCCAACAGTAAATAGTGATGAAAACACCATTAAGTCATTACTCGAAGCAGAGTTCGGGATAGATCATAATGTAACAATACCTTTCGGTGGTAAAGTATTAAAGGCTGGATCAAAAATTTCGTTGAGATATTTTCTTATTTTTACAACGATTTCAGAAGATATTATTACAAATAGTAGCGTCTATTTTGATAAGCAAACTGAAGCTCGTTATATCGAGGCTCTACCTAGAATATTTGATCTAGCTTTAGGTATAGATAATATAGAGAATATATTGGCTAAAGAGAAAAAAACTGCTATCGAATTGGAAATAAAATCTTTAGAACGTAAAGAAAAAAAGGCTCAGTCTGGAGCGCAAGATTTCATAAAAGAAATAAATGAAATTAGTAGACAAGCTAAAGAGTTCGGCCTTCTTAGCTCGGACTGTATAGCTGATCAAACAATAGCTGAAATTAGGAATATTATTAATAATCCAATACTTCAAGATGATTCTTCCAGCAAACACAACAATTTAAAACGAGAAGCGTATAGTCAAAATCGTATTATTCGAAATTTAAAAAATCTCAAGAAGAATTATGACGAATATAAAAATACCCTGAAAAAAATTGAGGATAGTGTTCTTCCTATTAGTTTTTTACGAGAAAAGAAAAATGATTTGATTAAAACTTCAATATATGAAGAGATAATTTCTAATTTAGAGGATGATCTTCGAGCCATTAAAAATGATGTTAAGAAACGAACCCCAATTGACACCAATGTAGAAAATTTAATTTATTCCCATGAGCAGCAACTACTCAAAATAAGAGAAGAATTATCAGCAACACCTGAAACGGTTGTTAGTTTTAACAGTGACAAAGAAAAATATATTTTTCTAGGAGAGGTTAAGGAAAAGCTTAAAAATTATGGCGATGAATCGCAGTCAAGTGCGTCTGAAATCCTTTTATCTATAGAAAAGCTCAATAAAGACCTTGAGCTATTGGATATAAAAAATATCGCTGATAGTAAAAATATGTTTATAAAACTACTTGAAGAAATTATTCAGGAATACATTACATTTGCTGGTAGTGTATTAGAGAATTATGAAAAGTATCATCCTGTTTTTGACTATACAAAAAAAATGCTATTGCTTAGAAAGCCATTTACTGATTATATAGAAAACGTTGGTAGCAGCTCTAACCATATGTTTATGCATTTATTTCTTTTTCTTGGACTCCATGAAGCCATCCAGTGGAAAAAAGCGCAATTTGTACCCCCTTATCTCGTTATTGATCAGCCAAGTCGTCCTTATTGGGGGGACGGGGAAAATCGTAAAGAAAAACTTGAACATGGGGATGAAACCAAAGTCCGCAAGGCTTTTGAGCTACTTGATTTTTTCGTTGAGCGGATAAAAAATGACGTGAAAGGATCATGTCAGCTAATAGTTTTTGAGCACGTTCCGCCATCAACATGGGAAGGCTTAAATCATGTTCATCTCGTGGAAGAGTTTACGAATGGAAACGCATTAATCCCTAGCTCTTATATTAGCAATAAAGCAAACTCATAGTTTAAGAAGATCATCAAACCCCATACTCCACAGCCGGACGAGACAATATCTCCTGTCCGGCTATAGATATTAAAACTTTCCCGTCCATTTCTTCGAACTGGACGGGATTTGAGACCCCGTCCAATCCTGTAGGTTGGGCTGAATGCAATGAAGCCCAACATTACGATGTTTCTATATGACCACGGATTTCTAACGTTTCTACGATTTCCTGGCTAAATAGTTGCACTTAACCCATGCAAAACCGTTTCGAATGGGGCAACATGCCCCGTCCGGCTACAGTGCTCATTTTTAAGTTTTCAAATTCTCATTTACTAAGTTTTAGCTTCAAATTGTGGCTTTAGATTCTGACGATTGTTATTCAGTTAGCATTCATTGCACCCATTTATGAACTTTTTAAATAACAATCTCCAAGCCCTTTTTCTGCACCAAATGCAACAGCTTGAGCGCGATACCGGTAGGACGTTTTTGGCCGATTTCCCACTTTTGCACCGTTGATACACTGGTATTTAACAGCGCGGCGAATACCGCTTGGCTTACGTGCGAGGCTTCACGGATTTGTTTAATTTCCTCCGGTCGTAACTGTTCTATCGGCGGCAGGCACAAGCGATCAAATTCCCGCATCGTGACCTGATCCATCACACCGGCATCATGAAGCCCCTTGGCCGTTTCGTGGACGGCTTCAAGTATTGCTGATTTTGTTTTTCTCATTACACTTTACCTCTATCAATTCATTTGCATCCTGCGCAATTTCAATAGCTTGCGGAGAAAGCGATAACAGATGCGCGGCAAGGTTTTTCAAAGCTTCTTCTTCGTCTTTGTCAATGTTGCTACGCGCATTCTTCGCAAAACCGAATACAAAAATCCATCGATTCCCCTTATTGGTAGCAACAAGTGTTCGAAAGCCGCTGCTCTTGCCTTGACCTTGGCGTGCAACTCTTTTTTTAAAAAGCCCGCCGCCTAAATCCGCTTCAAAAAGACCATCCTTCATTTCATGAACCGCTTTGCAAAGAGCCTGTGAACTTAAGTCCTGTTTTTTTGCCCAACGATCAAACCAACGCGTTTTGTAGATTGCCACACCGCTTCCTTTTTGGGTTATTTATAGCACTTAGTGCTATACAGGACAAGCCGTTCTTGTTGAAAGCGCATTCTTTCAAGTCTATTAAAATCTTTCCGGTCAAATTTCGGCTGTATGAAAAACAGCAAGAATTTGAATCCGTTGGTCTTTTATGCGGTGCGGTAGGATGTAGTGAAACCGGTAAGCACTAACTTCGAGCGGGACGGGGTTTCCTAGTCCTGTAGGTTGGGCTAAATTCAATGAAGCCCAACATTACGAATGTTTCGGTATGGCGACTTTCCATCACCGGATGCTAAAACGTTGGGCAACGAAAAGCTGTTGCCCAACCTACACGTCTAAAGCCCCAACACATCCAGCTCGTTCAACAATTGGTCCGCCCGTTTGGGATTGCCACGCAGTTGTGCTGCCAGGAATCGCTGCTTCGCTTCCTCTTCCGCCAAGGCTTGTGCCGATAACTCAAACATTAGCTTGTTCAAGCTGATGCCGCGCACTTTGGCAATGTTCTTGAGTCTTTCCGCCATATCGTCAGGTAATCGGATGGATAAAGTTGTCATGATCTTAGTAACCTCGCTATCTGTTCCGGTGTAATGGCTTCATAACCCAAGCACTTAATCCAGTCCATTATTAATAGCCAAAACCTAATTTTCCGCAAACAATTTCGGAAACAAAAACTCAACCGACTCACTGCCGAAATGCAGCGATACAGGCCCTTTAGGCGTTTCGGACTTTAATATTCCGTCATTGATCAAGCTTGAAAGAACCATCCGCGCGCTGCGCTCTTTCAAGCCGCTGACGCGTTCGGCATCGCCTCTTGGCATTTCGCCTTGAACCAGCACTCTTTCCAAAATATAAAAAGCCTCCGGTTTTAACGCCCGGCTTTCCACGTAGGCTTTAAGACGCGCGGCCAATCGGTCGAATTCGAATAGGCCCGCCATAAAATCCACCTGGTCAAGGCATACCTCTAAAAACCAGCGAATGAATTCAATCAATGCCTTTTGGGATAAATTCCCACGGCCGTCCAAATCGCCTTGTCTCGGCATATCGGCATAATCCATTTTGTTTTTGTAATCCTGCCGGCTTTCCAGGCCGCGAGCGAGTCCACGCGATACCGACCAAAGCCCTGATGCGCCAATGCCGGCTGCCAATCCCATGGCATGACTCATTAACCGGCTGACGCGGCCGTTGCCGTCCGGAAATGGATGAATGTAGGCCAGACGATGATGCGCTGCGGCCATGGCGATAATCCGCTCGCCCTTGCCCATATTAGCCAAGCGATAGCGTTGCTCGAAATAACGCATAAACTCGGCAACACGGTCGCTGCTGGGCGGAAGATGCCTTCCGACCGAAACATTGTGTTCGGGCAAGGAACGGAATGCCCCCGGCTCCATGCGAAAGCCATGATCGCCATTGTCTACCCAAAGCATAGCTTCCGGCGCATCACGGTAAAATTCACGGTGTAACTGGCGTAAGAACTCGGTCGATGCCGGTTCCGGCATATTCCCTGCCGCATAGAGCCGGTCAATCGTCTGTTGTACGCTGACATGGGCGCGCGCTTCGATTTGAAAATTACGGCGCACTTGATCTTTTTCCAGATCATCCGCCAAGGCCCGTTCAATATCCCTTGGTTTGGTATGATGTCCTTCGATCAGGTTCGAGTAATAGCAATTCATAATTCTGACCAGCTCGGCCAGACTGGCGGCTGTACGCGGATGTAACCGGCTGGCGAGTCTTTCCGACGATGTGGTTAGATTCGCGATCAGGTCGGTAATTGTAATCGGGATGTTTTCAAGCAGGCAGGGTTCGATTGGGTAAGGTGTTTCGATAGATAGTGGCATACCGATCTTATAATCTCGCAAGGTATTGTTTTTATAAGATGAAGTATACTGTTTTCTGCGGATTTTGCCGATTTTTCTGCCGATAATAAAAAACGGTTAAGCTATTGTCTTGATTGATATCTAACCATGAACGCACAGAATATGTGCCGGTTTCAATCGAACAACCCGCCATACCGGCATAGATCTCGACCTTTGCAATTGCCACAATCCAATCATTATTAAACCGCAGAAGCGCGACATAATACCCGTCCTATTCAACATCCGTACTTTCAGATGATTTACGGATTCCCACTCCCCCCCGAAACACCATACACCTGACCACTGGCATAACTAGACTCCTGCGAAGCCAGTGTCACGTAAACAGAGGCAAGTTCCGACGGTTGACCAGGCCGACCCATCGGCGTGTTTTTCCCGAAAGTCTCTAACGCGCTGGGCGGTTGGCCTCCGCTGACCTGAAGCGGCGTCCAGATGGGGCCGGGCGCGACGGCGTTGACTCGGATGCCTTTCTCACCGAGCTGCTTGGCGAGCGATTTAGTGAACGATACGATTGCCGCTTTGGTCTGCGCGTAGTCGAGCAGGTTCTCGGACGGATCGTAAGCTTGAACCGACGAGGTGTTGATGATGCTCGCGCCAGCGGTAAAATGAGGCAGCGCGGCTTTAGTGATCCAAAACATCGCGTAAATATTGGTCTTGAAGGTTTCATCGAATTGCTCGGTCGAAAGATCGAGGATCGAATCGACGGCATGCTGTTTTGCGGCATTGTTGACCAGAATATCGAGGCCGCCGAGTTCGCGCACCGCATCGGCGACCAACTGTTTGCAAAAATTTTCGTCGCGGATGTCGCCCGGAAGCGCGACCGCCTTGCGCCCTGCATCGCGTATCAGTTGCACCACCTCGACGGCATCCGGCTCTTCGGCGGGCAGATAGTTAATCGCAACATCGGCGCCTTCGCGGGCGTAAGCAATAGCTGCCGCCCGGCCAATGCCGGAGTCGCCGCCGGTGATCAGCGCCTTGCGGCCGCTAAGCCGTCCCGTGCCTTTGTAACTGTTCTCGCCATGATCCGGACACGGCGTCATTTTGCCTGCAAGTCCCGGCCACTCCTGCTCTTGCCGGCGAAAAGGCGGCCTGGGATACTGTGTCACCGGGTCTTGCTTGGTCTGGTCGGGCTTCTGCTGCGAATTTGATGCGACAGACCCTTGTTGCCCGAGAACCGGGGCAGAAGCCGCCATAATGCCGGTAGCTACGCCTTCGACAAACCGGCGCCGCGAGCATAGGTTGGTATGTTCTCGTGCGATGCCATTGACTTTCATGTCCGGTTTCATGATCCGCTCTCCTAGACTTGCATTCAGACCAACACGTTAAACCTTCCAGGTTTTAAAAACCTGGAAGGTTTGCTTTTAGATTCAAGCTGCACTTTGTTGAGCGGCTTGTTCACCCGGCTTGAGCTCGACCTTGACCCAGCCCGGCTGCCGAGTGTCGAACGCTTTGTACGCGTCGAGCACGTTGGTCAGCGGTTCGCGCTGGGTAAGAATCTTTTCAGGATCGACCGTGTTGTTTTTCACAAGATCAATAAGATGGGAAATGTAGTGCCGGTGATTGCAGTTGCCCATCCGCATCGTCAGGTTCTTGTTCATTGCCTTGCCGATGGGAAAGCTCTGCGCAGTTGGCGGATAAACGCCGATGACCGACAGCGTGCCGGCTTTCGCCAAACTCTCGACCGCCCATCTTAAAGCTTGCGACGGCGCATCGCCTGGAATCCAATTGTCGCCATTGGGATGCTGCTCCGGCGCGACTTGCTTAAGCTCCTGCTCAAACTGCTCTTGATCCTGCTTAGCGACCGGCTTTGAATGTCCGCTCACTGCATCAACTCCGACAGCATCTATTGCGCGATCAGCGCCTATACCGCCGGTCATCCGCTTTATGACTTCGGTCGGGTCTTCTTCGTCGAAATTAATAATCTCCGCACCCTGCGCCTGAGCCATTTCGAGACGCGACGTTTCACGGTCAATGGCAAAAATACGTCCGGCACCCATTAACTTCGCGCTGGTAATCGTAAATTGCCCGACCGGGCCGCAACCGAAGATGGCTACCGTGTCACCGTCCTCGATTTCGGCGAGTTCGGCGCCGAAGTAGCCGGTCGGGAAGATATCGCTGCACATAATGGCCTGATCGTCGGTGACCTCTTCAGGCAGTTTGACCAGTCCGGCGTGTGCGAACGGGACACGGGCATACTCGGCTTGCAAGCCCTGGATAGGGCCCGACTGTTTCGGTCCGCCGAAAAATGACGTGCCCGCGCTCCGGCCATTCGGATTAGCGTTGTCGCATTGCGCCTGATAACCCGCACGGCAGTATGAACAATAGCCGCAGCAAATCGTCGAAGGGATCACAACCCGGTCTCCCGGCCGCAGGTTACGCACGTCCTTGCCGACTTCTTCAATGATACCCACGCCTTCGTGGCCAAGTATTGTGCCGGGCACCATTCCGGAGAACGTGCCCCGAATCATATGCAAGTCTGTACCGCAGATCGCCGATGCCGTCAGACGCACCAGCGCATCTGTCGGGTCTTGTATTTTCGGCTCAGGAACATTATCTAAACGTATATCGCCGATGGCGTGAAACACGACTGCTTTCATAGTTAATCTCCTGGTTTTGCTGTCTTTTGGCCCATTCAGGGCGATGGACATCAAATTGGCTGACAGGATGTTCAGGTTATCAAAGCAGATAAATGTGTCTGTTCGTTATCCAACCTTTTGAACAGGCATTGACCGCATGACTTGAAATTACTTTTTCCGCCCTGCCCAGACGGGCTATAGCGAATAAAAATCTAACATAAAAATAGAATAATCTTTTAAGAAACAGCATCTTCAATCATCTCTCCGTCAACAAGACGATTGACATATTCAAATTATCTCTTACCATTACAGCCTGGCGACGAAGCCTCGCTTTCGCAACAAATGCTGACTTGGTATAAAGAAGACGATTCTCCCCGATGCATGGGCATTTGGCCGGAGGCAATTTTGATGTATTAATTTGATGTATTAATTAGCTTAGAAACCCTGAACTGCACCGGTATCTTTCTTCGCAGCTTGCGCGATGAAATCATGGCGTGGGTTATGACAAACCATAATAAATTGATCAAGGAATGAAAAAAGTGGCATCAATGAAACGTCCCCGCCTAGCAGCGGTTGAAGCTTTACCCAACTATCAACTGAAAATGACCTTTATCAACGGTTGCATCATGACCGTAGATAAGGGTGAAGCTGTTTTCGCTCAAACGGATCTCAAGCCTTTACGCGACCCGGCCAACTTTGCCAAGGTTCGGCTCGCTAACAGCATTGGTTGGGCAATCGAATGGGCAGACTTTGACATTCAAATCGGCGCAGATACCTTGTGGCTGGAAGCACTGCTGCAAACTACCTCCGACGAAAACACACGCACCTTCCTCTCCTGGCGACTACGCAACGGCTTGTCGCTGGCCGGTGCAGCCCAAGCATTGGGCATGACCACCCGCACCATGAGCTCATACGGAACCGGTGCTCGCCCTGTTCCGTATCATATCGCCCTCGCCTGCAAGGGCTGGGAAGTTGAAAATAATTAGCAGAGATAATTGCTTGTGGCGCAATGGGATGGCTACGCTATCCTTTGCGCTAGGCCGGATAAGGCTTGAACGGACTGTGCTATTTGAGGGCTGCATGGGGCTTTAAGAGCAAATCTGTAGCACGATTACTCTTTCTTTTTAAAGCTCCGCACTCCGGCAAAACCAATCACCAGAACCAGCAGCCCGGCGATCATCACCATTATCTTGGTTATCGGGAATCCCACCAGAAACCAAAGCCGCTGTTGCCGGCTGTTACCGAAATTATCTTTCAAGGTCACATTAAGCCTGTAGATGCCACGCTGCCGGATTGTGTGCGTAATTGAAGCGAGACCTGTATTCAAAGACTGTTCAGGCTGCTGTTTAATCACAGTAAATGCCCGGCCGGGATCTGTCCATGACGTCAATGCCGCCAGTTCCAGCGTAACCAGATTCTGTTCCTCTGCCAACGGCTCCACCGCCAGCACGACCTGTCCCAGTTCAGGAAAAAAATGGCAAAAGTGTTTTCCTTCCAGCTCCGGCTGAAATTGGTAACCGCTGATGCGCAATTGGGTATCGCCCACGGTCAGGAAACAACTACTGTCGTGACTTCCGGCATGGGCGAACGCCGATTGATAAGCCATTAAACTAAAAAGCGCGCTGATCAGTAGTTGCATTACCGAATATTTCAAAATACTTTCCGCCGATTCAAAACAGTTAGTGTATCAATTTATAGCCTAGCTATCGCTCCGCCATTAAAAATATTAGATCGACAGGCTGACAATGTTAGAATTTTAGTTACAAACTGCCTTCACTTTCCTTTATTTCCGGAGCATCAATGGGACCTCATTATCTGAACCGCTTTTTCACCCCAAGAACTGTGGCTATCGTTGGCGCCTCCGAACGAGTGGAAAGCGTGGGTTACCGGCTGCTGCTTAACATGCAGGAGGCGGGGTTTAAAGGCGGGCTTTATCCGGTCAACATTAAACGCGATCAATTATTAGGACTGAAAGCCTATCCCGATCTCCTTGCTGTTCCGGAAGACCTCGACTTGGTAGTGATTGCCACGCCGGCACCCAGCGTTCCTAGCGTTATGCGCCAATGCGGCGAAAAAGGCGTTAGCTCCGTCATCATCATCAGCGCCGGCTTCGGCGAATTGGGACCGGAAGGCAAACGCCTGCAACAGGAAATTCTGGACATCGCCCATCGCTACAGCATACGCATCATCGGTCCTAACTGTTTGGGCGTCATTCGTCCCAGCGGGCAGCTTAATGCGACTTTCGGCGACGGCACGGTTAAAGACGGCAATCTGGCGCTGTTATCTCAATCGGGCGCAGTATGCACGGCAATTCTGGATTGGGCCAAATCCCAGGACATCGGCTTTTCAACGGTAGTATCGATGGGCGGCGCGGCGGACATCGATTTCGGCGAGGTGCTGGATTATCTGGCGACTGACAGCAAAACCACCGGCATTTTAATGTACGTCGAAGGCATACGCGATGCCCGGCGATTTCTAAGCGGCCTTAAAGCGGCGGCGCGGCTAAAGCCGGTAATCCTGATCAAATCCGGCCGCCATGAAGCGGGTAGCAAAGCGGCCATGTCGCATACCGGCGCTATGGTCGGCGGCGACAATGTCTTCGATGCGGCCATTGCCAGAGCCGGTGTGGTTCGGGTTTACAGTATTAATGAATTGTTCTCCGCAGCCCGCGTGTTGGCAAACAACTATGTCGTTAAAAAAGACCGCCTGGCGATCATCACCAATGCCGGCGGTCCCGGCGTGATGAGCACTGACCGGGCCGAAGACGTCGGCGTGCAAATGGCGGAACTGAGCCCTGCCAGCATTGCCGCACTGGACGAGGTGTTGCCGGTGCATTGGTCTCATGCCAACCCGGTCGACATCTTGGGCGATGCGACGTCTGAACGTTACCGGAAAGCGCTGGAGATTTGCCTTAACGATAATAATATCGACGGCATACTGGTAATACTAACGCCTCAAGCCATGACCAATCCGACGCAGGTCGCCGAATGCATTATTGAAGGTGCAA
>Ga0208882_1000777_pt1 | contig 13504 bp, 14 predicted proteins | sample LakWasMet14_LOW5_2_FD_183862 | JGI IMG/M metagenome (GOLD analysis project Ga0208882, IMG submission 183862) | Freshwater sediment methanotrophic microbial communities from Lake Washington under simulated oxygen tension - Sediment Metagenome... | ecosystem: Environmental > Aquatic > Freshwater >...
GACTTGCGCATCAACAATATCACCCAGCACGCGGCCGGTAAGTTTGCTGTCAATAATCTCCAGCGTGTTAGAAACCGCATAATCCAGCCCCAGCATGGCTTTGACACGTTCCGCAAAGAATGTGAAACCGCCTGAAACCAGCAAGGTTGTGATGTTGTTCTTTTTACAGGTTTCTATCCACTCTTTTGCACCAGGGTTTAGTTGCAAGCGCTCGTTCAGCACGCGCATCAAGTCGTCTTCCGATAAGCCTTTAAGCAAAGCGACGCGTTCACGCAGGCTTTGTGCAAAGTCAAGTTCGCCCTGCATGGCGCGCTCGGTAATTGCGGCAACTTGCGGCTTGATTCCGACCATATCTGCAATTTCATCAATACATTCAATGCTGATCAAAGTGGAGTCCATATCCATCACGCACAAGCCGAAATTCGGCAGCAGATGATGGTCGTGCACATAAGCGCAGTCAATATGCTGTTCAGCACAGAACTTTTGTACTTCAGGGTTGATAGCTTGCTGATTCGCCAGGTAGTAGCCATGTTGTGCGATCTGAACAAACTGCACGCTGGTGCCTGAAAGCTGATGAATATGGGCTAAATGTGAAATTGTGATGGCACTGCCTTGAACAACTAAGCGCATGATTGTGAATTTTTTATAATAAAGTCCCATTATACCTTGAGCTTAAACATTACTTTACTGGCGCAATTGCCTGAATTGCGAGAAAATGTGAATAATCATTAATCAGAGCTATTTTTTATGAATCTGCATGAGTATCAAGCCAAAACGCTATTACAGAAATATGGTATTCCCGTTCCGCGAGGCCAGGTGGTTGCCGCTGCAAATGAAGTAGTTGCTGCCGCCAGTGAAATCAACAGCAATGCCTGGGTAGTCAAGGCTCAGGTACATGCCGGCGGCCGCGGCAAGGCAGGCGGCGTCAAGGTCGTAAAGTCGCCGGTTGAAGCGCAGAACGTTGCAACCGAGTTATTAGGTAAAACGCTTGTAACTTATCAGAATGCGCCAGATGGCCAGCCGGTGAATCAGGTGCTCATCGAAGAAACACTGCCGATCGCACGCGAACTGTATCTATCCATGCTGGTAGACAGAACGCTGGAGAGGGTTGTTGTGGTTGCCTCTGTGGCTGGCGGTATGGATATTGAAGAAATTGCACATACCAGCCCGGAAAAAATCCTGCAGGAAGTATGTGATCCATTGAACGGCCTGGTAGATTATCAGGCACGTAACCTGGCGTTCAAGCTCGATTTGAGCGGTGACCAGATCGGTGCGTTCACCAAGCTGCTTAAAGGCCTTTATCGTTTATTCAAAGAAAACGATCTGGCATTGCTGGAAATCAATCCATTGGTCGTGACCGCGGATGGCAAGCTGTTCGCTTTAGATTGCAAAATGAGCGTTGACGATAACGCGCTTTATCGCCAGAAAGCCCTCGCTGAACAACGCGACTGGAGCCAGGAAGACAGCAAGGAAGCAACCGCGCACCATGCAGGCCTGAATTATATTGCGCTGAACGGTAATATTGGCTGTATGGTGAATGGCGCTGGCCTTGCCATGGCAACTATGGATTTAATCAAATTGCATGGCGGCATGCCGGCGAACTTCCTCGATGTGGGCGGCGGCGCTACTGCTGAAACAGTTGCCAAGGCGTTCAAGATTATTCTGGCAGACAGCAATGTTAAAGCCATTCTGGTTAACATATTCGGCGGCATTATGCGCTGCGACATTATTGCAGAGGGCATTATCACAGCCGTGAAAGAAGTCGGTATGCAAATACCGGTCATTGTGCGTTTAGAAGGTACTAATGTGGATTTAGGTAAAACAATGCTGCAAACAAGCGGGCTCAATATCATCTCAGCCGAAGGTTTAACAGATGCTGCACAGCAGGCAGTCAAGGCGGTGGCAGCATGAGTATCCTAGTCAATAAAAACACCAAGGTTTTATGCCAGGGCTTTACCGGCAAGCAAGGTACCTTCCATTCGGAACAAGCACTGGCTTACGGTACAAAAATGGTCGGCGGCGTAACACCGGGCAAGGGCGGCCAACTGCATCTTGGGCTGCCGGTGTTTAACACCATGCGCGATGCCGTCAATACCACCGGCGCTAATGCAAGTGTGATTTATGTACCGCCAGCTTTTGCTGCGGATTCAATTCTTGAAGCAAGCGACGCCGGTATCGAACTGATTATCTGTATTACGGAAGGTATTCCGGTACTGGATATGCTGAACGTGAAAGCCGCACTGCGCGCGAATGGTACTAGATTGATCGGTCCGAATTGCCCGGGTGTGATTACGCCGGATGAGTGCAAGATCGGTATTATGCCGGGCAGCATCCATCAACGTGGTAAAGTGGGTGTGGTATCACGTTCCGGCACGTTGACTTATGAAGCCGTGCATCAAACCACGGCGCTGAATCTGGGGCAAAGTACCTGTGTAGGCATTGGCGGCGACCCGATCAAAGGCTTGAATTTTATTGAGTGCCTGCAAATGTTTGAAGCTGACCCTGAAACGGAAGCGATCATCATGGTTGGCGAAATCGGCGGTTCAGATGAAGAAGCCGCTGCTGAATTCATCAAGAGCAATGTGAGCAAGCCGGTGGCTGCATACATTGCCGGGCAAACTGCTCCAGCGGGTAAGCGCATGGGGCATGCCGGTGCAATTATCTCCGGCGGCAGCGGTAAGGCGGTCGATAAGATTCGTGCTTTGGAAAATGCAGGTGCAGTGGTTGCGAGTTCACCGGCAGGTCTGGGTGAAGCCGTGCTTGCTGCAATCAATAACAAAAAATGAGGTCTTGGCACGAGCAGGCGGGCGCAGTCTTCGTGTCAATATCTCAGTAATGATTAAGGGCTAATTCTTTAATGAATCGCATGCATATAGTTAAAGGTTTGATTGCTGTCATGATGGCAGGATTGATTGCCGTTGCGCCACCGGTTATTGCAACCGAGGATGTCCCTTACCTGCTCACGGTAGCGTCGAAGGGCGATCTGGACACGGTTAACGCGATGCTTAGCAGTGGCGTGAACCCAAATGTGGCTGATGCCGATGGGCTGACCGCTTTAATGTATGCAGCGCGTAAAGACAAAGCCGATGTTGTCTCTGCTCTGATCAGCAAAGGTGCCGACATTAATGCCCGGGACAAGACTGCCTGGACTGCTTTAATGCATGCCGCCAAAAAAAATAACATCGCTACCGCAAAAGTATTGCTGGATAAGGGTGCCGATTTTAAAGTGAGGGACGGTGCCGGCTGGAGCGCGTTCGGTCTGGCGGCAATCTCCGGTTATTCATCTATGGTTGAGCTGTTTATTCAGCATGGGGTGGATGCAAATATAAAAAGCGATGACGGCAAAACAGTGCTGATGCATGCGGCCAAGAGTGGCGATCTTGCTACGGTAGGCATCTTGATTGACTATAAGGCGGACCTGGCTGCCCGGGATAAGTTGGGCGTTACTGCGCTGATGATTGCGGCGCGCGGAGGGCATGCGCCGGTAGTGGATGCCTTAATTAAGCGCGGCGCAAAAGTGGATCAGAAAGACCTGTCCAAGTGGACTGCCCTGACCTGGGCTGTTAAAAAGAACCAGATCGAAGTGGCGCAGGTATTGGTTGCCGCCGGTGCGAATGTCAATAACCTGGATTCTGAGAATACGCCATTGCTGCACATGGCTGTAGATAACGGCAATGCCGAGATGGTGAAGCTGTTGCTTGCAAATAATGCAAAAGTCAAAGCTAAAGACCAGTACGGTTTGACCGCGCTGGTTTATGCGCTCAAGGCGCAGGACGCCGAAATTGTCAAGTTGATCAAAGATGCGGGCGGCAGCTATTAAACCCGCGTTTGATTGCTTCGTTACCAGAAAAACTTTCGATCAATGAAAATCGCAATTGCTCAAATCAACTGTATTGTCGGTGACATTGCCGGGAATGTAGAGAAAATCATCCAGTACGCAGTGCAGGCAAGATCACAGGGCGCTAGCCTGGTGCTGACGCCGGAGCTTTCCTTGTGTGGTTATCCGCCTGAGGATTTGCTGTTGCGGACAGATTTTCTGGATGCGTGCGAGCAGGCATTGCGCGCGCTTGCCGCAAAGCTTGTGGGCGTCACTGTCATTGTGGGGCACCCCCATCTGGAAGATGGCGTCTGTTTTAATGCGGCATCCGTGTTGCAGGATGGAAAAATACTGGCAACTTATCATAAACATGTACTGCCGAATTATGCCGTGTTTGATGAAAAGCGCTATTTCAGCTCCGGCACTGATGCGCTGGTGTTTCAGCACCAGGGTGTTAAAGTCGGTGTGCTGATCTGTGCTGATGTGTGGGAAGCAGCGCCGGCTCTGGCCAGCAAGGCCGCTGGTGCCGAATTGCTGCTTGCTTTGAATGCTTCGCCTTTCCATATGGAAAAACAATACACACGTATAGAAAAGCTGCGCCAGCGTGTGGCGGATACCCAGTTGCCGATTGTCTATGCCAATCTGGTGGGTGGGCAGGATGAGCTGGTATTCGATGGGGCATCATTCGTGCTGAATGCATACGGCGATATCACACATGAGTTGCCGGCATTTGAAACCAGCCTGTGCATTGTCGATTTTGAACACGCGTCGCCGTTAGCCGGCTCACTTGCCGCACCTCTGGCAATAGAGGCTTCTGTTTACAATGCCTTGAAGCTAGGGCTGGCTGATTACGTCAACAAAAATCGATTTCCGGGCGTAGTGCTGGGGATGTCGGGAGGCGTTGACTCCGCCCTAACGCTGGCGATTGCCGTAGATGCATTGGGTGCAGATAGAGTGCATGCCATCATGATGCCTTCTGAGTTCACCGCCGATATCAGCGTGAATGACGCACGTGAAATGGCAGATATGCTAGGCGTAGAATATAGTGAAATAGCGATTAAAAGCTTGTTTGACAAATATCTGGAAGCATTGTCGCCGCAGTTCGGAGATATGCCGTTTGATGCTACCGAAGAGAATCTGCAGGCACGTATTCGCGGCATGCTGTTAATGGCTGTTTCTAACAAGTTTGGCAGTATTGTGGTGACAACCGGCAATAAAAGCGAAACTGCAGTCGGTTACTGCACCTTGTACGGTGACATGGCCGGCGGCTTTGCCTTGCTGAAAGATGTGCCTAAAACGCTGGTATATAAGCTGTGCCATTACCGCAACGGCTTATCCAGGGTCATTCCCGAGCGTATTATTACGCGGCCGCCTTCAGCGGAGCTACGCGCAAATCAGGTGGATCAGGATAGCTTGCCGCCTTATGACATACTGGACGGCATTATCGAAGCTTATGTTGAGGATGATCTTGGCCGGGAAGCCATTATCGCGCAGGGGTACTCGCCAGCAGATGTGAGCAGGGTGATTGCCATGATTGACCGCAACGAATACAAGCGCCGTCAGGCACCGGTCGGCGTTCGCATCACGCATAGAGGGTTTGGCAAAGACAGGCGATACCCGATTACAGCCAAACTTTCTGATTTTTGGTAAGCTATATTAAACGCATCATCAGTAAGTGAACCATTGCAGGTGTAGCAGCATTGATAAGAAATTTCGCTGTAAAGCTTAATTAAATAATTTAAATCTAGAAGTTCCGGGAGTTGATCGTATGAAAAAAATCGAAGGCTATTATTAAACCATTCAAACTGGATGATGTACGTGAAGCGCTGTCTGATATCGGTGTGAATGGCTTGACTGTGACAGAGGTTAAAGGTTTTGGCCGCCAGAAAGGGCATACCGAACTTTATCGCGGCGCTGAATACGTGGTTGATTTTTTGCCTAAAATCAAGCTGGAGCTGGTAATTGCGGACTCCATTCTGGATTCTGCCGTTGATGCGATCATTAAGGCAGCCCATACCGGTAAGATCGGCGACGGCAAGATCTTTGTGACGACCGTTGATCAGGTGATTCGTATCAGGACTGGCGAAACCGGCGAGGCCGCTGTCTAAATTTCGGCACTAAGTCACAATTAACTGCGTCAGCTTCGCCTTGCTGTACCAGGCGTACTGTCTGCGGCGCGCTTTCTTGTTCCTTGTAATTGATTGCCAAAATTCCTATGTCAGTGATTTTAAAAACAATCTTACTGCTTACCGTGTCAAATGTTTTCATGACATTTGCCTGGTATGCGCATCTCAAGAACCTGAATAACAAGCCCTGGATGATTGCTGCACTGGCAAGCTGGGGCATCGCGCTGTTTGAGTATATGTTCCAGGTGCCCGCGAACCGGATTGGTTTTACGGTGATGTCCGTTGCTCAGCTCAAGATCCTGCAGGAAGTCATTACCCTGTCAGTATTCGTTCCATTTGCCGTGTTTTATATGCAGCAACCGTTGAAACTAGATTTCCTGTGGGCAGGCTTGTGCCTGATGGGGGCGGTCTACTTCATGTTCAGGGCCTGACTTGGCCCTGATTAATAACCAAGTGCTCTTGCGCCTTGGTAGAACACAAAGCTTACCACCCACGCCAAACCAAGTGACCAGGCGATAGATAGCCACATGAATCCATTGCTTTTGGATTCGTTTCTGATTGTGGCAATCGTAGACAGGCATGGCGTATATATCAGTGTAAACAGCATGAAACTCATGGCCTGTACCCAGTCAATCTGCGTTGCCATCTGCGCCATCAGTGCATCACCCTGCATGCCATAAATCACGGCAAGCGCTCCGACTACAATTTCTTTTGCTACGAAGCCGAAAATCAGTGCGATGGCCAGTTCGTGGTTGATGCCGATAGGGTCAAGTATCGGGCTAAAAAATACGCCGATCTGGCCTGCATAAGTACCGATGCTGGCAGGCGCGACATTGCTCGGGAAGTTGGTTAACAGCCAGACCAGTATCACCCCGAGGATGATGAATTTGCTGGCACGGTTTAAAAAGTGTTTTACTTCCTGCCAGCCGCGCAGAACGATCTGACGTGGTGTAGGGAAGCGGTATGGCGGCAGTTCCAGAATAAACGGTTCTGCGTTTTTATACTGGTTCTGAAACAGCACCGCAGTCAGGAACATGGTCAGAAAACTCATCAAATAGAGCGAGAACAGCACTAACGGCGCATGTTTTGCGCTGAATAAGGCCGCGATCATAAAGATAAATACCTGCAGCCGCGCAGAGCAGAGCGACAAGGGGATCACCAGCATGGTCAGCAAGCGCATCGGGCGTGAACGCATGATGCGGGTGCCCATAATGGCCGGTACGTTACAGCCGAAGCCCATCAGCATCATGACAAAGCCGCGGCCATCCAGCCCCATTTTCGCCATCAGTGCATCCATCAGGAAGGCGGCACGTGACAGGTAACCGCTGTCTTCTACCATCGACATGACCAGGAAGAATAATATGATGATAGGTACGAAAGCCGCCACAGTGGCTACGCCGTTATATACGCCGTCCAGCAGCAGGCCTTTGAGCCAGGCCGGGCTGCTGCTTAATAATGGTTCAAGCAGGCTGCCGCGGATCAGGTCTAACACCCATGCAAGACCATCCTGCAAGGGGCCGCCGACCGTGAAAATGAACTGGAACAGCAGAAACATCGCTGCAAAGAATAAAGGCAGCCCCAGCCATTTGTGCAGCAATATTCTGTCTATTTTATCTGTAGTGTCGTCGCCTAAAGTGGTTGGGATTTGCACATGCTTTTGTATCAAATCTTCCATCTCGTGCTCAATCTGGCTATCTTCCTGTAGTAACAGATTTATGCTTTTAGGGTTGGTTGTGGCTTTTTGCTCGTTTACAATGTGAGCGGCCACTTCCAGTGCTTTTGGCAAGCCTTCACCGTATTTAGCGCTGATCTGTATTACTGGCAATGCCAGTTCTGCTGCGAGATTCTCGGTGTCGATGGTGATGCCGGCGCGTCTTGCTTCATCTGCCATGTTCAAGACGAGCACGATAGGCGCGCCTAGTTTTTTCAGTTGCAGCAGCAGTGAAAGCTGGCGTTCGATCTGCGTACTGTTAAGGAGTACGATGAGCAGGTCAACAGGGTTGTTCGTTAAAAAGTGCCTGACGACCTGTTCATCTTCAGAAAAGCCGTGCAGGTCGTATATGCCTGGCAGGTCGATCAGCTCTGCAATATGGCCGCCAAGCAGAATTTTGGCACTCATGAGGTCGACCGTGATGCCAGGCCAGTTCCCTACGCGTGCGGATGCGCCGCTAATGCGATTGAACAGGGTGGATTTGCCGGTATTGGGCATCCCTAATAGAGCAATGCGCTTCATATTGACTAACTTTTAGATGGGGTGAATTTGAATGCGTGACGCTTCGTTTGCACGCAGGATGACATCTGTAGTACCAAGCCTGACCTGAAGCGGGCCGTTAAAGCTTGCTCGACGCATAATACTTAATGTTTTGCCTACGCGAAAACCTAATGCCGATAACCTGTGAAATAGCGACTCATCAGCTTCAATTGCTGAAATAACAGCTTGCTGACCAGTTTCTAATTGAGATAAAGGTTGCATATTTTTTAAGTGGATGCCTATTTATAAATGATAACTATTCTTATTATCGCATAATTTATTGCTTGTGTATGTGCCGTCAATGGACTATTTAATAAATAAAAAAAGACCCTTAACCGGGTCTTTTTTATTGATAGCGCCAGAGGAATCCAGGCTATTTGGCGATGTCGATTTTTGCCTTGCTGCGTAAATCAGACATGAGTTTTTCAAGGTTGCGTTGCTGCAGGTTTTTCTGCAGACCATCCTTGAGTTTTTCGTAAGCTATCGGTTGTGCCGGGCGCGTATCAATCAGCTTAATCACATGCCAGCCGAATTGCGTCTGTACCGGGCTTGCTGAAACGGCACCTTTTTGCAGGTTAGCTGCAACGTCGCTGAATGGCTTTACCATGGCAGCAGGAGAGAACCAGCCTAAATCGCCGCTTTTGTCTTTAGAGCCAGGGTCGATTGATTTTTCTTTGGCCAGTTTGGCAAAGTCGCCGCCTTTGTTCAATTGTGCGATGATGTCTTTGGCTTCGGCTTCAGTTTTTACCAGAATATGACGTGCGTTATATTCTTTATCGCCATAGGCTTTTTTATACTGTTCGTATGCTGCTTTGGTATCTGCATCTGAAATCGGATGTTTTTTCACATAGTCCTGCAGGAATATGCTGGTCAGCAGTTTGCGGCGACCCAGCTCTTCACGTGCTAAGTAATCAGGCTGTTTATCAAGGCCCAGTTTTTGCGCTTCCTGATAAACCAGTTCTGAACCTATCAGTTCATTGATAATGGCATTTTTGGTGTTGTCGTCAATTTTCTGGCCACTTGCTGCAATGTCTTTTGAGATGACATCGTAAATGGACTCTTTGATCTGTTTGCCGTTAACAGTTGCTACAGCATCTGCAGCAAAGGCTGATGGGGCAAATGATAAAACTGCAAGTGTGATTAACGTTTTTGTGAATTTCATGTAAAAATCCCTAATGTGTTGAATTTAAAATAAAAAGCGAAGAACAGTTTATATTTCATCCGTTGCCTTGGCATGAATACTGAGTGCGTGTATTTTGTGCGGCATAAGATCTGTAAGGGGTTGATAAATAAGACGATGGCGCATTATCAGCGATTTTTTGCAAAAATGCGAGCTTGTTATATACAGCGTAAAGTGCCCACCACCGCCGCTGCCTTGATGGCCGGCATGCAAGGCGCTATCGTCGATAATTTTCAATTCAGTCGGTTCCAATACCTTAAGGCGGCTGCTAATTTCATCAATCAGTGACATTAAGGTAAAGTTTTCCGAAAAGGTTTGACGGTTACCTGGCCATACACGCCATTCATCGTGAATGGATCATGGTTTGCCCACTCTTGGGCTTCATCCAGGGTGTTGAATTCTGCAACAATCAGGCTGCCGCTATAGCCATTGGTGCCGGGATCATTGCTGTCGATTGCCGGAAACGGGCCTGCCAGCAACAGGCGTCCCGCATCCTGCAGGGCTGTCAGGCGGCTTAAGTGATCAGGCCTGGCCTGCAGGCGTTTTTCCAGGCTATTGGGTGTATCTTCAGCCATAATTGCATACCACATTATTCAGCATCTCCATTCGACTCTTCTTTAGGCATGTACTTGCTGATGAATACAGTCTGCACAACGATAAATAAAAACATGATTCCGGTAATGCCGAACAGCTTGAAATCAACCCAGATATCCTGGGAAAAATGATAGGCAACATACAGGTTTAAAAAGCCCAAACCTAAAAACAGCAGTGCCCAGGCGACATTTAATTTCGCCCAGATCGGGTCGGGCAGGCTGATTTGTTTTTCCATCAGGCTGCGTATCGGGTTTTTGTGGAAGAATAGCTGTGAGCCTAACAGGCCCGCCGTGAACAGCCAGTAAAGAATCGTCGGTTTCCACTGTATGAACTGCGGGTCTTTCAGCAGCAGGGTGGCACCGCCGAACACGGTAATAATCACGCCGCTCATCATGAGCATTTTATCAACCGTGCCGTGGCGGATTTTTACGTAAATAATCTGCGCGATAGTCGCTACCATCGCAACTGCGGTTGCCGTAAAAATACCAAAATATTTGAATGCAATAAAAAACAGTATGACCGGGAATAAATCGAACAAAAACTTCATATAGGCTCTTAAGTAGGTGACTTTTCTAATATAAATACCAAAAACAAATTTAAAACAATGCTTTAGGCAAGTGCGCTATTTTGCTATGATTAGCTATACGCTGCAAGGCGTAAATTGTAATACTTTAAACGGTGCCGCAGGGTTCTGTTAGCAATGGTTTGAACAGTATTTGACCTCTTTATTTTCTGGATGTAATGCAGGCGCTATGCGCCGACTATAAATATCTTAATGATTGACCTTCACTCACATTCCAATATTTCAGATGGACTGCTTTCTCCCTCCGAACTGGTAGAGCATGCAGCTAATAACGGCGTGCGTGTACTGGCGTTGACAGATCATGATGATATTGGCGGTTTGCAGGAAGCGCGGCAGGCGGCGGCGCAGCATGGCATTAAACTGGTCAATGGCGTCGAAATTTCAGTGACCTGGAAAAAACGCACGCTGCATATAGTCGGGCTTAATGTTGATCCTGATAACACTGTTCTGCAGGCTGGACTGTCGGCCGTGCGTCTGGGGCGGCTTGAGCGTGCCAGGCAAATGGCACTCAGCCTGGAAAAATCAGGCATTCATGGCAGTTTTGAGGCTGCATCGTCCTACGCACAGCAAAGTATTTTGACGCGCATGCATTTTGCCCGATTTCTGGTAGATAGCGGTTACGCTAAAGACCCGAAGGCTGTATTCAAGAAATATCTGATTAAAGGCAAGCCCGGGTTTATTGACCATGAGTGGATGAGCCTGGAGTCAGCGCTTGGTTTAATCATCAATAGCGGCGGCGTTGCTGTGCTGGCGCACCCCGGACGCTATGAAATCAAGCGCACCAATATGCTGTTGCTGCTGGAAGAGTTCAGGGCTCTGGGCGGCACCGCGATTGAAGTGGTTACCGGTAGCCATACTGCTGCGCAATATGTTGAATATGCCAAATATGCGCAGTTATTTGGATTAAAGGCCTCTCAGGGTTCTGATTACCATGGCAAGGGGATCAGCTTTATGGGTATGGGACGCCTGCCGGAGCTGCCGGCTAACTGCATTCCGGTTTGGCAGGATTGGCCGGGGATTAATGAGCTGCTCGCTTCTTGACTTGTAAACACTAACTAATAAATATAAGTGCCAGTAAAAAATCATGTCACAGTTTTTCAATATTAATCTCGACAACCCGCAGTTGCGCCTGATTGCACAAACGGCAGACATATTGCGCAAAGGCGGGGTCATCGTGTATCCCACAGATTCCGGTTACGCACTTGGCTGCATGCTGGGCAATGCGGATGCGCAGGCGCGTATTCGCCAGATTCGCGGTGTGGATGACCAGCACCTGTTTGCAATGATGTGCCGCAATTTGAGTGAACTGGGTAATTATGCGAAAGTGAGTAATGGCCAGTTTCGCCTGCTCAAGGCAAATACGCCCGGCGCTTATACTTTTATCCTGAATGCTACACGTGAAGTGCCGCGCAAGCTGCAGCACCCCAAGCGCAGTACCATTGGCATTCGCGTGCCGCAGCATACGGTAGTGCAGGCAATCCTGGAGGCCATTGATGCGCCGCTGCTGACGATGTCGCTGCATTTTCCTGATGTGGACATCGCAACGATGGCGCCCTGGGAAATCCGTGAGCGTCTTGAGCGACAGGTGGATCTGGTAATTGAGGTGGAGCATTGTCTTGAGAGTGCTACTACGGTAATTAACTTGACGGAAGACATTCCGGTTCTGGTACGTGAAGGCTTGGGCGATATCACGCCGTTTGGACTTTAGGTTGTGACGATTGCCTCAGTATAGAATGCGTTTTTAATTTTAAATTAAGAGAATTTGATGGATTTAACCGTAATACAAAAAATAGTGATCTACGCTTTGCCGGTGATCTTCGCCATTACCGTGCATGAGGCAGCACATGGCTACGCGGCCAAGCACTTCGGTGACATGACCGCATTTAACGCCGGACGCATCACCCTGAATCCGCTCAAGCACATCGATCTGTTTGGTACCATTATCTTGCCAGCCTTAACAGTCATGCTGGGCGGCATTCTGTTCGGCTGGGCCAAGCCGGTGCCGGTGGATTTCCGCCGCTTGCGTAATCCTAAAAAAGATATGTTATGGGTCGCAGCAGCAGGGCCAGCCTCGAACTTTGTGATGGCGGTTTTCTGGGCGCTGGTCATGAAATTCTCTGTGAATGCGCCAGAGGCTTTTGTGCTGCCAATGGCATTAATGGCTAAAGCTGGAGTCACGATTAATATCGTACTGATGGTGCTGAATCTGTTGCCATTGCCACCGCTCGATGGCGGTCGCATCGCCGTGAGCCTGCTACCGATGAAACTGGCGCGGCCATTCGCACAGATTGAGCGTTACGGCTTTATCATTCTGATTATTCTGTTATTCAGCGGCATTCTCGGCAGGATTCTGGAGCCGCTCATTAATCTGGTGTATGCACTGATTTCCACTATATTTTAGCTGCGCGCGTTTTGAACCATACCGCAATCACGCATTTGCATGGTTTTGAGCACGATACTTAGTATAATAACGACATATTTAATTTAAGGTTTTTCTTCAACATGGCAATAGAACGCGTTTTATCGGGCATGCGCCCTACAGGTAACCTGCATTTAGGACATTACAACGGCGTACTTAAAAACTGGATACGTTTGCAGCATGAGCATGAATGCCTGTTTTTTGTTGCTGACTGGCATGCATTAACGACTCATTACGACACGCCTGAAGTCATTGAAGAAAGCGTGTGGGAAATGGTTATTGACTGGCTGGCGGCTGGGGTTGACCCTGCGAGTTCTACCATTTTCATCCAATCACGTGTGCCCGAGCATGCTGAACTGCATACGCTGCTTTCCATGATTACGCCATTGAGCTGGCTGGAGCGTGTGCCTACTTATAAAGACCAGCAGGAGAAATTGTCGAGCAAAGATTTATCTACCTATGGTTTCCTGGGTTATCCGCTACTGCAAAGTGCCGATATCCTGATGTACAAGGCAACACAAGTGCCAGTGGGTG
>Ga0208882_1000784_pt1 | contig 13452 bp, 15 predicted proteins | sample LakWasMet14_LOW5_2_FD_183862 | JGI IMG/M metagenome (GOLD analysis project Ga0208882, IMG submission 183862) | Freshwater sediment methanotrophic microbial communities from Lake Washington under simulated oxygen tension - Sediment Metagenome... | ecosystem: Environmental > Aquatic > Freshwater >...
ACGCCGATTGGGTCAGCCATAAAAATGCCGGCGAAGGTGCAGCCCGCGCCTTGTGCGACTTCATTCTGGAATCGCAGAACCTGATACCCGTGATTATGAAAAAATGGGGTGTCCTCGCGTGACCCGCAATTTATGGACCATCCTGATTTTCGCAGCGGCCGTGCTGAGCACCATTCTGGTCTGGAATCTGCGCTCCAAGCCACAAATCAAAGCCGAAGGTCCCGCCCGCTCGGACTATGTCCTGCATAACTTTGAAATGACCACGCTGGACGAGAAAGGAAAAGAAGCCTTTACGCTAAAGTCGCCCTATCTGGAGCGCGACCCGAAAGGCAAGACACTGAGTATCCTGACCCCGAAATTCAGCTTTCCCGACAACAACGGCGGGAAGTGGCATGCCGAATCCGGCAATGCCTGGGTAGGACCGAAAGCCGAAGAAGTCCGGCTGCAGGACAAGGTCGAGATGATCGGCCCGAAAACCGCCAGTGGACAGCAAACCCGCTTCAGCGCAGAGCAATTGACCATTTTTCCCAAGAAAAATACCGCCCAAAGCAAGGATGTCGTGACCATTACCCGCGCCGACTCTATACTTCAAGGCCGTGGCTTGCAGGTGGACATGCAAGCCAAACGTTTTCAACTTTTAGCCGATGTCAAAGGACGATATGCGCCTGCTCGCCGTTAGCCTCACCCTACTCGCCGCCACACTGTCGATTTCCCCGATGGCACTGGGAAAATCTTCCGATCGCAATCAACCAATGGACGTCCAGGCCGACAATAGCGACGCCATCATGGAAGATGAAAGCGACTCCACGCTCAATGGCAATGTCGTCATTACGCAAGGCACGCTCGAAATCAAAGCGGATCGTGCGGTTATCCATCGCAGCAAAGGCGACATCGACAGAGTCACCCTGACCGGTGCTCCGGTGGTAATGAAGCAGGTCAATGATACCGGGGAACCGATGAATGCCCAGGCGTCGACGATTGTTTACACCCTGAGCTCGGATTTGATCGTGCTCAAGGGCAACGTCATCATTGAACAACCCCGCGGCTCCATGCGCGGAGAAAACGTGAAATATGACCTGAAGACAGGACGCCTGAATGGTGGCGGTGACGGCAGTCGCGTTTCGATGCGGATCATGCCAAAAAACAAAGCCCCAGCAGAAGCCAAACCCTAATGCTGCACGCGAAAGGTCTTCGCAAGCGATATAAATCGCGTGAAGTCGTTCGTGACTTCGGGCTGGATTTGCATCCGGGCGAGGTCGTAGGGCTGCTTGGCCCTAACGGTGCCGGCAAGACCACCTGTTTTTACATGATTGTTGGTCTCGTTCCTGCCGATGCCGGCGAGATCTATTTCAATGACCGGCTCATCACCAGCATGCCGATGCATGAACGCGCGCAACTGGGGATTGGCTACCTGCCCCAGGAAGCTTCCGTGTTCCGCAAACTGACCGTGGCGGAAAACATCATGGCGGTTCTGGAACTGCGCAAGGAACTGAGCAGCGCAGAGCGAAAAAAAGAACAGGAAAGCCTGCTGGAAGAATTGCACGTCACACACGTCGCCAAGCAACTCGGGGCAAGTCTCTCCGGCGGTGAACGCCGACGCGTCGAAATTGCCCGCTCGCTGGCGGCGAATCCCCGAATGATATTGCTCGACGAACCTTTTGCCGGCGTTGACCCCATATCGGTCGCCGAAATCCAGAAAATCGTCATACATCTCAAGCAAAGAGGCATCGGCGTGCTGATTACCGACCACAACGTCCGTGAAACACTGGGCATCTGTGATCGTGCCTACATCCTGAATGCCGGCAGCGTACTTACCCAAGGTACGCCGGAAGAAATACTGGAAAATCCAGACGTCCGGCGCGTCTATCTGGGCGATACCTTCCGCCTGTAAAAATTGTCTCCCGGTGCTTCCCGCGCAGTCTCCGCATATGCTTAACTGTGCATGATGAAACCGAGTCTGCAAATTAGACAAACGCAATCGCTGACCTTGACGCCTCAACTGCGTCAGGCCATTCGTTTACTGCAGCTTTCGAGCGTGGAACTGGAAACAGAAATCTCCGAGGCAATCGAGAGCAATCCGTTGCTCGAAGTGATCGAGGATTTTGTCTCCGAAGGTGACGATACCCCCTCCGGAATTCAGGATGAAATGCCATCCAAGGAAAAAGATTCCGAAGAAAACGACGGCGAAGTCACCGTTATCGAAAACAACGAAGAGTTCGACTGGTCCTACGACGAGCCAAGAACGTCGAATGGCAAAAGCGAAGAGTACGAAAATGAATTCGGCATCGCCGTCCCCGTGGGATTGTGCGAGCATCTTTTGTGGCAACTTCGTCTAAGCCACTTGTCTGCGCGCGACGTTGCCATCGGCGAAGTCATCGTCGAGGCCATCAATAACGAGGGTTATTTGCTCGAATCCCTTGAGTCCATCCAGGAAACTTTGCTGCCTGAAATCCATGCCGACCTGCAGGAAATAAGCACGGTTTTGCAATTGATACACCAGTTTGACCCGGTTGGCGTAGGTGCAAGAAATTTATCGCACTGCCTGCTGATCCAGTTGCAGGTGCTAAGCCACGATACGCCGGGCTGGTGCCTGGCAAAAAAAATAGCGCAGGATCATCTCGAAGCCCTGGCAAAGCTTGGATCGGAAAAACTGGCATCGCAGCTCAAGGTCGCCCCCGCCGAAATGCAGGAATCGCTGGCGTTGCTCAAAAGCCTGGACCCCAAGCCCGGTCTGCAGATTAGCGCCGATGCCCCCGACTATGTTGCCCCGGATTGCATCGCAAGCAAACAAAAGGGGGTTTGGCAGGTAAGTCATGCCCGTGGCAGCCAACCACGCATAGGCATCAATCGCCACTATGAAAGCCTGATCGGCAAAGCCAGCCGCGAAGACGATTCCTATCTTAAAGGCCAGCTGCAGGAAGCTCGCTGGCTGATTAAAAGTCTGGATTCCCGCGCGGATACTTTATTGCGTGTAGCCCGTTCCATTGTCCGCCAGCAAAGCGGGTTTCTCGAACATGGACCACAAGCCATGCGCCCCCTGACATTGCGTGAGGTTGCCGAAGAATTGGGGCTGCACGAATCCACCATTTCCCGTGCCACCACCCGGAAATTCCTGAGAACACCGCGGGGAACATTCGAATTTCGTTATTTTTTCAGTTCCGGCATCAGCAACAATGAAGGCGGAGGAACTTCCGCGACGGCAATACAATCCATGATACGCAAGCTGATTGACGCGGAAAATCCGCGCTCTCCGCTCAGCGATGCCCGCCTCGCGGAATTGCTAAAAGCAGACGGTATTCCCGTAGCGCGCCGAACGGTCGCCAAGTACCGGGAAGCCATCCATATCGGCTCTTCCAGCGAGAGACAGCGGCTGGGATAAAGTGTCGCCGGTTAAAACTTCGTGAACTGGATTTAAATCAAAAAAATTGACAAGTTCTCACAAATTCTTCTCCACAAAACTCGAATTCTGGCGTAGTGTAATAACCGCAGGCTAAGTTGCTTGTTACTCGACAGGAGGAAGGAATGAAATTAGATATCAATGGCCACCAAGTTGAAGTCACCCCCGCCCTACGCGATTATGCACAAGAGAAAATAGGACGCCTGTCGAAACACTTTGAACACCATCTCGATGCACGCATGATTCTTTCGGTAGAAAAACTCGATCACAAAGCCGAAGCTACACTCCACACTCCCGGGAAAACCCTTTTTGCCGATGCCGTTGCGCCAGACATGTACGCCGCAATCGATTTACTGGCCGACAAACTCGACCGCATCGTACTCAAGCAGAAAGAAAAAATGACCGATCATCATCGAGGCGATTCGCAGGCGCGCGCCGAAACCTTCGGCTAAGCCATCTTGTTCACCACAGACAAACCCCGACTCGTTCGGGGTTTGTTTTTTTACGGGATGTCGATGGAAAAACATTGCCAGCCAGCGGCAGCAATGCCAAGCTTAGCCACAAACCCAAGCAGCGCACGCCATGCTAAATCGCATCACAACCCGCGAAGTATTCGAACAGCTTCAGGAGCGTCTCAGCCTGCGTTGGCTGGCATCGTCCGGCGGTGGCGAGCGAGTGCTGGAACGCAACGAAACACTTTCGCGCAGGCCATCGCTTGCCGGCTATTTGAATGTCATCCATCCGAACAAGATTCAAATCATCGGGGCATCCGAACTGCAATGGCTGGATGGACTGGATGCCCGGCACCGCTGGGAAACTCTGGAAAAAATCACCGGTTTTAATCCGATGGCTCTGGTCATCACCCAAAACCAGAGCTGCCCAACCGATTTACGCAACGCCTGCGAAGAATCCGGCACGCCTCTATGGGTTTCGGCAAAGCGCGGCCATGAATTGCACAACCTCCTGCAGTACCACCTTGCCCGTTCGTTGGCGCCCCGCGTCAGCCTGCATGGCGTCTTCATCGAAATTTATTCCATCGGCGTTCTCATTACCGGCGAAGCGGGTGCCGGCAAAAGCGAATTGGCGCTGGAATTGATTTCACGCGGACACCGATTGGTCGCCGACGATGCGCCTGAATTCACACTGATTGCCCCGGATGTGCTGGACGGTACCTGCCCGGAAATGTTGCAGGACATGCTGGAGGTTCGAGGTCTTGGCTTGATGAATATCCGGCAAATGTTTGGCGACACGGCAGTCAAGCGCAATAAATATTTGCGTCTGATCGTGCATCTGCTGAAACTCAGCGACAGTCATTCGGACCACATGTCGCGACTCACTGGCGAGACCGATGCACGCCAGGTGCTGGATCTGAAAGTGCCGGTGTTCAATTTGCCGGTCGCGCCCGGTCGCAATCTGGCGGTTCTCACCGAGGCCGCCGTTCGATTACACTTGTTGCGCAGCAAGGGAGAAGATCCCGCTGCCGCCTTTCTCGCACGCCATACCGCTTTTCTGGAAGCCGGTGGACACGAATGAATACAAACAAGCCCCTATTGACGGTAGTCAGCGGACTTTCCGGTTCCGGCAAAAGTATCGCCCTGCGCACGCTGGAAGATCTCGATTGCTACTGCGTCGACAATCTGCCGGCAGAACTATTGCCGGATTTCGTCAAAAATCTGACGCGGGACGACAAGCAACACTTGCGTCTTGCCGTGAGTATCGATGTTCGCAATCACAGCTCTGATTTGAGCCGGGTCGGCGAATGGCTATCGGCAGTGGGTGCACTGGGCTTTGATTATCGTCTGGTCTATTTCGATACCGCCGACGAAGCGCTGATCAAACGCTATTCCGATACGCGACGCAGGCATCCGCTCTCGCACGAAGGTCTGGCGCTGTCGGACGCCATTGCCCATGAACGCGAGCGCCTGCGGCCTATTCATGCACTCGCCGATATCGTGATCGATACCAGCGAGATGAATGTGCATCAATTGCGCAAAGCCGTTCTCACCGAACTGGAATCCGATACCAAACGGCAGGTATCGCTGCTGTTTGAATCATTCGCCTATAAACGCGGCATTCCCGGTGATGCTGATTTTGTTTTCGATGCGCGCTGTCTGCCTAACCCGCATTGGAATGCCGCATTGCGACCCTTGTCGGGCCGCGATGCCGCCGTTCGGGATTTCCTTGAACAGCAAACTACCGTAGTGGAGTTTGTCGACCAGATTTCGGTTTTTCTGGATACCTGGCTGCCACGTTTCGAATCGGAAACACGAAGCTACGTCACGGTCGCTTTCGGTTGCACAGGCGGCAAACACCGCTCGGTGTACTTGGCGGAAAAAATGACACAACATTTCCGCCAGCATGGTCGCGAAAATGTACTGACGTTTCATCGAGAGCTCGAATAATGTCCGTCGGGGTATTACTGATCGCACACCCCGGCATCGCAACGGCGCTTTTGGCAGCCGCCCGGCAAATCAACGGTATCCATGCACTCAATATCGTCGCGCATGACACCCAGCCCGCGCTGGACAAGGACGCACAATTAATTTCGGCCAGCGCTGCTTTTCGCAAAGCGGATACACCGGAAGGGGTTTTGATTTTGGTCGATAGCCCCGGTGGAATTGCCGACAAGACTGCCGCACAGCTGGCGCAATGGGGAACACCGACCAGACGAGTGAGCGGCCTGTCTTTGCCAATGTTGCTCCGGGTAATGCATTATGCAGAACAGGATTTGGATGAGCTTGCCCGCACAGCCGCTGCGGGGGGACGTAATGGAGTGGTGATCGATCATGCTTGAACACGAAGTCACAATCACGAACCCTACCGGCCTGCATGCCCATGCATCGGCGAAACTGGTGCAAATTCTTGGCTCGTTCAAAAGCCAGGTAACGCTTATCGGCAAAGGTCGCGAGGTCAATGCCAAAAGCATCATGGGGGTCATGTTGCTTGCTGCCGGTCCCGGCACGGTACTCAAGGTAAGAGTCAACGGCGAAGACGAAGACGAAGCTTTGCGGGTCGTACAGCAATTTTTTACCGAGATGTGATTGAAGTTTCTTTTTTTGTGGGAGCTGGTTTACCAGCGATGAAATGTTCTACAGGCAATTGAAATTAAGTCGACGCATTTAGATCCAATCGCCACTCACGTGGCTTCCACAAAAAAACAAAAACAAAAGACTGGGCATATCGTTCGTATCAGCCGATAATATGCGGGCCACCAAGGGAGCCACCCATGGCCGAAGCCATTCGCCACGATAAAACCGCACGCCAGCTGCGTCTGTTATCAGATGCGCTCGATACTGGTCGTCTGGGCCCCGTGCGCCGCCTGGTGAATTCGCTGTCGCCTGCCGAAATCGGCAATCTGCTTGAATCCCTTCCCGCCACCAAACGCGGTGTCGTCTGGGGCCTGGTGGATCCGGAAGATGACGGTGAAGTGCTGGTACATGTCGGCGAGGATGTGCGCGAGTCCCTTCTTGCGGACATGGATCCCGACGAAATCGTTGCCGCTGCCGAAACACTGGATCTGGATGACTTGGCGGAGATCATCGAAGACCTGCCCGACACGGTCATCGAAGAAGTGCTGAAATCGATGGATCGCGAAAACCGCGAACGCCTCGAACAAGCCCTCTCATACCCGTACGATAGCGCCGGCCGTCTGATGAACCCGGATGTGATCACCGTGCGTACCGATGTCACGGTGGATGTCGTGTTGCGATATTTGCGCCTGCGCGGCGAGATACCCGAGCACACCGATTATCTTTTCGTGGTTTCACGTCGCCACCAGTATCTGGGCCGGGTGGCCGTTTCCTCATTGCTGATTTGCGACCCGCTGACGCCTATCAACGAATTGATCGACGACGAGCAACCCGCGATTCCGGTCAACACCGATGCGAATCAGGTCGCCACCCAATTCTCCGATTACGACTGGATTACCGCACCGGTCGTCGATGAAAACAATATTTTGCTCGGCCGGATCACCATCGATGACGTCGTGGATATCATCCGCGAACAAGCCGAGCATCAGGCCATGGGTGCGGCCGGTCTGGACGAAGACGAAGACCTGTTCTCGCCGGTGCCGCGTGCCGCCAAACGCCGTGCGCTTTGGCTTGGCATCAATCTGTTGACTGCCTTCCTCGCCTCCTGGGTCATCGGCCGCTTCGAAGCCACGTTGCAGCAGGTCGTCGCCCTGGCCGTACTCATGCCCATCGTCGCCAGCATGGGAGGCGTGGCTGGTACCCAGGTACTCACACTGATGGTGCGCGGCATCGCGCTTGGCCAGGTGGGCGTCGGAAACTTGCGGGCATTGATAGCAAAAGAAGTGCTAGTCGGCGTTCTCAATGGCCTCGTCTGGGCCGTTGTCGTCGGCGTTGTCTGCGCACTTTGGTTCCAGGATGCCAAATTGGGCTTGGTGATTGCCGGCGCGATGACAATCAACCTGGTCGCTGCCGCGTTGGCCGGTGTGCTGGTACCGATCACGCTAAAGCGCATGAATATCGATCCGGCGCTTGCCGGCGGAGTGGTGCTGACAACATTCACCGATGTGATCGGCTTCCTGTCGTTCCTGAGTCTGGGCACCCTGATTCTGCTGAAGTAGTGGTTATTCATGAATCGCCCCTACGTACATTAACAAAGCACCTCATCTTCACCGCTAGTCTGCGAACCTTTCCCCTATCCGGATGCCTCTAATGGGCATACCACAGGAGATACGCATGGATCGTCGAACCATTTTGAAAAGTCTGGCCGCTTTGTCGGCGCTGTCATGGTTAAGTCCCGTCACGGCGGCAAGTACGCCGGTGAACACGGTGATCAAGCCGTTGAAAAAAGCCAAGGCGGACTGGAAGAAATTATTGCCTGCTGCTGCCTACGCCGTGCTGTTTGAAGAAGACACCGAACGCACCAACTCCAGCCCCCTGAACAAGGAGTATCGCGATGGCACTTATGTTTGTGCCGCCTGCTTTCTGCCCCTGTTCAGCAGCATGTCAAAATTCGATAGCGGAACCGGCTGGCCCAGCTTCACGTATCCGATCGAAGGCCATATCGGAAAGAAAACCGATTACAAATTGGTATGGCCAAGAACCGAATACCACTGCGCTCGCTGCGGCGGCCATCAGGGGCATATGTTTGACGACGGCCCGAAGCCCACTGGCCAACGCTGGTGTAATAACGGCGTTGCCTTGAAATTCATTCCTAAAGGCAGTCCGCTGCCGGCACTGAGGACTTAATGTGAAACATATTATTGCGAAGTCATTCGTTTTTTTTGTCGCAGGCCTTGCATCAAGCATCGCTTTATCGGCGGTGCTGGTAAGTCTTGACGGCCCTTCAAAACCGAAAGCGGGCATTGAGACCGCCGTCTTCGCAGGCGGTTGCTTCTGGTGCACCGAATCGGATTTCGACAAGGTGCCTGGCGTCATTTCAACGACCTCCGGCTATATCGGAGGCACGATAAAAAATCCAAGTTACGAACAGGTGTCGGCCGGGGCAACCGGCCATGCGGAAGCGGTAGAGGTGAAATTCGACACCAGCAAAATTAGCTACGCACAACTACTGAAAACCTATTGGCTGAGCATAGATCCGTTGACGCCAAACCGGCAGTTTTGCGATAGCGGCAGCCAATACCGCAGTGCCATTTTCTACACCAGCGAGAGCCAGAAAAAACAGGCATTGGCTTCGAAAAAATCTCTCGAGGACAGCAAATTTTTCAACCTGCCAATCGTGACTGAAATTACTGCCGCCACCGCGTTTTATCCGGCCGAAGACTATCATCAGGACTATCACAACAAGAATCCGATTCGTTACAGCTATTACCGGAACGGCTGCGGACGCGACGACCGGCTGAAACAAGTCTGGGGCAAGAAAAAATAATTCGTAAACCCAAAAAAACGCCCTTGGGGCGCGATGAATCAGTCTTGGTTTTTCGCGTCCCAAGAAGTGCCTACGATTTGCCCTGCTCTTTTAATGTCAGTGCGACTTTATTGCGCAGATAAGCCGGCTCAAGAAGGTCCGGGGCAATAAATTTTCCGAGCGTGAAATCGCGCAGTGCAAGTCGTGCAATATCGGCGGCATGAGGCAATGCCTCTGACCGACAGGCAATCAAACGCGACCCCATATTTTTTTGAAGTGCATCGCCATCAGCCGCAAAACCGGTGCCGACACCCGCAAACGAATGACCGGATTCATTGCGATAGGCATCGGGGGCAATCACGATTTCTTCGTCGATCGCATCGACCAGACCTTCCGAATCCAATTGAAATTCGGCGCAATAAATTTCACCCATGCGCGCATCGATGGCTGCCAGAATTCGCTGCTGTTTCAGATCGACTGCCTGCATGGCCAAAGCAGCAAGCGTGGATACCGGCAATACCGGTTTATCCAAAGCCAGTGCAATTCCCTGCACCAGTGCGACGGCGAGTCGCACACCGGTGAAAGCACCGGGGCCGATACCAACCGCAATCGCATCTATCTGTGATTTTTGCATGCCGGCGTCTGCCAGCAATTGTTCCGCCCAGGGCAAGGCCAATGCCGTGTGCTGCTTGGGGACGATGTCGAAACGCTCAAGCATTTCGCCATCCAGATAGAGAGCGACAGAACACGCTTCGGTGGCTGTTTCAAAGGCGAGCAGCTTCATGTCCACATTTCCCGGGTATCGATCAATTCAGGCTGTATCGTCGAATCGCATTCCGCGAAAAATGCCTGCACGTCCGACAATACCCGAGTACGCGGTAGCGGCGGCAGGCTATCCAGAAAAATCCGGCCATAGGATTTGGCGATCAGGCGTTGATCGCACAAGACCAATACGCCGCGATCTTCATGGCTGCGAATCAAGCGCCCCGCACCCTGCTTGAGTGCAATAACGGCTTGCGGGATTTGTTCCTCGCGAAACGGATTTCCGCCGCTGCGACGAATCACGTCAAGACGCGCTTCCAAGACCGGATCATCCGGTGCAGCAAAAGGCAAGCGATCGATTACAACTACACTCAGGGCTTCGCCGATCACATCGACGCCTTCCCAGAAACTGGCCGCACCCAATAAAACGCCATTGCCGGAATGACGGAATTGTTCGAGCAACACCGTTCGCGGTGCCGTGCCCTGAATGAATAATGGCCATGGCGAATTTTTCAGGGCTTCACCGGCTTCGCGCAAGGCGCGGTGCGAAGTGAACAATAAAAACGCACGTCCCTTCGACGCTTCCAATACTGGCCAGACGGCATCTACCACCGCCTTGCCGTAATCACGGGTATTGGGTTCCGGCAAATTTTTCGGCAAGTAGCACAGAGCCTGTTCCGCCCATTCAAACGGGCTGTGTTCAAGAATGGTGCGTGGCTCGATCAATCCCAGTCGATGCGCAAGATGCTCAAAATCACCCTCGACCGCCAGCGTTGCCGAAGTAAAAATCCACGCCGCACGGCTTTGTTCGCGATACTGGCGCAAAGGCGCCGAGATATCCAAAGGCGTACGTTGCAGGCTGAATCCACGTTGGGTGAGCTCGTACCAGCGCACGTCTTCGTCATCGCCGGGATTCAACCAGCGTTGTAGCCGCAGGTAAGCATTGTCGGCACGTGCGCTGCAAGCCCCGAAACCCGGGCTGGTTTCCACCAACGGCTCCAATGCTTCACATAGACTTTCGACACTGGTACGCAAGGCTTCCAGTGCCAGCAATGCCGTTTCATCATGAATCACACGCGCCTGATTGCCGCGCTGGGCGAAATTATTCAAAGCCAGTCGCAACTCGCGCACCTGATGTTCAATCGTCCGCACCGGTTGCTGGATGGTCGCCAACGCCGCCGGCACTTCCTTGCATTCGGCCAAGGCGTCGCGCGCCAGATCCACCAATTGCCTGGCACTGAGATTTTCGCCGAAAAATTGCGCCGCCAATTCCGGCAGCTGATGGGCTTCATCGAGAATGAAAGTCGCGGCACCCGGCAAAATCTCACCGAAGCCTTCCTGCTTGATCGCCAGATCGGCAAGCAACAAATGATGGTTCACCACGACGACATCGGCCGCCTGAGCTTCCTGTCGCGCCTTGACGACAAAACATTCCGACCAGAACGGACATTCGCTGCCGAGGCAGTTTTCCGCATTCGAGGTTATTTGCGGCCACAGCGGCGAGTCTTCCGGCAGATCGGACAACTCCGCCAAATCACCGCGTCGGGTTTTTCCGCTCCATGCGGTAACGCGGTGAAATTGCGCCACTACTTCGCGGCTGGCAAATTTCGTTTCTCCGCTTGCCTGTTCCATGCGATAGCGGCACAAATAATTCGCGCGGCCTTTCAACAAGGCAGTTTTGAGATTGGCACCCAGCGCTTCGCGCACGCGCGGCAGATCGCGATGATACAACTGGTCTTGCAGGGCTTTGGTGCCGGTCGAAATGATCACGCGCTCGCCCGACAGTAATGCCGGCACCAGATAGCCGTATGTCTTGCCGGTGCCCGTGCCGGCCTCTGCGATCAAGGTTTCCTTGTCGTCAATCGCATCGGCAATGGCCTGCGCGTAACGTTGCTGCGCGGACCTTGCAATGTAGGACGATAATTTTTTCGCGAGCGGTCCGTCATCAGACAAGGCCAGTTGCGTTCTTTTTGCTAAATCCGACACGATATTCCCGTTTTAGTAGCGCGGCGGCGGAACCACCGTGCACTTGGCGATTTGCTGATCAGCCACAATGGCTCCGGAGGCGTCTTTTCTCGCCTGCCGCGCGAAGGAAAGGGTTTTCCAGTTGCGCCGGCATAGAGCACCCAGTTTTGGGCCTTTGTTGTAAGACGACAGGGCAAAGCTTTCTGCCTGCATCCAGTCTTTTTTCAGTAGAAACAATTCTGCCTGCCATTGCAGCAAATCGGGATCCATGACCGAAACTTTCAGGGCCAAGTCGATCGAAGTCTGCGCGGATGCAATGTCTTTTCGAGCTTCGGCCTGGGATGCCGCCGTACGTAAATCCTCCACCTGGGGGTCACGCAGTGGTGCCACGGTCAGATCATTGCCCTGCAAGCCCACAGCCCGTACTTGCGCCACCATCGCCTCGGGTGACAACACACTAGTCCCTGTCGTTTTCTTTGGCGTCGTCGGACCACAAGCGGCAAGCAAAAGAAAAATAGCCGTTACAAAAAAACGCATCGCTTATTGCTCCTGATTTTCTGGGACTGGCGGTTGGGCTTCGGGTGCATCTTCACCCAGCTTGAACCAATCAAGCCACGAACTCTCGACACAGGTTTTATGTTCTTTCGGCAAATAGCCCGAGACAAAAGCGGCGCGGCGTGCATTCGGACAATTGTCCTCGGTCGTTGCGTAATCGCTGCCATCCAGCCATGCCCATTCAATACCTTCGCCACTCACAGTCAAAGGCTGGGTCGGTAATTTGGCGAACAATGACGACCAAACTCGCATGGCACCGGTTGCACCATATAGTCCGGTCGTTTTGTTTTCGTCATTGCCGACCCATACCACCGCCAGATGATCGCCGGTGTATCCGGCAAACCAGCTATCGCGGCCATCATTGCTGGTACCGGTTTTTCCGGCCGCCTGCAGAGGACCGAGACCATCGCTTAACAAAGCACTGCCGGTACCGTTGGTGACGACTTGCTGCAGACCCAGAGTGACGAGACGCGAAGCAATCGCATCGCCTTCCTGCGCCGCATCGGAATTGAAATCATAGCGATTGACGGCCTTGCCCTTTGGATCCAGCACGCCACGCACGGCACGCAGCGGTTGAATACGGCCACCGGATGCCAGAAATTGATACATCTGGGTCATCGAAAAAACGCTTAAATCGATGGAACCCAAAATCAGCGATGGTCTGGGTTCGGATTGCAGACCGCCGAGTACTTTCAGTAATTCGCTTAAACGATCCGGCCCGACTTCCATGCCGATGCGGACCGTTGCCTGGTTATAAGAGTGTGCGAGTGCCGAGGCCATCGTCACCGTACCGTGGCTCTTGCCATCGGAGTTGCCCGGGCGCCAGGTTTTGCCATTCGGTTGCGTCACTTCCACCGGACTATCATCGACCCAGCTGGCGAGGGAATATTGATCCGGTTGGGCGAACGCCAATAAATACACGAAGGGTTTCAACAAGG
>Ga0208882_1000786_pt1 | contig 13412 bp, 10 predicted proteins | sample LakWasMet14_LOW5_2_FD_183862 | JGI IMG/M metagenome (GOLD analysis project Ga0208882, IMG submission 183862) | Freshwater sediment methanotrophic microbial communities from Lake Washington under simulated oxygen tension - Sediment Metagenome... | ecosystem: Environmental > Aquatic > Freshwater >...
GCGGGAGAGGGTTGGGTGAGGGGAATCTAAGATAAGGAAAAGCTTATTTGAATCCCCTCATCCCAACCTAATCATGCCGGACTATCCTGTCCGGCACCCTGCGGGCGAGTGCAAATCCGCTCCCGGCGGATTTGTCCCTGAGGGAGAAGGAGCAAATGTCGCTTTACTAACTCTGGACTCTATATAGTATTTTATTATTCTCACACGCTAATCCGAAGCTGTGAGAATATTATCTGAACTAGGCCAAAAATATATATTATTTACCCATAAATGGTGCGAAGAAAATAATCCTCTAATTAAATAATAAGAGCTTTACGTTTTCGGAAATTGCTTCATGCTTCGATTATTTTGGAAGTCCTACCTATTTACATCTTTACAGTTGTTCTGTAATTTTCGTCAAAAATCAATGACATCAAAACCATATCTCTTGTTTGTGCTGTTTTCGTTTTCGAACGTTGCATGTGGCGGATCTTAGCTGAATTACTACCTGGAGCGTCACTGTCATTAAGTTAAGTTCAAATGGAGTACAAGGCTTGCCTTGTATGCGGCCAGCCTTGCGCTCCAGCCGCTGGAAATACGCAGTCATTAACTTAATGGCAGTGACCTGGCGCGTGAAACAAAGTATCTGTACGTTGAAAAAAACTGTTGAGCATCTATTGATTTCAGTGCCAGTAAAATTTATTTCCTGTTTGCTTTATAAGTGTTTTGTGAGAATTATTGAGCCAGATACGCCGTCGTTATTTTGGGTATTAGTTTATTGTTGTTTTTTCTTGAAAGCTGCAGGCTGGTTGCTAACTGTTTTTTTTACGGGTGCCTTAACAATTGTTGCCGGCTTAACTTGAGTCGCTTTAGCTGAAATGCTCTGATTTGGTAAAGGTGCCGGACGAGTCGATACGCCTGGTTGAGTTATTGGGGGAGGAGGCACTGATGGTTCAAAAGACTGTGTCTTTGCTTTTAACGACATCAGGGTTTTAAGATTTTCCTGGGCTTTCGGGAAATAAACAGGCGAGTCGTCAATCGCTCTTCGGAGATATTCTTCCGCAACATCATACTGACCATTCAGCATGCTGATATAACCGATGTTGTTGTATGATTCATGGGCCGGCATAATGCGATTGAAGAGGGCGACTGCAGCTGTAAAATTACCGTTTTTAATTTCAATCAATGCCAGATTATGAATGGCACGTTTATATTTATTATCGTAGTTTAAGGCTTGAGTAAAGAAATGCTTCGCGTTATGCAGATCGCCGGAAAGATAATAGGAATAACCAACATTATTTAACAGCATTGGGTTAGACGGTTCAGCTGCTAAAGCCGCTTCGTAATGAGCTATGGCTTCCTTGCTGTTATGTTCCAGATCGGCAATGACACCCAGTGCATTGTGAGCTTTCCAGTTAGTGTTGCTGTTCTTTACAGCCACTGCAAGATATTCTTTTGCTTTGCCGGCTTGACCGTTTTCCAAAAAATATAACCCAAGATTTTCATTGGCCGATAAATTCTGATTATCGATCGCCAAAATATCCTTATATACTTTTAAAGCCAGTTCGGGGTGATTAGTGCGATTATGAATGTTGGCAATTTGTTCGAGCGCTTTAATATTTTGTTTGTTGTATTGCAGGACCTTGATGTAATAAAAAAGAGCATTGTCGTTTTTTCCTTGGCTTAATGCCTCTTCAGCTTTGGCAAAAGCTTGTTTTTCCGTTTTTACCTCAGGATCAAGCAGATTTAAGATATTATCTTGACTATTAAGGTCGCTTTCAGCGCGATTGGGTTGAACGGTAAGAGGATTACAGGCGCTGATGAAAAAAAGTGTTAAACAGGAAAAGGTAAAAGCTTTAAGTTTTTGATATGACATATTAAACGAACAAGAATTAATGTGAAAATGCAGCATAGATTGAAATAACTGCGGGCCCCAGAAGAACAATAAAGATTCCTGGAAAGAAACAAAAAGCTAATGGAAAAAGCATTTTTACGGCAAGTTTAGCCGCTTCTTCCTCCGCACCTTGCATACGTTTATCCCTTAGCTCGTCGGCAAAGTTTCTAAGAGTACTGCCGATACTGGTGCCGAAGCGTATGCTTTGCGATAAAGCACCGGCAAAATTTCGTATTTCTTCCACCCCGGTTCGCGATACCAAATTCTTGAGAGCTTGCTCCCTAGCAACGCCGGCTCTGAGCTCTGCATTGACCAAGCCGAGTTCATATCCCATGATTGGATTACTTAAAAGGGTGTCCTTGGCGACTCGTTGTAAACCGGCATCCAAACCAAGACCCGCTTCGGTACAGACAATGAGTTGGTCAATGGCATCAGGAAACGCATTTTTAATGATTCTTTTTCTTGCAGTAACCTTGCTGTCCAGATAAAAGCTGGGACCTATAAATCCAAGCAGAAACCCGGCGACAATCATATACAGCAAAACGTTCGACTGTATTTTTGGGAAAAATAGATGGCAAATCGTAAATATCAGAATGGGTAAGCCGATGGTTAATAAAATTTTAATTCCGTAATATCGGGATAAGCTATTTTTATCATGATAACCGGCGTGTAAGAGTCTTTCACGGTCATGATTGAGCTTTTCGCCTGCTCTTTCCCGGATGACAAAGTAACTGCCTAAATGCGCCGTGGCACTTCGAAAGTATCGGTCGTCACTTGTAGTGCCGGTAATATTGTGCATTCGCGTTCTGATAGGGTTATAAATACCAAAAACTAAGAAGTAGAACGCCATTGCTAAAGCAAAAGCAGTCGCGGCAAATAAAAATATAATCAGCCAATGGCCTATGACTGGGTCACCTGAAATACCCAAAATAAATTGTGAAATTGGATTCATGCGTATGGCCTATATATCAAAATTAATTTGTTTGCGGACCCAAAGTGCGCCGACAACCTGTAGAACAAGTCCGACGCCAAGAAGCGTATGACCCATTTCCGTATCGAATAAGGGTTTGATGTATTCGGGAGATCTGAGTGCAATGGCTAAAAATACAGCAAAAGGCAATAATGCAAGCACCCAGGCCGACATGCGGTTCTCGGCGGTTATTGTTTTTACACGGCGTTGAAAGCGAAACTTTTTTCTTAAAAGATCGCTGGTTTTATCCAGTAATTCCGCCAAGTTACCGCCAGTTTCTCTCTGAATCAGAATTGCAGTGGTCGCTGCGATCAAATTCGTACTGGGTACTCTCATTAGAAGATAATTAAAAGCTTCCCTGACATCGCGACCATAATTAATTTCTTCAAAAGTTATGCCGAACTCTTTGGCTATGGGATCATCCATTTCATGGGCGATATAATTCATCGTTTCATTAAAAGGATAGCCTGCGCGTAAAGCGCGAGTAATCATATCCAAAGCATCGGGCAATTGCTCTTCAAACCGGTCGAGTCTTGCTTGACGGTCATTCTTAAGTTTTAGATAAGGCAAGGAGGCAGCAAATAACGCAACAGCCGGGGTGGCTAATTGATGGGTGGTGAAATACCAAGTTATTGCGCCTGCTGTAAGGGCAAGTCCAATCATCAGGAAAATAATCATGTAGGGCCGATAGTTTTTACCGGCCTGTTCAATCAAATCTTCTAGAGCCTCGGAACCGGGTAATGACTCCAGCCAGCGTCCAAAAGTGGATAATTCACGTAAATATTTTTGCCTGACCAGCGAATACTCGCCACTGCCTATGGTTTGGTTGACTTTACGAAGCCGCTGCTTAATCTTTCGACTTTCTACAGACTTAGTGCCGAAAGAGGGCACCAGAATTAATTGAGAAAGCACAAAAACAGCGCCGGCAACCAGCATTAAAAAGATAATGAGTTTGGACTGATCCATGATGTTAATCCTTATAATGAGTTGGCTGTTTGGTCAATGTAGCTGTCAAGGCCGATATTGATGCCACGTTGTTTCATACGTTCATGGAATCGTGGAACTATACCGGTTGAAACATATCGGCCAACGATATTGCCGTTTTCGTCGATGCCCCGGCGTTCGTATCTAAATATCTCACTCATCGTAATAACATCGCCTTCCATGCTGTTAACTTCACAGACGCTGCTAACCCGTCGTTTACCATCTTCCATTCTTTCAAGTTGCACGACAACATCAATTGCAGATGCAATTTGCGCACGAATGGTTTTTACAGGTAAATCAAAACCGGCCATTGTGACCATGTTTTCAACACGGGACAAGGCATCTCTTGGGGTGTTGGCATGGATGGTGGTTAATGAGCCATCGTGACCCGTATTCATCGCCTGCAGCATATCGAAAGCTTCCTGCCCGCGCACTTCACCGATGACGATACGGTCGGGGCGCATCCGCAAACTATTTCTGACCAGATCGCGCTGATTAACCTCGCCTTTACCTTCGATGTTAGGTGGGCGAGTCTCAAGACGAACCAGATTTTCATTTTTTAGTTGCAGTTCGGCTGAATCCTCGATGGTTACAATCCGCTCATTTTTAGGGATGTTATTGGAAAGAGCATTGAGCATGGTGGTTTTACCGGAACCAGTACCGCCGGAAATCAGTATATTGAGCCTGACTTTAACCATATTGGCAAAAACGTCGACCATGGCCTGGCTTATACTGCCGATACCAACCATATCCTGTAACTGCATTTTATCCTGAGTGAAACGCCGTATTGATAAAGACGGGCCGTCAATTGCCAATGGCGGAATAATTGCATTGACACGAGAGCCGTCCTTCAATCGTGCGTCGACCAAAGGAGAGGATTCGTCTATTCTTCGTCCGACCTGGGTGACAATTCGATCGATAACCTTTAGCAGGTGGGCGTCGTCCTTAAAGGTGACGGGGGTTTTTTCGAGTCTCCCGAAGCGTTCGATAAAAACCGAATTACAGCCGTTAACTAGAATGTCGGCAATAGTCGGTTCATAAAGCAAATGCTCAAGAGGACCGAGTCCCAAGATATCATTAACGACTTCATTGACGATTAACTGCCGTGTTCTGGCTATTACCGGCAACGATTCTTCATCAATAATACGGCGAGCTATTTCACTAATTTGTTTTCTGGCATCCGTATTCTCCATTTTAACGATTAAAGATAAATCAAGGATATCCATCAGCCTTTGATGGACTTTATCCTTGTATTCAGTTTCCTTAGGCGAAAGAAGCTCGAATGTTAAAGGAGGAGTCGAAGTTTTTTCAATTGGAGGAGGGGTTGAATGCTCCGGTTTGTCATTACTAAATAATGTTTTGTTATTTTGTCCTGTGTAGTTTTGGATGCGACTTTTTAGATTCACAATAAGATCCCTTGTTAATGGTTTGATTAATAGAGCTCAAGTAAAGCACTGCTATTGGTACCCGTTTAGATTGCATTCTGTTCCAATTAATTCATGGCTACAGTATAACGATTAATTACAATTATTTAAGAAATAGTGTAATAAATTAATTTACATTTCAGCCAGATCTATAAGAGGTGGCCTGTAGGCTAGATAAGTAATGCGCATCCGGCAGATTTGATGAGTGCGCATTAATTGTCCGTATAGCGAGTCGCAATTATTTTAGAAGCAATGCAATAAATCAATATTATCAGATATAAATTGTCTAAAAAATACGCCGCTACAGCCTGAGCCTAGCCACCTTATGCAGTGGGAATGCGGCCTGTCGGCTTTTAGGGTAACTGCCCCAGATGCTTTGCCGGTATAAAATAATTAATCTATCGCGAAAAACTCGTCCTTCAATACACTGGTGAATAGTGTAGGCGGCAGCGCTGTCTTTTTATTTGCCAGTTAATGAGGGGTTAATGCTCGACGTATTTCCGAATAATTTCAAACGGCGCCCTTCAGGTTTTCCACTAAGTAACTGACGTTACGCGCTGTCCTGTCCATTACAGCCAAAAAAAGATAAACACCTAATCTCGCTGTAGGGCGTGCCGTGCGCGCCTTCGGAGCTAAGAAGCAGGCATTGATGAATTTAAGCAATGACCATGAAGAACATGAAGGGTTTAAGTCTTCATGTTCTTCATGGTTTAACCATAAAACGTGCTCACGTCATATCTCCGAAGGCGCGCACGGCACGCCCTACCCACTCCGTCACAGCCATTCGAATTAAAACATAAAACCGCCTTTTGCGACCAATGCGTAACATCAATAAGTAATTTAACTAAAGTTTTCGGGTTTTTGGAGTGCAAGCTCCGCTTGCAAACCAGGCGAAGCCTGCACTCCGGCTTAAGACAAAAGCTGGAAACTTATATTCAGGTACTTAGATTCGATACTCACTTTAGATGAGTTAACCAGCAGACGAACTTAGTCGTCCCTACATCAAATTCCACTAGCCCTGCTTCAAAGTCGGCGTATATGCTTGCTAAGATTTCGTGATGATTAGCGAGTATGGCTTTTATAAATAGTCCACGGCAATATAGACCCCGAAGTTGATAAAGCGACGCAAAGCCCTCTCCAGCGGGAGAGGGTTGGGTGAGGGGAATCTAAGATAAGGAAAAGCTTATTTGAATCCTAACTCTGGACTCTATATTTGTTATAAAGACCGGATGAACGCGTATCCTCAGAACGCAGTGTCCGGCATATCTTATGTCATTGCCATCGTTTATATGGCAGAGTATTATTGACTATGCGGAGACTTCAAGTCTTCAAATATGGATTGATGTTAGACGGCGGTATTAACTGTGCCGTTTCGCCGGGGCATGACGCTAGAGAGAATCGGGCAAAGCCAACCTAGCTTCGAGTGCGTAGGTAGTTTCAGGAAAATACCGAGCTGTCCGGTGCGATCAATGTTTTCAAGGGCGGACACCGCCCGGTTAGCTTGTGCAGATACATGAAACGTCGGACCAACAACTATTGAGTTCACTTGAGTTTTTACGGTCTGCGCGCCGTAGAGATCTTCGTCCTAAAGACGAGGAAGATGTCAGTTGCTGTTCAAAACAATCTCAAGTAAAGCTATTTAAATCGATTTGTTTTGCGTTAAAAAATAGATCAACTTAGTTTCTAACCTAGAAAGAGTTATGCTGAACAATTTGATAAAAACCTATCTTCTGATTTTAATGCTAACTTTTAGCGTAAATCTTTACGCAGAATCTTATAACATCACTATCAATGTTAATGGTGAGGAGTATTATTCAAGCGAGAATGGTTTTTCAGATAAGGGCACTGTTTCAAAAAAGATAAAACCCAAATTAAAGGAGGAGACCCGGTCAATAAGCCGGAGTAGTTATAGCAACGCCTCGCCTTCTTTAAGCATGAATAAAAGTAAATATATGGACCTGATCGCCAAGGCGGCAGACAGGCATCAGGTTGATGTCAGATTGTTACACGCCGTTATTCAGGCCGAATCCGCTTATAACGCAACAGCCATTTCTTCGGCGGGCGCAGTGGGGTTAATGCAGCTAATGCCCGATACCGCCAGGCGTTACGGCGTTACCGACCGGCGTGATCCTGTCCAGAATATTGATGGCGGCACGCATTATTTGAAAGACTTGCTCAAAATGTTCAACTCAAACCTGGATCTGGCCGTCGCCGCTTATAATGCCGGTGAAAATGCCGTAATCAAATACAATAACACCATTCCGCCATATCCTGAGACCCTTAATTACGTTAGACAGGTGCTGTATTTGAAAGAATACAGGAAGCAAAGTGGCCATGAAGCGGGATACAAAGAACACTGATTGGCGCATCAATTGAGCATGGTCAGGCTTTGTTTTGTAGAATAAGAATAGTTATCTGATGTTATGTACTGTCCACGAAAAGCACGAAAGACACGAAAAATAGCAGCCGTAGGTTGAGTCGCTTGCGATGTGATACCTGGCGTTCATTCTCGTCCCGTGCCCCCTAGACAGGCTCTTACAATTACACCGACGTAGGCCGGAATACCCACAGGGCACAAGTAAGCCAGCCCGGCGCTAGCAAGGGTGGGTATTTCCGGCAATCGGAATGCCGGAAACACCAGTTTTCGCTTTCGCTCAAACCGGCTTATTCCGGCCTACATCTGCTTATTATTTATTTTTTGAGCGGAACAGTTTTTGAAAAAAACCTTTCTCTTTAAATTCGTCTTTGACAGTTACATTTAGAGATTCAATCAGTGACATTATTGATTTAGTAATGGGCGCGTTACGCGCGTAACTGTATAAAGGAATACCCAGGTTTGTTGATTGAGCAACCGTTTCGTAATCGTTTGGAACGGTGAGCACGTTCTGACAATCCAGTGTATCTTGAACGTCCTTTATCTTTAAACTGCCATCAGAATTGTAGCGGTTAATGACAATGAAAATATTATGGGCGGCTATATTAAATTCCGATCTCAATATTCCTATTAAACGTTTGGCGTCGCGCATATGAGCCAGGCTTTGCTGTATTACGATAACGATCTGATCCGATCTTTCCAATATTGTGACTGACACCGAATCAATGTGGCGCGGCAAGTCCACAAAAAAACGGTTGTAGCTGCTGATGGAAAGGGTTAATAGCTGGTCAAGATTCTCTATAGAGATTTCATTGGTAAGGGTTAAATGATCATGCTCGGTCGAGAGTAAGCGCAATCCGCTTTCATGCCGGGTCATATAACCGTCAAGGCCCTCAAAATCGAGCTTGGCGACATCATTAAGCGTTTCTACAATATTGTGTCGCGGCTTGACATCAAGATTGAGCGACTGTGTTCCGAATTGCAGGTCCAAATCCATTAAGACAACGCTAGAATCGGAAACGACCGAAGTAAGATGGGCCAGGTTGCAGGCGATAAAACTCCCGCCTGAGCCGCCCTTAGCGTTAATAACCGTCGTCAGGATACCTTGTTGAGATTGCCCCCGTCTTAAATCGAAAATAGTTTGAATTAAAGATTTATGCAGTTCCTGGCTGTCAACGGGATGGGCAAAAAAATCCCTGGCTCCTGCCTGCATCGCAAGTCGCATTAGCTGTTTGTCGTTGTCCTGTGCAATGACCAGTAAAGCCGGGCGCATTGAAGAGGGCAGAGCGATTAATTGGTTCAGCGCATCGACTGTCGAATCATCGAGCAGAAAAATCAGTAATTCAGGCAGCTTTTTATCTTTATAGAGCAGTGTAAGAGAGGTAACGTCATATAAATACGTAGTTATCTCTTTATTGATTAAAGCCGAAATGTGGCTACGCTGGAGTGTTAATGTGGATAGGTTACTACCTAAAATCTCTATGGAAATCGCTTCCTTTTGCATGGTTTTTTTTTGTGTCCAACTCAATATTATTTTAATAAATTTAATTGCTTGTCAATCTACGGCATAACAATTAATTACAGTTATATAAGGAAATAATGCAATAAATCAATAAAAAATAGCATCAGAAATAGGTCGTCAAATTATACTGTTCACGATTACGGATGCGGATTAAATTTTTCGGGTGGGCAACGCTTTTCTGCCCATCGCTTTTCGCCGGTCACGAGTATTCCGTTTTGGTTGTCGTAGTTTATGGTTGGCGATAACCAAGCCAATATCATCGTCATCCCAATAAATGTTGGGTTGCTTAATAGCTGGCAATCCCTCTCGCTAGATATTATTTTTCTGTCGTACAAGCATTGTAGCAACAGCGTTCATCGACTGGATTTTTCCCTGAAACTCTTCCCAAACTTTCACTAGGTAGTGTGGTTTGAATGCTAGGTACAGAAAAAGTATTTCCGAAACCAGGTATGAATAATGTGTGTGTAAAAGATGGCCTAATTTCTACACGAACCAGTTGGATTCGGAGGTAATCAAAGTCGGTGCCATTGGTTTTTTGATTCAGTGTGATAGGGTCTGGCGTCGGGTCTGATATTGAAATCTCTTGTAATGTATTATCGCTTGGGTCGATGCCAAAATAAGTTACCTTGATATCGGTTGTAGCGAGTCCTAATAAAGGTGTGCCAGTATTGTTCCCATTTTTAAACGTAGTGACGCGTTGCACCTGAGCAATGCCATCTGCAGAAACAGGGCAGACCGCCGCGACCCGAGCGCCGCGCCGGGTCGCTTCGACCAGTGTATTATAGGTAAACAGGAGTCTGCCAAACTCGATAATACCGAAAAGAATCATAAAAAAAACCAGGGCTATCATGGCAAACTCCACCATAGCCGCGCCGCGTTGTGTTTTCATTCTAGCCACCTTCTACCCTCAGCACTGAAGAAGCGGTTAACGGAATGATAGAGACAGGAGCACCGTTGCCGTGGCCAACAAGATTCCTTAGATTGGATAATGCATCACCGGTTATTAGCTCGTGTTGATAATCGGCAGTTAATTGGATATGTTGAGTAGTTGAAAGGCATGGTGTTCCAAAACTATTTTCTTCGACGCAATATATTTTGAGATCAAAATGATCTGCGTTATCTGCATTCGGCAATAAAGGACTGCCAGTGTTAGTAGGGGCGCCGTAAATCACAAGATTTCGGGTTTTGGAATACGCAACGGTAGTGTTGCTTGTATCGATAGGATTAGAATTAACGCCTTTTCTTGCTTGAAGGGGGTTGGAAAAGTAACGCGCCCCATCCTGGACTGATTTATTTAAAATATTTTGATGATAAAAAGCCCAAGCAAATTCTGTAATTCCTATTAGCAACAGCAGTAACAAAGGGACGACGATAGCAAACTCTATCAGTGCAGCGCCAAGTTGAGTATTGCTATGCTCTAAGTGTTTTTGGGGCATTAAGATTGCCCTCCAAAAGGATCTTTATACAAAATGACTTTGTGAAAAGTGGAATTATTCAGTGTGTCATCCCCTGTTGATTGGCATAGGTTTTGATCGGCAATGAATTGCCCCAAAATAAAAACTTCGGATCCTTGTTTTTCAGCCTCGGCGGTCAGCAAAAAACAGCCGAAACCAATAATGGGAACTGTGCCGCTGCCTCCGGGAGGAGTAATGGCGCAATTGGCTAATGGGACATTTAATATTCGTTTTCCATATTGAGCTGTACTGGGTAGTTTTGTTTCTATACCGGACGAAAATGTTTTATAAACGGTATAAGGGCTTGGTACGAGGTTACCTAAGCTATCCGTTAAATTTGACGGGTTCAATCCCGTGGTTGGTATTTGACTAATTGCTGCGCCTGAGCTCTTTAAGGTTGAAATTTTATCCCAGTTTAAATAGGTTAAAGTTGAGCTTTGGCTAATAGAATTGGTGATAGGGCCGTTATCGTTGTTGTTTGGTATGCCCGACTGACCGCCTTCACCCGTGATCGTGTCCGGCGGAAGCGATGAATATTGAGGATTCTTACTGTTATTAAAAATAGCAGATATGCCTTCTTGAACCGGTCCCCATTTATCTCCTGGATCGTTTGGTAGCTGACTAAGATCCGGACTGTAGTCACAATAATTTTGACAGCTCGGATCTCCGGCAAGACATTTTCCAAGAGTATCGGCGCCCTTATTTAAATCAGGGTACACGGATCCTAAATTGACATAACCTATATTACCCGGCCCCCACACTCCAGTACCTGAAGCTGCGCATTTACCTCCAGAGTTGCTTTTGTCGGGAGTTAAACAATAGATATTGTCAATGGTAAAGCCATAGCAAGCCCCGTCACTACAATCAATATCTGGAGCGGTTGGGTTTTCTGCACACATCATTATTGGCGCTAAATTACAGGGGGCAATGGGGGTTTCGCCGGCTACGGCGGACGTTGATACTACAGTATTGTTAATACCGAAAATCCGGCCAAACCAGGTAGGCACATTCATCGCGTCTACCGTGACTCTGGCAAAATTGGCATCGTTAATGCTGGCGGCAGCTACCCAGTCTTCAGCTTTGCTGGTGTTGAGGTTTGTTATCTTAGCAAAGGTAAAGGTAATCTTTGAACAGGTAGTAACCGAAGGTGTGCCTGAGCTAGAGCATAAGCCGCCGTTAGCGATCTCGACGTTTCCATCGCTGGCTTTAAACCAGTTGAAGGTTTTGTCCTTGGCATAGGTTTCGGCGGCAACTTCATCTGTGGAGTTTGCAGCATTATTGCTCTCATTTAATCTGATTGCGGCACTTAGCGCTAAAGAGTCGGCCAGATTCTGTAATCTGGTTTTGTCGACTTCGGCGTGACTCAAGTCAATGGCAAGCCCTGCCACACCCATTAAAGCCACTAAAGATAAGGCAGTAATAACCAGCACGCTACCTTTCGATTTGCTTAGTGAAGCCAATGATGTGTTCATAAAGTACTCCTGCGCTAACTGACTAATTATTAAACCGTTCTTGTTTTAGCAATAATGCTTATCATTGGCCGCCCGAACCGCCTGAACCGTTTGCACCGCCGATATTGATGGTTAGACCCTGAGGTTGAACAATCGTGCCGAATCCATCTCTATAAGATCTAAGAGTATTAACCCCAGCATATCCGTCCATTTTTCTTGGAGAGTCCGCCGGGGGATTTTCCGCCGCCTCGGGATCGGCAATTTGGGCTTGAAGCATTTGGTTTTCAACTTGGCCAAATTTATCGTCCAGATTATACGGCCTGTAAGTACCGTCGGCGCAAGCTGTCAGCATTAAACCGCTTAGTAAGGTAGTTAAAATCGTTTTGTAATTCATTGTGAGCCTCCATCGTTAATTTGGTGCCCGAATTGGCCGGTCGTTCCGCCTGTCGTCGAATCGAATACAGGAGCTTGTGCCATTCTTATCGGAGTTTTTCTGGCTTCCATCCGGCCTAATAAATAAAATTCGACATCATCCGGCGCGACATAGTTTTCCGTGGGCAGATGAATCTGATCGTGCGGTATGGGTTTTGCCAGATGCGGTGTTATCAGAATTACCAATTCTTTTTTATCATTTGCGGCTTCTCTGTTTCTAAACAACGCACCAAGAACAGGAATATCTGCCAAACCGGGAGTTTGTGTCTGTTTGTTGCTGTTGTTTTCGCTGATTAAACCGGCAATCGACATGGTTTGTCCATCGGCGAGTTCCAGAGTGGAAATAGCTTCTCTGGAGTCAAGACTAGGCGTAGGTTGTAGAGGAATTAAAAGATCTTCGACGCCGGTGGATAAGATTTGGTTAGCGGAATTACTCAGCGAACTGACCGAAACATGAGTGGTCAGATTGATCCGGTTGGAATCTAATACAACAGGCGTAAACTCAAGACCTACACCGAAGGGTTTGAAGTTAACGGTACAAGGGACAAAGGCGCCGTTAGTCGTTGCCGTGGCTGAGGTACAAGCAGTAAAGGGAAATTCACCGCCGGATAAAAACGATGCTTTTTGGCCACTCAGGGTGGTCAGATTGGGTTCTGCCAGAACGGTAGCCAAGCTGGTGTCTTTGCTAAAGTTTAAGCTCCAGTTGAAAAGGGTAGCGCCGGCGACGTATGAGCCGGTAAAGAGCCCCGCACCAGCCGAAGCCACATCCCACAGAAACGATCCGTCCTGAAGGTTGGTTTTACTTGCACTGCTGTTTAAACTCAATGCGCGAGCCAATGTACGGCTGACTTCGGCAATTTTTACTTCAAGCATTACCTGCTGTTCGCCGCCTACATGCATCATATTGACGATAAATTGCTTAGTGTTC
>Ga0208882_1000787_pt1 | contig 13399 bp, 10 predicted proteins | sample LakWasMet14_LOW5_2_FD_183862 | JGI IMG/M metagenome (GOLD analysis project Ga0208882, IMG submission 183862) | Freshwater sediment methanotrophic microbial communities from Lake Washington under simulated oxygen tension - Sediment Metagenome... | ecosystem: Environmental > Aquatic > Freshwater >...
TTCACGGCCCGGCGAGTCGATGATTTTTATTGTTGCCAAGGATAACACCTTGTCCAAAGACATACCGGAAGTTTGGTATCAGGTACGTAAAAAGGTCGCCGACATACGCCATACCTTGCCGCAAAACCTAGAAAGCCTGACTTTCAACGATGAGTTTAGCGACGTGTACGGCAGTATGTACGCTTTAACCGGCGATGGTTTTGATTATGCTGAGCTTAAAAAGCAGGCCGAGCTGATTAGGACTGAGTTGCTAAAAGTTGATGATGTCGCAAAAGTTGAATTTTTTGGAGAGCAGAAGCAACGCATATTTATTGAAATCTCAAATGCCAAGCTAGTGACGATAGGCATCAACACTAACATGCTGATCGGTATTTTACAGGCGCAAAATACCGTGGTGCGCGGCGGCACTTTTGATTCTGCTGACGAGCGCATACGCATTGAGGTATCAGGCCGCTACAGCAAATTAGACGATTTACGCGAATTGCGGCTGCGTGCTAATAACCAGGATTTTCGATTGGGCGATGTTGCTCGGATTTATCGTGGTTATGAAGACCCGCCGCATGACCGTATACGCTTTCAAGGAAAAGACACCTTACTGTTGGGCGTAAGTATGCAAGATGGTGGTGACGTGATCGGGTTGGGCCATGCTCTGGATAAAGTAATCGCAAAAATTCAACCGCACTTAACGGTAGGCTTAGCCCTCAATGCCGTCACCTTACAGCCGAAGATTGTCGCCAATTCCGTTAATGACTTTGTAAAGTCGTTGGTGGAAGCGTTGGTGATAGTGCTTAGCGTAAGCCTGATTTCATTGGGGTGGCGGAGCGGTATCGTTGTCGCCATTACTATTCCGGTGGTGTTGGCGAGTACGTTTTTGGTGATGTATCTCAATGGTATCGGGCTCCATAAAATCTCACTGGGAGCGTTGATTCTAGCCTTGGGATTGCTGGTAGATGACGCCATCATTGCTGTGGAAATGATGTCATCAAAAATGGAGCAAGGCTGGGACAGAGTCAAAGCCGCATCATTTGCCTACACCTCAACGGCCATGCCGATGCTCACCGGTACCTTGGTTACTGTGGCCGGATTCTTGCCGATTGCGACGGCTGCGTCAGCTACTGGCGAATATACACGATCCATCTTTCAGGTATCGGCGATTGCTTTGGTGATTTCATGGTTTGCCGCCGTCATATTTGTGCCTTTTTTGGGTTATCACCTGCTGCCCGATTATGCCCCTATACGACAGCCATTAAAAATCCCCCGCTGGCTAAAGAACCGTCTTAACCTGGCCGATAAAACCGACGGCAATCATCACGACATTTATAACACAACGTTTTATCAAGCCTTTCGATCCATCGTTACTGCTTGCGTTCGTTATCGCAAAACCGTCATTGCTATTACCTTGGTGTTATTTGCCTTGTCTATTATTGGCTTTGGTAAAGTGCAACAGCAGTTCTTTCCCGATTCGACCCGGCTTGAGTTGATCGTCGACTTGCGCATGACCGAGGGCGCGTCTTATGCCGCCACCGATTCGCAAGCTAGAAAATTGGAACATTGGTTACAGGAGTGGACTCAAAAACATGAAGGCATAGAAAACTTTGTTGCCTATATCGGCACCGGCGCACCGCGTTTTTATTTGCCGTTGGATATTCAATTGCCGCATCGCGGGTTTGGACAATTTGTCGTTTTAACTAAAACCTTGGCGGATCGTGAGGCTTTGCGTAAAGATTTGCTTGCCTTGTTTGAACAGGATTTTCCGGCCTTGCGTGCCTCCGTTCTGCGCCTGGAAAATGGTCCGCCGGTAGGCTTTCCCGTGCAGTTTAGGGTGTCCGGCGCTAACATCACGCAAATCCGTGATATTGCACGCCAAGTTGCCGAGGTGATGCGCGCTCATCGTAACCTAGCGAATGTGCAACTTAATTGGGAAGAGCCCAGCAAGGTCGTCCATGTCGAAGTCGATCAAGTGAAAGCGCGCTTATTGGGCATCAGTACTGTAGATATTGCCAATGTGCTTAATGGCGCCATGCAAGAGCTCGTCATCACAGAGTTCAGGGAAGGCAATGAAAGTATAGACTTGGTTGCACGCGGCTCGGAATTTGAACGTACGCGCTTGTCGCATTTGCCTGACTTAATGATTAACACGCCGTCTGGGGGCGTACCCTTATCACAGATTGCGACACTGACTTCAGCGTTTGAAGAAGGCGTTATCTGGCGGCGTAATCGTCAGCCCTCCATTATTGTGCGTGCTAATTTGCAAGGGAATTTACAAGCTGCGGTGGTGTCGCAACAAATAGAGGATCAACTAACGGCAATTAAAGCCGGTTTGCCGCTAGGCGTCGATTTGGTGACGGGAGGGGCTGTTGAAGAATCTGCTAAGGGCGGCGCATCGGTGGCAGCAGGATTACCGCTGTTTTTAATTGCGGTACTGACGATATTGATGGTGCAGTTGCAAAGTTTTTCTCGCGTATTTTTAGTGATCTTAACTGCGCCTTTAGGTTTAATCGGCGTCACCATCGCCTTGTTGCTATTTGATAAGCCATTCGGTTTTGTCGCTATGCTGGGTACTATTGCGCTGTCCGGCATGATTATGCGCAACTCGGTGATTTTGGTCGATCAGATTGATCAGGACCTTGCATCAGGATTGGAGCCTTGGCAAGCGGTTGTTGAATCAACCATACGCCGATTCAGGCCTATCATGCTTACCGCTGCCGCTGCGATTTTAGCGATGATACCGCTCACCACCAGCGTGTTTTTTGGCCCCATGGCGGTTGCTATTATGGGCGGACTGGCGGTTGCCACTTTGCTGACAGTGCTGTTTTTACCTGCGCTGTATGCCGCTTGGTTTAAAGTGACAATTTAATGCCCATTTGTAGGATGAATAAGCTAGCCCATCCAGCAATAGCGTTTGCCACAGCAAGCAATGACTAGCGTCTTAACCAAAGGTTCTACCCCTATGCTAAAAAAGTTGATCCTTGTTATTTCGCTGATTTGCGTAACGATGGTATGGACGGCTACCGTTTATGCCGAAGACAAACCGCAATCCCTGGTGGATATTTATAATCAGGCATTGGCGCATGACTCGACATTGGCATCAGCGTTGAATGCTAACCAGGCCGCCCAAGAAATCATTCAGCAAGGTAAAGCTTTATACCTGCCTGTAGTTAATTTTAACGCCGGAGCACAGGTCTCGCGCACGGATATTGCGTATACCGGTGCGCAAGTCCCTTTTATAGGCGGCGTGCAAACGTTTGCAGGTTATCAGTATGGCATTGAAGCGCGTCAGCCGCTCTATCGCAAACAAAACCTGGTGGAAATGGAACAGGCTAAAACGCAAGTGAGCCAGGCCGATAAGCAGCTCTATTTAACGCAGCAGACTTTGATTTTACGCACCACAGATGCCTATTTTGATGTACTGCTCGCCCAAGATAAAATGAATCTGATGGAAGCGCAAAAAGCCGCTATTTTGAACCAACTGGAACAAGCCAAAGCGAATTTTGATGCAGGGACGGCCACGATTACCGATGTAGACGAAGCGCAAGCCCGTTACGATTTAATCGTGGCGCAAGAAATAGCTGCCGCTAACGAACATCAAATCGCCCGGCGTGCAGTACAGGCGATTACCGGAGACCTTCCCCAAAAATTAGCGACCGTAAAAGCGGACATCAAAACTAATGCCTTGGAACAAAGCATGGACAAATGGCTGGAAGTCGCAGCGGAGAATGATTTGAACATACAAATTCAGCAGGATGCCGTTAAGCTGTCAGAACAAGAAATAGAGCGTGCCAATGCAGGTCATTTGCCTACCTTGGATGCAGTCGCGAGCTATAACGACAGTTATGCAAATGGCAGCTATTATGGTTTCGGCAGCGATCTTAAAAACGGCACGGTAGGCGTGCAGTTGCAACTGCCCCTGTATCAAGGTGGTGGCACCAGTTCGCGCGTCCGACAAGCGCTGTTTAATAAACAAAAAGCGCAGGATGATCTTGAAATTGCACGCCGTCAAATGAAGCAGGACACGCAGAGTGCTTATTTGAACTTGAACACCAGTATTGCCCAGGTTAAAGCCTACGAACAAGCCTTAAGAAGCAGCCAAAGCCAGATGGATTCGACCAAATTAGGCTATGACGTCGGCGTGCGCACTAGTGTGGATGTGCTGAATGCACAACAACAATTCTTTGGCGCCAAGCGCGATTTACTGCAAGCGCGTTACTATTATTTGGTGAATATCATCCGATTAAAAGCGGTATCCGGCATTGTGTCAGAAACAGATTTAGCCGATATTAATCAGCAATTGGTGCTTAGGTAACTCGGAAAATAAACTGTGGTAATGATTTTGTCTTTGCTGCTTCAGTCAAACAGCGCATTTCAATGGGCACAACCGCGGAGCTAATGATGCTGGTTTGCAAACTGGAGTGTTCGATTTCTATAGTTTCAGTTGCGGCGGTTGAATAAAATTGGTCATGGTTATTTCTGTGTTGTGGGTTATTGCATTTGGCAAAGGGAACTGATAGAGTTCAACACGTCTAGTAAGAGCATTAATTGCTTGGGGGGGAATGACATAAAGTCAAGACTACCACTACTTACAAAATCATCTTAAGTGGAGCGTAGTTATGCAGCGTGTCGTAGTGACCGGTATGAGCGTTATATCGCCATTGGGCGATACCCTTGAAGAGTTTTACCAGAATCTGGTTGCCGGCAAGTCAGGGCTCACCCGCTGGAAATTTTTTGACGATGAGCGCGTCTACTCCAAGGTGGGCGGCGATCTTTACGATTACGACGCCAAAGCGCGTCTGGCCTCGTTCGAAGGCCGTATTCCTGAAGCCAATTTTGTCCGTGCCCGTAAATTGATGCGCGGCGCCCCTTGGTCAACTCGATTATCCGTACTCACCAGCATTGATGCCTGGCTTCATGCGGGGCTTTCCTTTGATCGCAACATGGCGAACTGTGCTACGCTGCTTGCCGGGCACAACCTAAACGAACACTACCTGCTGCGCAACCATAAGACCTTCTTAGAGAGTGAGCCGGACTGGATTGATGCTCAGGCGGCATTGCTCAATCTGGATACTGATCATGCCTCTTCCATCAGTGAAGTTTTGGGCAGTCGCGGGGCAAGTTATACTTTGGGTGGGGCTTGTGCAAGCGCTAATATCGCACTGCGTAGCGCAATCGACGAAATCCGCTACCACGGTCATGAAGTCGCAGTGATGACTGGCGCAGCATTGGAATTCTCGCCCATGGGTTTGCACGCGATGTCACTGCTTTCTGCCATTACCACGCACAGTTTCAACGACACGCCGGAACTGGCGAGCCGTCCCTACGATATGCGGCGCGAAGGTTTCGTGCCCTCGCATGGCGCCGGCACTCTGGTCCTTGAGAGTTATGAGCATGCTCGGGCGCGTGGAGCGAAGATCTATGGCGAAGTGCTTGGTTGTGTTGCGATGTCGGATGCCAATCATATGCCTAATCCATCCACCGACGGACAGATTGCTACGGTACGACGACTACTTACAGAGGCAAAAGTGGCACCGGAGCAGGTGGACTTTGTTTCTGCTCACGCCACTTCGACCCCTCAAGGTGATATTTCGGAGATACGTGCGATCCGAGAGATATTTGGGGCACATAGTAAGAAGCTGAAAATCAACGCGCCCAAGTCGATGCTTGGCCACACCTGCTGGTCGGCGCCCGTTGTAGAGACCATCGCTGCGCTGCTGCAGATGGAGAACGGTCGCTTACATCCTTCAATTAATATCGAACAACTGGATTCCGAAGTGGATATGGATGTCTGCGCAAACCACGCGGTCGATCACCAGACACGGATTTTTCTTAAGAATGCCTTCGGCTTCGGCGGCATCAATTGTTGCGCGCTATGGCAGAAGGTCGATCATGATTGATTTGCGCGGACAGGTTGCGCTTGTCACTGGCGGCACGCGGGGGCTTGGACTGGCTTTGGGGCAGGCGCTAGCTATGCAGGGAATGCACATCGTGGTTACGCATCGTTGGGGCAGCGTGAGCGACCTTGAGCTGAATGCAGCGTATTCTGCTGCCGGGCTGCCGCCTCCATTGTTGAAAGAAGCCGACGTTATAAATCCAGACGATACTCGAGAGCTACTTGATACAATTTTTGAGCGCTTTGGGCGATTGGATATCTTTATCAGTAACGTCTGCATCGCAGGTCGTGGAAGCGACTTTGACGGATTGCGCTTTCGTGATCTGCGCCAGAGCCTGGATTACAGCGTGTGGCCAACGCAACAGTATCTCACACAGATCGAGGCGCGTTTCGGCAAAGTGCCGCGCGTGACCATCGGCATGTCCTCGGATGGTCCGGATCACTATTATCCAGGTTACGATTATGTGGCGGCCTCCAAGGCAGCGCTCGAAGCGCTGATAGCAGCGTTAGCGCCCGAAATCGGCAGCAAGGGCGGGCGCATCTTCGGCCTGCGTACTCGGCAAGTCGATACTCAAAGTCTTGCGCAGATATTCTCGCCTGAAATCCATGCACTATTGACCCAGCGCTTCGAGCGCTTTCGTGTAGCGGCAACCGACATGGGTGATGCAGCAGTAGCACTCTGTGGCGGATTGCTCGATGGCCTCCATGGGCAGGTGCTTTGCGCCGATAAAGGAGCCGCTTTTCATGACAATTTTATCGCAACGCTGCCTTTATGGCAGGAACTGCATACATGAGCAACGCAGCCCGTTTCGTCGTACTGACCGGCACTGAGTTGTTGCCGATGACAACGCTCGCGAAAGCCTTGTATGCAAAGCAAGTACAAACTATTCATCTCGATGCCGCTAGTTTACGCGAGTCTATCGAGAAATTATCCTCACCCCCCGACGCTCTGGTTGTCGGCTTGTATGGTATGCATGCCAATGTGCCTGATTCAATAACGGGTGCCTTTAATCTGATCGACGCCATCCGCCAGTGTCGCGACGTCAGCGGCTGCTTGCCGCGCTATGCCATTGGAATTTTTCCTCAATCGCAGGAAGCTTCTCTTGCCGCAGTCAGCGCTGCTGCCGGTTCATTGATGCGCTACGTTACTTCACACATGCTATATGAGGATATTAGCATTAACTTGATCGCCTATCGCGATACGGCATTGGGCCTTCAGCGCGCCGCTGACACCACACAGGCCCTGTTGTCTGGCTTGCTGGATACGGTACGTGGTCAAACCTTCGTTTTAACGGACGATTGAGATGGCACTGCCAATGGACGATCCCGCCAATCATCATCTCGGTGACTTTTATTTCGGACATGAAACCGATCCGCTGCGTGCATTGCCCGATTTTACCCAGTGGCGTAATGCTGCCCCAGACTATCATGCATTGGTTGAGCGGCGTTTAGCTACCATGGTCGGTGCCCGTACTTCGCTGTTCTTTGGCGGCGAAGCGCAGAAGGTACTGAATATAGCTTCATTGGACTATCTGGGTCTCGCTTCGCACCCGGAGGTGATTGCTGCGCAGCAGGCCGCACTCTCCGATTGGGGCAACGGCTCCGCAGGTGTTCCCTTGCTTTCGGGAATGACAATGGTTCACGAAGAATTGCAGGATGAACTCAATGCAATGACCGGAAAGCAGGGCACACTGTTATTTACTAGCGGTTTCTCGGCTGCCATCGGCGTGTGTATCGCACTGTTGCATCGGGGCGACGTGGCAATTCTCGACGAGCGTGCGCACATGTCTTGGATTGACGGCGTACGGCTCTCGGGAGCGAAACTCGTTACCTTTGCACATAATGATCCTGCTTCACTGGATGAAGCTCTCACGCGGTACAAAGATAACCGTCGCTGTGTAATCATCGATGGTCTCTACTCTATGGACGGTGATTTTGCGCCTCTGGATACGCTGCTTGATGTGACGGATGCGCATGGCGTGGGCATTATTGTTGATGAAGCTCACTCCGTTTTTGCCGACGGGCCTAGCGGAGGGGGCTTGACCGAGCGCCTCAACGAGCGGCAGCGTGTGCGCGTGTACATGGGGACCTTCTCCAAGGCGTTAAGCTTGGTGGGCGGATTCATTTCCACCGATGCCGCGCTGGCCGACTATATTCGTTATTATGCTCATCCCTATGTATTTTCCGGCGCACTGCCACCCTCAACCGTGGCGGGTATTCTTGCGGCAGTGCGCATTATGCGCAATGACAATAGGCGCCGCGAACGTCTGCGCGACAACGCTGATTACATGCGCAACGCCTTGCAGTCTTTGGGTCTTGATACTGGAAATTCGCAGAGCTGGATTATTCCGATCATCTTCGGAAACCGGCGCGATATACTGTTTGAGAGTGTCCGTCAGTTAATGATGCGCGGCGTCTATGCCGCACCGGTCGATTACCCGGCTGTGTCCGAGGATCAAGTGCGTATCCGCGTTGCGATTAGCGCCGGGCATACGCGTGACGATCTGGATGAAGCACTTAATCATATCGAGGATACCGTCGTCGTGCCGCTACGCCAAGCGGGTCTATTGTTCAAGGAAGCATAATGGCATCCCGCCCTCTAATATTTGTCTTTCCCGGGCAGAGTTCGCGCGATGCTGCGATGATCGATAGACTGGCCTGCGTGGATGCAAGGTGTGCCGCTGAGGTCCGTAGTACACTGAGAGATAAACTTGGGCGTCATTTCGATGGCGAGTTTACAAGTAATTACGATATTCAGCTCGCGGTGTTCGAGGTTACGCAGGCTTGGCTGGCGCTGGTGCGCGCCGCTGGACTTCAGGAACAAGCTTCGGCAGGGCTGAGTCTCGGCGAATATTCGCATCTGGCGGCTATTGGCGCATTGAGCAGAGATGCGGCCCGTGATCTGGTTGCAGCGCGGGGCCGCTGCTATGATGCCGGGCCTGCGGGAATGATGGCGGCGATTTTTCCGCTTTCGCTTGATGAGCTTGAAAAACTGTGTGCGAGTGTGCGCGAAGAGTTTGCGGATAAACAGGCTGTTGCAGTTGCCAATATTAACAGCTCGACGCAAAATGTGATTGCAGGCACAGCGGCAGCAGTTGAACGTACGCTCTCGCTCGCTGAAGAACTGCACTTCGTTAATGGGCAGATCATTGAACACCGCATTCCAATGCATGTGCCGCGTTTCGCCCCTGCATCCGAGACACTGCGTCCGGCACTACAAGCCGCGCCTTGGCAATCGCCGCAAGCCGATTACTGGCCCAACGTCGACGCGCAATTGATTGCCGAAGCCCAGCCTGCCGACTTCATTGATTGTTTGACTCGTCATGTATGGCAGCCGGTCCTGTGGCGCGCCACGATTGAAGCGATGCGTACTCGCTTTATTGACCCGGTCTTCGTCGAGGTTGGCCCATTGCAAGTGCTTGCCCGAATGATGAGCCGTAAGTGGATTGATCCGAAACGTGTATTTGCGCTCGACCTGATGTATACAACAAGTCCAGCGGCATTCGCTGAGCGCATTGAGGAAATAAAGCGTGCCCTTGCCGACTGAATATCAACTCAAGATGGCGCGCCGCATGCCGCTTTTCGATCCCGCCAGCCTGCCGCACACGGTAGACTATCGCCGTGATGTCATCGAGAACCTGCTGCCGCATCGCGATAACTTTTTGCTTGTCGATCATATAACTTCGCTGGATCCTTGTTGCGGACGCTTGGTGGGTCAGCGCATATTGGCGCTTGATGATCCAATGTTCGCCGGGCACTTCCCCGGTGCACCGGTATATCCGGGCGTGCTGCTTGTCGAGATGACCGGACAGCATGCGTTATGTCTCGCCAACTTTCAGCAGCGCGGCACGCACGAATTGGCCGTTAACAGTAAACCGGCAAAGGTGCGTCTGATACGAATCCACGATGCAAGTTTCATCAATGAAGCCAAACCGGGTGACCGGCTCACCATTCTCACTCAGGCTTTCGATGATGGCGGCTGGACCTTTCTTGCCTTGGGACAGGTATACCGCGACGAAACGTTGATTTCGGTATCGTTGTTTGAAGCCATGTTTAATGAAGAATAATCCTTTATGAGCCTATTGAGCAGCCCGCTTCATAATCGCAAGCCAGAGCCAATTTTTAGCGGATCTGCAATTGTCTTCGGAGGATCGGAAGGGATTGGTTTCGCTATTGCACGGCAGCTGGCTATGAGGGGAGTATCGGTTGGGTTAGTGTCGCGCAGCCCGGATAAGCTGAAATTGGCTCATGACCAGATTATCGCTACTCGTGCTTCAGACTCTGTGTATTGCATCACTATCAGCGCAGACGTAACGAACGCCGCATCTATCTCATTGGCTTGTAATACGATGATCGAACAACTCGATGATATCTCGCTGGTTGTTAATTCGGCTGGCTATACTTTACCGGGGTATGTGGATGCTCTTCTCCCTGAAAATTACATCGAACAATGGCAACATAACTGTCTCGGGATGCTGCATATTGTGCAGGCGATGCTACCGCACTTTCGTTCGCGTGGGGGTGGGCAGTTCGTTGGCACTGCCTCTTTGCTTGGCCTGATGGGTATGTTTGGCTATTCCGCATACGCTTCCAGCAAGTTTGCATTGGTCGGTCTGCTCTCCTCACTACGGGCGGAACTGGCTCCGGAAAAAATTGGTGTCACCGCTTTATGTCCCCCTGCTGTTGATACTCCCGGTTTTATCCGTGAAAACGCCATTAAGCCAAATGAAGTTCTAGAGGCGGAGCGACGGGCCGGGGTTCTCAGTGCAGAGCAGGTTGCACTTAGCCTTTTGCACGCTTTACCGCGAAATCCTGCGCGAGTCATACCGTCGCATTTATCACGGTTAGTTTTCGTGGCATATCGTTGGATGCCGGGTGTTGTGGAGCGAATGCTGCAACAGCCAAAGCTATAATTTGGAAGGAATAATTCAGATATGAACATCGCACGTACACTTTTCATCACCGGCGGCTCGCGCGGCATCGGTCGCGCGGTTGTGCTCGAAGCCGTGAAGCAGGGTTGGCAGGTAGCCTTTACTTATGTCAGCAATCCAGCCGGTGCGGAGGAAACTATCGCCTTGGCAAAGGCAATCAATAAGGAAGTGAACATCCGCGCCTGGCCGCTGGATGTGCGTGATTCGGCAGCAGTCGATGCAGTTGCAGACGAAGTTCTGAACCAATTTGATGGTGTCGATGCCGTAGTGCCGAATGCCGGTGTCAGCGTTAATGGTCTTGCCTACACATTGACGGATGAAGACTGGAAGCTGGTAATCGACACTAATCTCTCGGGTGCTTTCTATGTCAGCCGCGCTTTTTTGCCGGAGTTGGTTTCGCGCCGCTGGGGACGTATTTTATTTGTGTCCTCAATCATCGCGGGCGGGGCTAGCGGCCAAGTCGCCTATGCCGCTAGCAAAGCCGGCCTAATTGGCATGGCAACCTCGCTGGCCAAGGAATATGGGCCCAAGGGCATTACCACAAATGTTGTCGCCCCCGCGTATTTTGCAACCGATATGACGCACGATACCATGAGCGAAGGACTGGTAGACTACGCCAACAAATTCTGTCCGCTGCGTCGTCTTGGCGAACTCGATGAACTAGCCAGGACCATGGTGTTTTTGCTAAGCGATGGCGCAGGTTACATCAATGGTGAAACTATACGCGTCTCCGGCGGATTGGACTGGGCGCCATGAGTTCGGAAATGAGTGCCGTCGGTATTGAAAAAATGCGGGTGTACCCCGGCAGCATGACGCTCGATATGCGCATGCTGGTGGAGGCGCGCGGCGGTAATATGGATGATGTTTGTGGCGAAATGATGATCACGCAACGCTCGGTTAATCCGCCGTGGGAAGACCCGGTAACGATGGCGGTGAATGCCGCACGCGATTTACTCAGCGACGAGGATAGGCGTGCGGTAAAGCTTTTGCTGGTTGCCTCCGAGAGTGCGCCGGATCAGGAGAAAGCATTGAGCACTTGGGTGCAGCGTTTTCTCGATCTCCCCGATGATTGCCGTAACCTCGAAGTGAAACATGCCTGCTATGGCGGCACGGCTGCTCTAAACCTCGCGCTTGCATGGCTGCATGCAGAAGCGGACGACGATGATAAGGCGCTGGTTATTTGCACCGATCAAAGCCGCACCCACTTCAATAAACCCTACGAGTTCGTCATGGGGGCCGGCGCAGTCGCCATGCTGCTTTCGCGTAAGGCTGGCTTCTTTATACTGGACCGTGGCTTATCCGGATTATATACACATGAAGTTTCCGACCTGATCCGCCCGACTTCGCGCGTAGAGGCCGGGCACAGCGAGACTAGTTTATTGTCTTACATGGACGCAGTAGATACCGCTTTCCAGCGCTACAGAGTCAAGGTGGCTAGCAAACGAGGCGTTCAACTCGACACTTTGCCCGCACTTCGCGAATGGTTTTTCCGTCAAATTTATCATGCCCCTTTCGGTGGTATCACCTGCCGCGCGCACCGTTCGGTGATGCGCACATTGCATGACTTTAACGCCAAGGCCGTGGCAACAGACTATGAGGAGCGAGTGCTGCCATCGCTTTCCTTTAACCGGCGCATGGGTGGTACGTATGCGGGAAGCGTATTTATCTCGTTGCTAACCCTTGCAGGAGAACCTATTGTGCGTACGAACCCGCGAGTCGGCATTTATTCCTATGGTTCAGGTTCCACCGGTGAGTTCTATAGCGGCTGCTTCGGTCATCAGGCCAAGGCCGTTGCAGTTGAAGCCGATCTTGCAGGGCTGCTGGATGCACGTCTTGATCTGACGTTGCGTGAGTATGAAGAAGCGGAGCGCGAGCGCACCTGCTTCATCGATTATGGCGATTTTCAGGTTAGCTTATCGGGTTTTCGCGACCTGTATGCAAAGGCGTATGAAGGGCAGGGTAAGCTGGTTTTCCTGGGTGCGCGTGAGCACATTAGACAGTATCAGTTCAGTTGAGCATGTCCAAAGTTATAACTTACATCAATATCCCTAGCTCGTTGGATACCGAAAATATCGAACAGCTAACAACCAGCGTGGCGAATTTGCAACCTGGATCCTTGGGGGTGTTACGCGGATCGGGCGAAGCGTTTTGCCTTGGTATGAACTTGACTATGGCACACGGGCTTGATGAAGAGCGTCTGCGTGCCGGACTACAAGCCTATGCCGACTTGCTTTTGGCGTTGCGTACAGCGCCTTGTGTGCTGATTGCAGCCGTTGAGGGAGGCGCATTCGGTGGCGGTGTCGGTCTTGCTGCGGCTTGTGACCTGGTACTGGCGAGCGATAGTGCACGTTTTGGTCTGCCTGAAGCGCTATATGGTTTTTACCCGGCCATAGTCTTCGCTGTATTGAACGAACGCGTGGCACACCAAAAGGCGCGCTTGTTGGCTCTACTTTGCGAGAGCCTGAGTGCTAACGAGGCGCATGATGTTGGCCTGGTAGACGTGTTGATAGAGGCCGGGTATTTCGAGATATCACTACAGCGGCAGATTAGGCGGTTGTCGCGGGCGGATGCTGCGGGTGTGCTG
>Ga0208882_1000793_pt1 | contig 13339 bp, 8 predicted proteins | sample LakWasMet14_LOW5_2_FD_183862 | JGI IMG/M metagenome (GOLD analysis project Ga0208882, IMG submission 183862) | Freshwater sediment methanotrophic microbial communities from Lake Washington under simulated oxygen tension - Sediment Metagenome... | ecosystem: Environmental > Aquatic > Freshwater >...
ATTCGCATTTCCTAAAGTCGAAATTCGCAGCCGACGTAATCCAATTGAATAGAGGGAAGGTTTGAAGTCGAATAGAATCGTCGCTTCTTTAAACGTTTTAGCCTGCTTAAGTTCTACGTAAAAAATGGTCGCCTTAGCGGACCAACTCAGAGCTCATTTCAATAATTATGAGATTTGACACTCCCGACTACGGTAAAAGCCGCTATCCAAGCTCCGTTCTAATTAAGTGCAGAGTATCGCTATGGTGCAGGGCAAAAAAATACCGGCCTGATTTTTCACGGGCCGGCATTAGCTGGGGCAAGAGAGTTAGCTGGTTTTAGTATCGGACTGTTCCCAGAACCGGTTGTCGATTAACGTATCGAAAAGCCCCAGTTGATTGCCGAAATGTTTAATCGCAACCACTGGAATCGGCGATTCCGACATAACCTGCGAAGTTACGCTGCCGAGCAGAATAGTCACGGCGCTGCTGTGGCCGCGGGTGCTCATGACGATCAGATCGGCTTCAAGCTCTTGAGCCCTGCGCAAAATGGCGTTGGCCGGGATGCTGCTTTCGACAAAGTCAGGTTTTACCGTTATGCCATGAGTGTCGATAGTAGACAAAAATTCCTCAAAAGCATGCACCTCGTGCCATTTCACTTCGTTGACATGTTCCTCGTAGCGCACCGTCGAAGCGTCGAAATAAACATGCATTGCCGTTATCTCGCTTAAGCCGTGCAGTTTTGCCAATGCTGTCGCTTGCGACAAACTGTCTGCCGAAGGTGCGGAAAAATCGATTGCGACCAGAATCCGCTTGATGTCGCGGCCGGTATGCTCCGGAACCATCCAGACCGAGGCTTTGGTGACCATCGCCAGACGGCGGCCCAAGGAACGCTGCCCGGAACGGCTTTTGCGATGGCCAAGCAGAATCAGGTCGGAGTTGGAGGTGACCGTATACTCGATCAGCTTGTCGAGGCGCGATGTTCCGCTCATGACTTCATGATTCAATTTCAGGCCTGCAACAGGCGTGTCGAAATATTTTTCCACTTCATCGCGAATGCGCTGCTTGATAGCTTCCTGCTGTTTCGGCTGAATCGGATGCTTTTGTGGCGGAAGCACATGCACAAAGTGGAATTCTTTACTGATTTCCTGCGTGGCAAGCTTGGCTGCATAGTGCAGTAATTCAGCATCCTCATCGGTCATCGCCAGAGGAACTGTAACGCAGTTGAAATAGCCGGGAGAAGCAGTGATCGCTTGCAGTTTGCCGGTGATTTCAGCAGGCTGCATTTCTTTGTGCTTAACCGGTTTATCCAGAAACTTGAACAGCACCGCATAAAGAACCAAGGCTGACAGAACGCCGGTCAAAAAGTCGGTCATCGGCACCATAATCGCGGTATAAACCATCAAACCTGCATGAAATTTGTTGTGATTCAGGACTTCTTTGATCTCAGCCGGTTTAAACATATTGCTCGCCACCCACAGTAAAATGCCGCCGATACAAGCCATAGGCACAAGTTCCAGATAGCTGGCTATGTAATAAGCCAAAGCCAGTTTGAGGATTGCCTTGAAATAGCCGGCCAGCGGTGTAACGGCTCCGGCCTTGATGCTGGTTGCAGTCCGGGCCAAGGCGCCGGTGCAGGGAAAGCCGTTGACCATCGGTACGATAACTTGCACCAGACCCTGGCCCCAGAATTCCTTGTCGGGATTAAACGGGGTTTTACGGTTATCGGCCAGTCGGTCGGCCATTGACGAACATAATAGACTCTCAACGCCGGATACAAAAACGATGGCTAAGGTGAAATAAACGATATCGATGATAACGCCCGAGGTTATCGCCGGCAATATAGGCGGCGTGAACACAAAAAAGTGATTCGGGATAGAACCGTAAATATCGCCGACGACGATGATGCCTTTATCAGCCAGCAATGTTGCTGAGACCAGCGTCGATGTGGCGATGGCGATCAGCGGGGCCGGAATGAATATCGAAACGCGCAGTAGAAACTTGGTCAGGAAAAAAGTGCCCAAGCCGATCAGTATCGACCACGCGTTTATTTTGTTCAGATTAGAGTAGGCGAGCTCAACATTATGCAAAATACCGCCGGTCATGTCCTCGTCCTGGCCCAGTAAGTCCTTGAAGTTTTCCAGGCCCAGGATGTCCTCGACATTGGTCAGCGCGATAACGGCCGCAATGCCGACAGTAAAGCCGACGACGATCGAATTCGGCACCAGTTTGGCGTATTTGCCGAGGCCGAATACGCCCATCAGCATCAGTATCACCCCGGCTATGATCGATACCAGCACCAGAAAACCGTGCGCCGTCTGCAATGTGCCGCCGCCGGCTTCGCCATACTTGGCTACCAGTCCGGCAATCAACGGGATAAAGGCGGCGGTAGGACCGTAGACCTGATATTTTGACCCGCCCCAGGTTCGTCCAACCGCACAGGCCAGAGCACCGGCAATAATGCCCTGTTCCGGCCGAAGCCCCATCGCCATGGCAAAACCCATAGCCATTGGAATGGCGGTCAGTGCTACGATCAGGCCGGCGCTAAAGTCCCGGTACGTGGTTTGTATCCAAGTGTCGCGGGTTAAGTCCTCCCAGCGACTGTCAAAAAAAGTATTGAAAAGTTTCAATCGTTGCAAAATCATTAATGGTGTCCTCGTGTATGAGACATGCTATTCCTTATGGCTTCCTTGGCTAGTCCATCTTGTAATTCTCAGCTTTAACGGCAAGAGTCTTCAGTCGGCAACCATTGGGTACATTGTTATGCTAGTGCTTCAACCTTTCAAAAACCTTTCATAACGCTATAAGAGCCTCAACATTTTATTGATAGATTCCGGCAGCGAGGTTGACTCATATCTTCAGCGATAGCGATTTATTCGATGATTTCCGAGACGGCCGGCGTCCACGCCAAACAATGGCTGCTGGCGCTAGACTTCGGTTTAAGCGAGCTGGACTTGGGGTTGCCGGATATGGACGGGCTGGCATTGCTGCGCAGATTCCGTAGACGAAAATCCCGCTGCCGATCTTGATCTTGACGGTGCGAGACGGCATCAACGACCGGATCACCGGCATTGAACAGGGGCTGACGATTATATGATCAAACCTTTCGAACTACGGGAGCTGGAACGCTGCAAAGTGGGTTGTTTGTAGGGTGGATTCGCCACCAAGCAGCCTGCCGCAATTGCGGCAGGCTGTTATCGGCGTTGTGCGTGAATTGGCGGTTTGCTGGTCTGTAGGCCGGAATAAGCGGGTTTGAGCGGTAGCGAGAACTGGCGTTACCGGCATATGTCTTAGGTGGTCTACGAAGCTAATTTCCGCTCAAATCCATAATAGCGTCCATGACCATTCCAGTTCCTATCGCGATTAACAGAATATCGGAACCCACTCGCGCATAACGGTAGCCCGGCATCGGCGGCCCCATTTGCGAGAGGATTGCCGAAGGCAGATCGTAGTAAATCACGTCACGCGGCAGCGGGCGGCCTATCTTCCACTTCTTTGCCTGTCCCGGCGGCATACAGCCGTTGCGCTTCTTGGCAAGGCCCGGAGGACAATGGCCGGAATGAAACTGCTCGGCATAGTAAGTATTGATGATAGTCCGATGCCGGTCGTCAAAATAGCGATTCTCTCTATAGTCGCGCCCGTCTCTTTGATCAAATTGCCGGTCATCTCGATTCCGATCATGGCTTTGTTTTTCGTGTTGCTGATGTTTATCGGCTTTACCGTGACCGTTCCATGATGGCTTGTCCGCGAGCGCCGGGACGGCTACCAACGTTCCGACTATGATAAGGGCTAAGGTGTGACTTGTTTTGACAGTAAATCGCTGCATGACTCAGTTCTCCATTAGAAAATTAGCATCCGCTGACTGCTTTGTTCGCGCAGTATGCACAATAGTTTTTGAGGGTTGCCTGGAGCATCCATATTAATAGAGATGTTGGTTTCATCAAATAGATAAAGCCCTATATAAATGCTAGGGACTTCTCAATAAGCAATATCTTAAGCTTTAGCCCGCTCATTTAGCACCACGACAGCTTCGTGTTTTTTAATTTTATCTTTACCGTATAAATCGATGACTTCCACCGTAATATTGTCATCCGGCGCCGCAGCCAGAAAATCCTCGATTGTCTCCAGAATGTCATGGTCGATAAAATTGGCTTTGCTCGCATCAATGGTTACCGTGCTGTTTTCCTGAATATTCAGGATGAATTTTCTGAGCAGCGCCTTGTTCAGGAAAGAGACGTCTTTATTGAATGACAGCACATAGTGCGAATCATCCTGAATTAAGGAAATCGCCGCATGATAATTAGCCTTGATTACAAAGAACAAGCCGATCACCAAGCCAATAGCCATGCCTTTTAATAAATCGCTGACCAGAATGGCAAGCACGGTAATCACAAACGGCAGCAATTGGCTCATGCCTTTTTTGTAATATTCTACAAACAAAGCCGGTTTCGCCAGTTTATAACCGGTGTGCAGCAGAATGGCCGACAAGCAGGCCAGCGGGATGTAATTTAAATAATGCGCAAAGAACATCACACTGAGCAGCAAGCACAAGCCGTGAATAAAACAAGACAGGCTGGTTTGTCCGCCTGCGTTGATATTGGCCGAGCTTCTTACAATGACGGCGGTGATGGGCAGGCCGCCCAATAATCCGCTAAGAATATTTCCTACGCCTTGCGCCATTAATTCCCGGTTGGTCGGGGCGAGCCGTTTTAGAGGATCGAGTTTATCGGTCGCTTCAAGGCTTAACAGCGTTTCGAGGCTGGCAATGATCGCCAGCGTTACGGCGATAATATAAATTTGCGGATTAGCCAGATAACTGAAATCAGGAAACATGAAGTTATTGAAAAAATCGCCGGCTTGTTCGGAAACAGGCAATTTGACCAGATGTTTTTCGCTGACAGACCAAGCCGGGGCAAATTGTGTCGTGAATAAGTTATAACTGATCCCCCATGCCACCGCAATCAATGGACCGGGAATCAATTTTAACCATGGCTGTTTTTTAAACCAGGGTATCTCCCAGATAATCAACAGCAACAAGGCGACCGAGCTGATAATAACCGCGCCTGGAGTAATGCCGCTGAAAGCATCAAACAGCTCATGAAAGCTGGATCGGGCGGTTTCCCTCATATAGCTTTCATCGCCTTCGTAGCTGGTATCGTAGCCGGTGGCGTGAGGGATCTGTTTGATAATCAAAATCAAGCCGATAGCCGCCAACATGCCTTTAATGACGGCGGATGGGAAAAAAGCGCCGATAATCCCGGCTCTCAGGAAGCCTAGTATGAGCTGGATGATGCCTGCTAAAACACAGGCGACCAGCAATCCTTGAAAACTGCCGAGAGTTTCAATCGCGTTGAACACAATGACAGTAAGACCGGCAGCAGGGCCTGAAACACTGAGTTGCGAGCCGCTGAGCCAGGACACAACCAGCCCGCCGACCAAGCCCGCGATCAATCCGGAGAATAACGGTGCGCCGGAGGCCAAGGCAATGCCCAGGCATAACGGCAGAGCCACCAGGAACACGACGATGCCGGCCGGCAAATCGTATTTTAAATGGCGAAGATAATATTGAGCGTGTTTGTGTATCATATCGATAGTCCTTTAGTTCCAAAGTAGTCGTTGTCCAATTGACGAATTTAGCTGCGCACTGTCCACGAAAAGCACGAGCCAACTGTTGAAGACAGTCATCCTAGACCTCTAACCTTTCAATAACCTTTCGCAATATTCATAGTAGCAGACGGCTCGCACTCCATCTTTCTATTTGAAGCGGAAATATACGGTATTATCTTGCCCATCTTCCATAATCCTTAAATACATGAACATCTTATTGATAGAAGACGACGCCGTTCTGGCTGACGGACTGACTCACACCTTGAATGCAAGCGGTTATTCGGTGACCTCTGCGACGACCGGCGCCCACGCCAAACAATTGCTGCTGGCCCAGGACTTTGATTTGATCGTGCTGGATTTGGGGCTGCCGGATATGGATGGGCTGGAATTGTTGCGCAAGCTGCGCAGCCGGAAAATTCCGCTGCCGATCTTGATCTTGACGGCGCGCGATGGCGTTAACGACCGGATCACCGGCATTCAACAGGGGGCTGACGATTATATGACCAAACCTTTTGAACTTAGAGAACTGGAAGCCAGGGTTCACGCGCTGATTCGGCGTTGTTACGGCGGCTTTAGCAATGACATAGTCATTGGGCGGCTGGCGCTGGACACTCATAACCATCAGGTGCTGGTCGATGGACAAACCATCAACCTGTCGGCACGGGAATATGGGGTTCTGGAAATCCTGCTGATTCAGGCAGGAAAAGTTGTCAGCAAAGATCGTATTGCGCAACGTCTGGCCGTGGACGGCGACGCGCTGACCGATAACGCCGTGGAAATCTATGTGCATCGATTACGCAAACGCATCGAATCGTATGGCGCGGTGATCCGGACCGTACGTGGACTTGGTTACTTGCTGGAGCGTTCGGATAATGAATAAACAGCGCAGCCTGAAGACTGAAATTCTGCTGCGGGTGGCCGTGCCGTTGATTTTTTTTATCAGTTTTGAATCGGTGCTGTCTTACTTCGTCACGCTGCATCATGCTGATGTGGCTTACGACCGCTGGATGCTTGATTCCGCGCGGTCGCTGGCCCAGGAAATCAAAGTCCGGAAAGGCAAAGTGTTTGTCGAATTGCCGCCCGCCGCGCTGGAGATTTTCAAATGGGATGAAACGGACAAAACCTATTTCAAAATCATCTCCGAAGACCAGGGCATGTTGGCAGGCGACAAATTCGTGCCCGAACCGTTCGATGTGGAAACGGATTGGATGCGCCCCGTTCTTTTTGATGATGAGATGTATGGCGAACCGGTCAGGGTGGTGTCCATGCAGATTATCCTTGCAAACACCTCGGAAAAAGTTTTTGTTCACGTCGCAGAAACTTTAAATAAACGGCGGAACATGATGATCGATATTTTACTGGCCGATCTTGTGCCGCAAATGGCGCTGGTCTTGCTGGCCGGTATTTATCTGGTGTTTGGCGTAAAGCGCGGCTTACAGCCCTTGCACACTTTGGCGGATGAAATTGCCGAGCGCTCGCCGCGCGATTTGCGCCCCATCCCGGAACAGCACGTCTTTTTGGAAGTACGGGCACTGACCGATACCATCAACGATTTGCTGGAACGATTGGGACAGGCGATCGCTTCCCAGCAACGCTTTATTGCCAATGCCGCACATCAGTTGCGCACTCCATTGGCAGGACTGAAACTGCAAGTTGAGCGCGCGCAACGGGAGCAAGATCTGCCTGCAATGAAACCCGCCCTGATGCAAATTCAGGGCAGCGCCGACCGTATGTCGCATCTGACTACGCAATTATTGGTTTTAGCCAGATCGGAACCCATCAACGGCGATTTTGAATTGCGGCCGGTCGATTTGTGCAAAGTGGCTAGAGAAACCTGCATGGATTGGGTGCCTAAAGCATTGCATCGGCACATGGAACTGAGCTTTGAAGGCTCGAAGCGGGCCGTGTATGTGCGCGGCGATGAGGTTCTATTGCAGGAGCTGCTGGCAAATTTATTGGACAACGCCATCTGTTATGGGCGTGATCGGGGCAATATAACGGTTAAAGTCGAGTCTTATCCATCGCCTCGCCTGAGCGTTGAAGACGACGGGCCCGGCATACCGGAAGCTGAAATCAACAAGGTCTTCGAGCGTTTTTACCGTATCCCCGGAAGTTCCGGCGACGGTTGCGGATTAGGTTTGGCAATCGTCAAGGAGATTGCCGACTTGCATAAGGCGCAGCTTGAGCTAGGACGCGTTAGTGGGGCAGGCGGCACTCGAATCGGTTTGGTTTTTAGAGAGCCATAAGAGCAGGTTGAATTTAGCCCTTGCTGAACAAATTGCGCATATGCCGATTGGCCAGCCATTTCAGACTGATAAATAGCAGCATGGTTGGCACTGCATAAGCCAGGGCAACGCCGGTTGCGCCATAATCAGGGCCCAAGGTATAGCTCAAGCTTATCATGCTACCCGCAGCAAAGGACATTAAGCCGACCACCTGACGGTTTTTGCCCATGAATTGCAGATAGTATGGCGAGTCGGCAAACAGGGTGCTGAAAGCGGCTCCGACTGCGGAGATGCATAAGGCCGGATAACCTTGGGAGAATTCAGAGCCAAACAGGTCCATTATTTCTTGTCCCCAAACACTGACAATGCTCAGAAAAATCATAATAAAGCCCGCGATCAAGCGCATGCGTTTATTTAGCAAGGCTTTGATACCGCGCTGATCCCGGCGTTCCAGCAAAACCACCAGCATCGGCAGATAATAACGGTTGGTCGAGGTGCCGATCAATGAAATCAGAGCCGCTGTTTTCATGACAACAGCGTAAGTCCCGACCACGGCTTGGGAAGGATGTAACACCTCCAGTATGATAATGCCGACGCTGGTGAGCACTGTCATCATCAAACTGCTGATTAATAACGGCAGTGATTTTTTCAGCCACCAGCGCCAGCCTTTTGAGTTGGCTTCTGTCTGTCTGAGCTCTCGTGGACTGGTCGCTCGCGCCGTGATTATCATCAGTATTAGCGTCAGGCACCAAGCTATGCCAAAACACAACACTGCGGAAACAGCCGTCAGCTGAAATTGAAACGTGTATAAACCGGTAATCAGCAGCAGAAACGCCGCAGGCAGGAAAAAGCGATATAAAGCAAAAGCCAGAATCTGAACGCCATAGACGGTAATGACCTCAACCAAAAACAGGCAAAGCGCAATCACGGGCAAAAAGCCGGAGTAGATAATAGTCACCGCGTGGTAATCAGTCTTATGCAAGGGCGAAAAAGCTCCCAGCCACAAACTGAGTAGCCCCATCAACAAAATGCTGAACAGCACGATAGTGCGCAGCGAAAACAGCCAGAAGCCGCGCAGATGTGGCCAGTTTTTGCGCTCAATATACAAAGAGACGATACGCAGCGCGTATTTTTCCAGGCCCAATGTCGCCAGCGTCGATAGCAAAGTGACGATGGACATGGCCACGCTGTAATCTCCGAAACCTCCGATATCAAGATGTCTGGCCAGGAAAATATTCGCCCAATACATCAGCATGTAATTGATCAGGCTTAAGCCAAACAGCATCAGCGAACTGAAATTATTGGGGTGAACGGAAAAGTTGGAGTTCAATATAAATCCGTTAAATTGATTGGTTTAATGGCTTGAGTATAAAGCAACAGGCTGTGCAACAGGATAATGAACGCTTCTGTCAAGCCAATCGGTCCTTTTTACAGCAGCGCGAGTCAGCGTTGTTTTTAATGTCATCGGCTTAATCATGCCGTCCGTCCACTTCATGTTTCCGTGTCGTTAAATTGTTACTTTGATTCAACATCTTTACCTGCGGCCAACGTTAGACCACTAATAACCAATGCTGGTGTTTTAGGGCTTGGCCGGAGGGCTTAAAAGCAGTCGCCTCAGTGTTTCTTTATTCAGGAAAAATCAGCGTTGAATTCGTGAAAAGTCAAAGTTTACTTAGTCCGGTTCGGTATCTGTTGCTGAAAGGTCATTTATTAAGATATTGAATTCTGATTGAAAATTACGGCATTGTCCAATAGTGGCTATTAAATTGTTGTGAATTCACAAAGCGTTTGCCGTTTTGTTGTTCTGTCATAAAACTGTAATAAAAACGTCATTAAGTTGTCATCTGACTTCCCTATCCTTGCTCAATCTTTTTTGATAACAACTATAAATTTTTCGAAAATAACCACGAGCGAAACATGAAAATATCTAAACTTACATTGGCAGTTGCTACCGTTTTGGGGGCGAGCGCAACATCCGCCGCTTTTGCGATGGATCTTTATGTTGATACCAAAACCAAGCAGATTTATGCAGAGCCGGGCCGTGGCCGGGAACTGATGGGTTCTTTCGAAAAAGTCGATAAAGCTGCCAAGACAGTTGATAGAGAACAAAAACTGGATCAAGCGGAAATTAAAGCGATCCGTGAAGATCTGGCATTAAAAGAAAATGCCATCAAAGCATTGGAAGAGCACGCTGCAGTGGATTCAGCACCTGATTCGGTTAATGTTAAGTTGGATAATAAAGGCCTTAACTTTGAAACAAAGGATAAGAACTTCAAGTTTAAGCTGGGCGGACGTATCCAGGCCGATGCGAATTACAGCAGCGGTGACAATTTTGTTACAAGAACTGCACCAATTACTCACCGTGAAGCCAATGACGGCACGGAATTTCGCCGTGCACGTATAGACTTTGGTGGTACTTTTTATAAAGATTGGCATTTTAAAACTGTAGCGGATTTCGCTGATAACAGCCTCGCTATGAAGGATTTATTTGTGCAATATACCGGCTTAGGTTTTATGAGCGTTACCGGTGGTCAGCAAAAGCAAAACTTCAGCCGAGAGTTGCTGGAAAGTTCTAATGACCTGATGTTTACTGAGCGTTCATTAATGAACGTATTGAATGCTCCGGTTGTTGACCGTGCAATTGGTTTGAATTTTCAAAGTGAAGCCAAAAAAGGCTGGACAGCTGCAGCTGGTATTTACGGTGATACAATTACATCCAACAGAAATAATGATACTGCGGATGAAGGCTGGGGCATTTCAGGGCGCACCACTTACGCGCCGATCGAAGAGAAGGATAAGGTTGTCCATTTAGGACTCGCCGGCAATTACCGGGCACCAAATCAGGCTGATCAAGTTATGGATAGCCAGTTGCATTATGTCTATGAAACAAATCATATGTCGAATCTTAATTTGCTAGATAGTAGAGTAAGCAATGTTAACAACATTAAAATGTTGGGACTAGAAGCTGCTGGACTCTATGGGCCCGTTTCTGTTGGCGCTGAATATACTCGTCAGTGGGTAGATCGCAAAAATGGTGGAGCCAACAGTAATTTGGAATTAGACGGCTGGTATGCAGATGCGGCCTGGACTATTACTGGTGAATCGCGTAAATACAAACAAGGCCGTTTTTATAAAGTGGAACCAGCGAAGAAGTTCAGTTTGAGCAATGGCGGATGGGGCGCATGGGAACTGGCAACACGTTACTCAACAGTTGACCTGAATGATGGCGCATTCCGCGGCGGCGAATTGTCGAATGTCACTGTGGCTTTAAACTGGTATCTTAACAACAATATCCGTTTAATGGCTGATTACAACAGAGCGTTTAGCATGAACAACACCGCTGTTGTTACACCAACAGGCGCTGATCCGGATAATACCGATACTTTCACTGTACGCGCACAGTTAGCGTATTAAATAAACCCAAGCATCAGCTGAACGCAAAGCCGTGCTGGATTTCCAGCGCGGCTTTTTTTTATTGGAAAGAATTCATATATGATGGGTGGTTTAAACGGTCTATAAAATCGGTCATTAAAGAGGTTAGCGTTGAAAATTAGTCACATCATTAAATTTATACCGGCCCTATGCCTGGCCGGCTGTGCATCGGCTCCTGTCCCGCCTGCTGCCGTTAATTGGAGCATAGAGCCTATGAGCGTCTATGATTCAGGCCATAAAGCAGGCACGGAAATCGTCAGCGTTCAGCAATCCACATTGCGGGCAGTGCTTAGCAATTTCGAGACAGGCGAGGCTGATGTACTGGATGTCAGCAAAGCTGAGCACTTGCGCCGGATCTCCCGCTTCAACCTGAGGCTGGGTATAGGTGAGGAACTGACCTCGGTTGCATTTCATCCTACGCTGGATGTGTTTGCAGCAGTTATCGATGCCGGTAACAAGCCCGGCAGGCTGGAGATTCGTTCGGCATCAACCGGTTTTTTGATAGATCGCGTCATCGTCGGTTTTGGGCCTGATTCGGTGGTTTTTTCCGGAGACGGCAAATTTGCCATGATCGCCAATGAAGGCGAAGATTTTTTGTTTGAACCGTCAAGTAAGCAGTTTTTCACGCCGGAAGGCAGCATTTCCATCGTTTATTTGAGTTCCAACGGTCATATTGAACGCCATAAAAACCTGGAACTGGCTAACTCGATGAACTACGAAGGCTTTGTGGTCAGCAAAGGCGGCCGGTTTATGGAAAGGGAAGTCGACTGGAATGGCGATGGTGCTATCAGCAAGAAGCTGGATTTTGACGGCAACGGCAAGATTGAGAAGAAAAAGGTCCTGCTTGGATATATTGAAGGACGGGAAGTTTTCGGCTCGGAAACTCAAGGCGAGAAGAAAATACTCATTCCGATAAGAACCCATTCTCCAGCCCTATTGGAGCCGGAATATATTGCTATTACACCGGATGCAAAGAAGGCCTATGTCACCTTACAGGAAGACGATGCGGTTGCGGTCGTCGATTTAACCAGCGAGCAAGTCATCGGCTATTACGGCTTGGGCGCGAGCCAACATAAAGTGGATGCCCGCTATGACGGCTGGGTGAAATTCGACCAAACGATGACAGGGTTGCGCGAACCCGACGGAATCACCACGGTAGCTAATGGCCGTTATTTCGTCACTGCCGATGAAGGCGACACAGACGAGGATAATGGTTCTGCAACAGAGAAAGATCAGCCGGTTAGCGGCGGGCGTTCGGTCAGTGTTTTCGATGCGGCGACTGGTGCCCTGCTGGGCGATACCGGCAACCAGCTTGATGAGTTTGCCTTTGCCAATAAAGTTTACCCGGATCGGCGCAGCAGCAAAAAAGGCTCGGAACCTGAAATGCTGGTTTCCCTGGAGCTGGACGGCGTGCCGTATGTTGCCGTCGGCATGGAAAGAGCCGGAGCGGTTGAACTGATTTCCCTGGCTGACCCTTTTCACCCTAAAGTAGTGGCTCTGGGCAAGATTGCCGGTGATGAGGACAAATCGCCCGAAGGCATCGCGCATTATGTCGTGGGCGGCGAGCATTATTTGCTTACAGCCAATGAAATGAACGGAACTGTGGAGTGTTTTAAAATCGTTCGGCAAGAAGAGGCCTCAAGCAGTGGGCAGGAGCCTTAGGGAAACGCTGATTTATTCCGTTCGTGGTGAGCTTGTCGAACCATGAACGGAATAAATCCAATTAAATCTGTAACTTAAAAAGCCCTTCGACAGGCTCAGGGCGAACGGAGTGATTTAATCAGCGCTTCCTTAGGCATTAGTCTTTTTCAGCCATGCCGCATTTTTTTCAGTTCAGTACGCAGGCTTTCAAGCTCTTCCATCAAGTCCAGCGCCAGGGCGATACCGGCCAGATTAACGCCCAGGTCGCGCTGTAGCCTGAGTGCTGAGCGCACTCGCACCACGCTTGTTCCTGAAAATCGCCATCTGTGCATTTCATCGCCTTGCGGTTCGATAATGCTTTCTTCAACCAGGCTGATAACCCAATCAGCGTGAACGTCGCAAGCACGGCACAGTTGCTCCAGGGTCAGGCTGTCGTCTTCAATGACTGTTCCGGTAT
>Ga0208882_1000795_pt1 | contig 13326 bp, 8 predicted proteins | sample LakWasMet14_LOW5_2_FD_183862 | JGI IMG/M metagenome (GOLD analysis project Ga0208882, IMG submission 183862) | Freshwater sediment methanotrophic microbial communities from Lake Washington under simulated oxygen tension - Sediment Metagenome... | ecosystem: Environmental > Aquatic > Freshwater >...
TCTGCTCCGTATTTACCCCAGCTTGGTGGAATGAAACCCATGGAGCGTGTGTATTTGTTTTCCATTAGCTCTTCAGGATTTGCGCCTGCTGCAAATAGCATTGATTCGTTGGCTAATTTTGAACCAAAGCCTAGTTGCGCAAATACACGGGTGTTGATGTTTATTTTTCCTAAATCATTTTTATTAATAGCCGTGTATTGTAAGGATGAATAATCATAATCTTCGGTTAAAGCACTTGCTCTCATGTTTAAATTCATTGTTCCAGTTCCTCTGTTGTATGCATAGTTATGATCTATGCCTGCATTAATGTAACTGTTTAGTTTTTGTATTTGCCATTCGTTCTGATTAATCAAGTAAACCAAGTCTCTTTGTAAATCTCTAACCATAGCTTTGTATTGGATGTAAACACGATTTTTATCGTTATTACTTTTTTTCTCAAAACCAATTAAAGCACTTTCTAATCCATCCAACGATTTAAGTGTAGCGTATACATTTGATTTTTTTATAAAACGAGCAGTTGATGTTTTATAATTAAATAAAAATGAAAACACATTGTAATCATTAATTCTGTTAGTACTATCTAAATAACTTTGTCCAAAGCCGCTGCTAAACCATGCAGTTAAATCAAACACATGTTTTGTGTTCATGTAATTACCATTTAAATGGGCGCCAACTTTTAAACCATCATAGCCGTTATACCAAATGCTTGGTCGTGCTTTTAATTCATAGTGTTTCCAATCCATTGGATTGTATATTTTAGAATCGAATGTAATATTAACTCGATGGTGTTTTACATTGTTCATCATATCCACATCGGCTAATCTTCTGGATGGATCAATAATTACATTTTTTAATTTTCCGCTAATTTGAACTTTTGCAGTATAATTTGGTTTTACTTTTCCCCAACCAATCCAGCGAGGTAGCACGTTTGCTCTTACCGGTTTTTCGAACCATGTGTTTGGGATATAGTAATGGTAAGCAGAGTCGTTTTTGTCAATAACCGTAAAATCAATTGGCATTTGCATTTCGCCTTTACGTTTAAAGGTTATTAAGTATTCGCCTTTTTGATTGCCTTTTTTAACTCTACCAATTTTATAATCAATTTTTTTTGTGGTTTCCAACCATTGATCAAAAAACCAATTTAAATCAACACCGCTATATTGTATAATTGAGTTTCTAAAATCTTCAGGATATGGGTGTGCAAATTTCCATTGATTAAAATAGTGCTGCATACATTTATCAAACAAGGCTCGACCTAAAACATACTCTAAGTTTTTTAGCATGGTGGCTGTTTTGGTATATACCGAACTATAACCACCACCATGACGAATGCCTCCGTTATAATCATCACTATGAGTGTTCAGTGTTACTTCTTCGCCACGTGTTACTACCGAAGCCATGTAGCCATTATACACTTGGTCATCTAGAATTCTGTTTTGTTCAGTAAAGCGTTCAACGTAATGGTTACGAGGTTTAGGTTCTACTTTATTTGGTCCATCAATAAATTGGTAAGTGTCGGCAGTATAAAATTGAGTAAAACCTTCATCTAAAAATGCACGATAGGTTTCGTTATTTCCAACCATTCCGAAAAACCAGTTGTGTGTCATTTCGTGTATTAATAAATCTCTATAGGATGGATCATAACCACCATCTAAAGTTAACATGGGGTATTCAACACCATCTTGAGCATCTGCACAAATCATTTTAGGGTAATGATATGGACCAATATTATAACTGTTAACCTCTAATACTTTTGCTATAAATTGTGGGGCGGTTTGCCAACCTGCGCAATGTGGCTCCTGAACAATAGCTACACATTTTACACCTTGCCACATCATTTCGCCTAAACGATAAGTAGGATCAGCAGTTAATGCAAAGTCATGCACATTTAAAGCAGAGAATTTCCATGTTTTACTTGTGCCATCTTTTTTTATAATAGTACTTGGTGCAGAGTTCCATGGTTTTTTTGCAAAGTTGGCTATGTCTAATTTCTGACGAAGTGTATCCGGTAATACTTCGCTTTCGTTTAATAAATTTCCGGTAGCATCAAGTACGTAGTTGTTAGGTAAAGTGAACTCAACATGAAAGGAACCAAAATCACCATAAAATTCATGATCCATATGTTGGTCAGTATCCCAGCCCATTTTGCGATCATATACAGAAATGCGAGGATACCAATGTGTGACATCGTAATGTTTGTATCCAAATGCATTAAACATTTTCATGCGGTTACGAATAACTTCTCTGGCATAATAAGTTTTAAAATCAATATCAAATGTCATCGACTCACCACTTCTTAAAGGACGTTCTAAATAAACTTTAATAATGGTATTATCTAATTCGGTTTTTAATTCGGTACTACCGGCTTTTATAGTTGTAATTTCAGTCCCAAAACCATCTTTACGATACTTGTTAAATTTTAAGTGGTAGTTGTTATTCTTGTATAAATCTGCTAGATAAGAATCTTTTGTTTGTGCATTGTTATATAAGTGAAAGTAAACAACATATAAATCTTTAGGAGAATTGTTCCAGTAGGTTAACTCTTCGTGACCTGTAATGATGTCGGTACTATCGTTAAGAGAAGCTTTAATGTTGTAATGCACATCTTGTTGCCAGTAATCAGCAAAGGGTTTTCTGTTTTTCCAATACAAAGGGTTTGCTTGTGAGCGATATTCAATAAATTCTGTTTGTGCCTTAACAGAAATAAACGAACACAAAGCCAATATAGCGAGGGAAATAAGTTTCTTCATAACAAATAATTAACCTTTAAATATAGGTAATTTTTGTGTAGAAAAAAGAGTAAAGTTGACTAAATAGGTAGGTATGTTAAAACACGTTTTATTTGTTTTTCGATATGAATTTATCCATGTAAAACCAAATGAAAACAATGGAAGAAATGCCTAGAACAAGAGTAAAGTAAAAAAAGTACAGATAACCATGCCTGGTTGATGAGGCTATATTATGCGAGGAACCACCAACAGCAGCCGCCATAATAAATGTGAGAAAGATAAATATGCAAATCAATAAAGTTAATAGTACTTTGAAAAAAGTTTTCATTTTTACTAATGTATTGAATTTGTGTGCCTTTTGATGATTTTATTATAGTTTAAATACCTTTCATTAACTCTAAAAACTTTGCCAATGCTTGTTTTTTAGCATCGTTGAATTGGTATGAAATTTTATTTTTTAAATAGTCGTAAGCGTCAAAGCCTTTGGTATTATTAGGAAATTCGGCAACAGCTTCTTTGATGTGATTAACGCCGAATGCTAAAGATGAGTTAAATTCATTGATGAAATCGGTATCAATGTCGGTATTACTTACCCAGCAAGCAAACACAAAAGGCAAGCCTGTATATTTTTTCCATTCTTCAGATAAATCATATTGGTAGGGGAAATCAGTTTCTGTTAAACCAAATGTTCTGTCGCCAATAATTACTGCTCCGGTTGTGTCATTAATTTTGGTTTCAAAGCCTTCGGTGGCCTGTACAAATTCAATATTCTTTTTCCAAAAATATTTATTCAAAACCTGAACTAGAGTAACCGATGTGCGAGATTGATAATCCAGTAACACATGTGTTAATTCATTAAGTGGTTTTTTTGCAAATAACTTAACGCTATCAACTATACCATCAGCACCAATGCAGTAATCGGAAACAATTTGATAATTATCTAATTGTGGTAAAATGGCAACCGGTACTAAACCAATATCAACTTGTTTGTTTTTTAGTTTTTTGGCACATACACTTGGTATATCATATTCAAATAGATGATTACCGCTTAAAGGTTTATGTTTTAAGGCATAAACAAAAGGTGTTGTATTGTAGTAATTTACTATAGAAAGTTTATATGTTTTAGAGGGCATGTTTATTCTGTAATTTGTTTTTGTTTTAACTCAATATAGGTAATTGTTGCTGTTAAAACTGCTACCACCGGTGCAAACATTAAACCAATAAAATAAGGTAATAACATTAATGCACTGTATATTAAGCCAATGCCGCAAGTTAATCCTAAATTTTGTTTTGTGAAAACAGAACTTTCTTTAATTGTCATTTTGTGCCTTTCAAAACTGTAATCTAACATCGTAAAACCTATAAAATACCAAGAAACTAATAGGAGTATGGGGCCAGTTATGATTAATAAAGGTGGAAAAAACAATGTTGTTATTGAGCAGATAATAATGATTGAAAATTCCAACATCATATTTCTAATGCTTATAATGATGCCTCTTACTATATCTTTTAGTAATTGTGATACCGAAAATGGAAATTTTTGTTGAGTAAGTAGTTCTTCTGTAGCTTCTGATAGTAATGAAAATAGGGGAGATAGGCAAATAAGCGTAAGGTATTTAGAAAATGTACTGGTGATAAACCAAAACACAAGTTTTAATGTCCACGCTAAAAACACACTGAAATAACTATTTAAAAATGGTTTTACCGATGATAACCAAGAACCCGAATCGGGTATGGATTTGAAGTTGATGATTTCATTAACTTGATGTGCAATGCTTTCTGCCAATGTTGAAAAGAACCACATACTTGCCAATAGCATTATTCCCCATAAAATAAGTGGGTAAATAAAATATGGCCAAAGTTTCTTTTGAAAGATAAACGTAATACTCCTCGGAACATGTGTAATAGCATAAATGAAACCTTGAATAACTATTTTCATTTTATCTGATAAGGCTAACGTGTCCTACAAATTCGTGATAATGCTTAAATAAATCCAGCAGTTCTACCTTCCAAACATATACATTGTCTTCTGCTGCTTGTCCGTTTTTTAATTTACCATCCCACCCTTTATTAATATCGGTTGTGGTAAATACTTCATGTCCCCACCTGTCAAATATAGTAAAACTGTATTCTTTTTCATCCCAATAAGTTCCTAGCGGAATAAATACATCATTGTTTAAATTACCATTAGGTGTAAATGAATTTGGAGCATAAAATGTGAAATCAGTTTTTACAATAATTTCTTTTGTTATAGAGTCTTTGCAGGTATTATTGTATGCATATAAACTTACAAAATAAGTCCCTTCTTTATCAAAGTTGTAACTTGTATTTGATAGAGTGGAATTAGCAAGATTAGCAAAGTCCCAAAAGATGTTTGTTGTGTTTGATGATAAATTAGTAAACTGTATTTCCGAATTACTTAAATCAACATCATATGCTGATGCTTCGAAATTGGCAATTGGTTTATCAAATACATGAATGAAATTATTTTTAGTTGTAGTGGTTGAACAACCGTCAATACTTGTAACGGTTAAACTCACCGTATAATTACCGGATGAAGTATAGCAATGATTAGCATTTTGGGAGTTAGCATTTTGTCCATCACCAAAATCCCAATGCCATGAGTTAACAGAAGTACTTGGGTTTAAATCATTAAAATTGATACAAAGAGTAGGGCAGCCATCTTGTTTATCAGAAGTGAAATCAACTGATAAATTATTAGTGACAGTTACTAAAGCAGTATCATTAGCTTTACATCCATTTTGGTCGGTTACTTCTATACTGTACGTTTTAGTTAAGGTTGGAGTTAGAATGTATGATTGATCTACAGAAACTCCATTATCCCAACTATAACTATAAGCGCCGGTTCCACCACTCGCATTGGCCGTTAACGTAATGGTTTGGTTCGGACATACTTTTGCACTTTGTGCGGTAACGGTTAATTGATTTGGTTGAGTAATTGTAAATGATTTAACGGTTTGGCAAGAAGTGGCGTCTGTAATAGAAACCGTATATACACCAGCCGATAAATTGTTAACAGTTGATGAAGTGGCAGCGCTAGTTTGCCAATTAAACGTAAATGGCGGATTGTTGCTATTTACTGTGGCTTCGGCTTTTCCGTTGTTGCCATTATAACAACTCACATTGGTAGTGTTAATTACAGCATTAATAGCGTTGTTATTAATCAAAGCTGTTGTTACAGATTTTACACAACTATTATTATCTTTTATGGTTACTGTATAATTCCCATTGCTAATATTTTGAATAGAGGCACTGTTTTGATTGCCAGGAGTCCAGGTATAAGTATATGGAGCAGTACCACCTAAAGCCATTACAGATGCTGAGCCGTTATTACCGGCACAAGTTGCCGCTGTGTTAGTAATGTTTGCCGTTAAGCTAGTAGGCTGGTTTATACTTACAGTTTTTGTTGTTGAACAGTTATTCGCATCACTAACAGTTACGGTATAATCGCCGGCAGGTAAATTGTTTACAGTTGAAACATTAGTTCCACTTGGCAGCCAATTGTAGCTATAAGGTATTGCACCACCATTTACAGTTACAGTTGCACTTCCATTATTTAAACCAAAACATGTTACAGAATTACTGCTAATACTTGCATTTATTGAGCTGGGAGAAATACTGATTGTTTGTGAAGCCTGAGCGCTGCCGCATACATTGGAACAGGTTACAACCATGGTAGCAGTATTATTTACACTTACTGTTTGCGTGGTAGCTCCTGTATTCCATATGTAATTAGTGATATTAGATTGAGCTGTTAAGATAATATTACCTCCCGAACATGTTTGCGTAGGTCCGTTAGCCGTTATGGATACCGTTGGAGTAGGAGAACTGCTTACAGAATAAGTGCTTGTTGCCGAGCCGCAACTGTTAGAAACAATAATAGAATAATTGCCACTTGAGTTAACTGATAATGTTGGGGTGGTTATAGAACCGGGTTGCCAAACTGCAGATGTTGTTCCGGTAAAAGAACTATTACCGATTGAGTAAGATAAAATAGCCGATTGCCCGGTGCATAAAGAGTTAGTTGTACCGGATACAATGGGTTGAGGAAGTTGAGTGATGGTTAAATTAACACTGTCTTTAACTGTGGATGATTGCGTGCCACATGATTTTATGGCCGAAAAATATAATTTAATACTACCATGGTCGTTAGTGCCAGGAGTGTAAATTGTACTTAACGAATTTGTTGGAGCAAATGAACCAGTTGCGTTGCTGCCAAGACTCCATAATACAGATGTGTAAGCACCGCTGGCAGTTGCCGTAAAACTTTGCGTGCTATTGTTACAAATGGTTTTATCGGTTCCTGCATCAACTAACAAAGGTGTAAATGGTGCCTGGCAACCATAGTTAACATAAGTTGCTGCTCCGGCTGGCGTAAATAAAACGGTGGCACCATCGGCAGAACCTACAATGCCGGCTTGTGTGGTTAAAAGAGCTCTGTTATATGTAACAGCGTCGCTGCAACCGGCAGGCGACGAAAAGTTCATGCTTAGTGTTCTGTTGCCTGTTCCAAAATTTGCAAAGTGTCCGGCAGTATTACCTGAGCATTGAAAAATGGTAATTAAGGTATCGGTTAGGTTAGTAAAACTATGAGCTAATGGATTAAAATCAGTACTAGTAATTAGTAGTACTTTTGAATTAGCAGGTAATATACCGCCTATAGGCTCTTTTAAAAAACCGCACCCAAAAATAGTAGAATTAATTTGCATTACTTTTTGAGCTGTTAAGGCATTTTGGCAAATACCTAACCATGGGTTAGTAGTTGTTGGCCAGCTTACGGTTAAATTATTTACGTTTAAAGCGGTGGTTCCTACTTTAAAAATAACCATTTCATTTTTGCCTTCGTCGTTGCCGTCGCAACCATCAACTAAAATACTTTCTATTTGAAAACATTGTGATTTAGCAGAAAAGAAAAACACACACAGAAAACCTAATAAAAGGTTCTGTGTGTGTTTCAATAAATGGTTATCCTTTAAGCTAATCATTAAATAAGGTTGTTCTTATCTAAAGTGGTTAAGGACTCTTTTAGCTTTTAAAATTCCTTTAGGGTGTTCACTTTCGTTTTGCAAAATAAAGATACAAAATTTAAATTTTGGTTAACTAAAAGTTATCATTAAAATATCTTAAATAAGTGCACTATTTTAACCTAAAGCTTGTTTTAAATCTTCAATTAAATCTTCCACATCTTCAACCCCAACGCTCAGACGTAATAAGTTTTCTACAACTCCAGCTTTGTCGCGTTCTGCTTTTGGTATAGAAGCATGGGTCATAGTTGCAGGATGATTAATTAATGATTCAACTCCTCCTAATGATTCTGCTAATGAGAATACTTTAAAAGAAGAAGCTATTTTAAATGTTTCATCTAAAGATGCGCCTTTTAAAACAATTGAAATCATGCCACCAAAATCGCGCATTTGTTTTTTAGCAATCTCGTGGTTTGGATGATCTGTAAAGCCTGGCCAGTAAATTTTTTCGATTTTTGGATGAGTTTTTAAATACTCGGCAATTTTACGTCCGTTGTAGCAATGGCGTTCCATGCGTAAATGCAACGTTTTAATACCACGCATTACTAAAAAACTATCCATAGGGCCAGGGTTTGCACCGCAGCTATTTAAAATAAAATATAATTGCTCGTGTAATTTATCGTCGTTAGTAATTAATGCTCCCATTACCACATCGCTATGTCCGCCAAGGTATTTGGTTACAGAATGCATTACGATATCAGCCCCTAAACTCAATGGGTTTTGTAAGTATGGAGATGCAAAGGTGTTATCAACTGCTAATAATAAATTATTGTCTTTAGCTATTTTAGAGCAAGCTTCAATATCAATAATTTGCATAGTTGGGTTAGTTGGGGTTTCTGCCCAAATTAACTTAGTATTAGCATTTATATAGTTTTTAATATTATTGGCATCAGTAAGGTTAATGAAGTGAAATTTAATACCATAGTTCTCGTAAATTTTAGTAAACATACGGTAAGAACCACCATATAAATCATCGCCTGTAATCACTTCATCGCCCGGGCGTAACATGCGCATCACAGCATCAGTAGCACCCATGCCGCTGCTAAAACAAACGCAATGTTTACCGCCTTCTAAAGCAGCAATGTTTTTTTGTAATGCTTCGCGAGTTGGGTTTTTGCCACGAGCATAACCATATCCTTTATTTACTCCCGGTGCTTCCTGCACATAGGTTGATGTTTGAAAAATAGGAGTCATAATAGCTCCTGTTGATGGATCCGGATCTGCTCCGGCATGTATAGCTCTGGTTCCGAATTTGTGTTTTGAAAAATCTGCCATAAGAATAAAATTTTGCACGAATTTAGGATTATTTAGAATTGTTAAACATAATATTTATTAGTATTTTTAGCTATTAACATTATTAAATACATATTCGTTTTACTAATTATTGGTTTTTCGACTTCTTGCAAAAAAAGTAGTCCGGAAACACCACCCGATGTTGGCTATGACTATGCGCCAACTACTATTGGTAAATATGTGGTATATGATGTAGATTCTACTGTTTACGATGATTTTACAGGAGATACCATCTATTTTAAATACCGTATTAAGGAAAAATTAGCAGAAAATATAACCGATAATGAGGGGAGACCTGCTATTAAAATGATTCGTTACATTAAACAATATAACCCCAATGTGAGTTATGATAATATGCTTTGGGAAATTAAAGATGTTTGGAGTTACACTAAAACAGCCAGAACGTTGGAAGTAGTAGAGGAAGATGTGCGTTTTACTAAATTAATTTTTCCGGTTGTTGAGGACGCTACCTGGGATGGAAATGCTCATAATACTTTGGGTAGCCGCGATTATAAGTATAGTTACATTAATAGGGCAGAAACCATTAATGGAACTGCATTTGAAAATGTTTTATATGTTGAACAAAAAGATGATAAACTTAAAAATGTGATTCATCGCGAGTTTTACATTGAAAAATATGCTAAAAATGTAGGCTTGGTGTATCGCGAAATTAAAGATCTTCTTTCGGGAACGGTTACACTTAATCCCAACGGAACTATTGTTCCTGTTGAAAACAGAATAAAAAGTGGTATTAAATATAAATTAACTTACGTTACTCATGGTATCGAATAAATTTACATTAACAGCAGTAGCTGCAATTGCTTTAAGTGCATTTACTTGCACAAAGGCACTGGCTCAAACAAAATATTGGGTAAAGTTTAAAGATAAAAATGGTTCTCCATATTCAGTATCAAATCCTTCGGCTTATTTGTCGGCTAAATCAATAGCTCGCAGAACCAACCAAGGAATTGCTGTTGATATGACGGATATACCCGTTAATCAAACATATATTAATCAGGTAAATGCAACAGGGGCAACTGTTTTTCAACGCTCTAAGTGGATGAATGCTGCCATTGTTGTTATAACCAACACCACACAAATAGCGGCTATTAATAGTTTAACATGTGTGTTAAGCTCTCAGCCGGTTGGTAAATTGCATAGTTCCAAACCTGATGAATTTGATGCGCCCATTAATCAACAAGCATTTCGTACAGCTAGTGTAAATAATTATAATTATGGTCCGTCACTTACACAAAATAGCCAAATAGGAACAGACTGTATGCACGAAAATGGTTACCGTGGACAAAACATGGTTATTGGTGTTTTAGATTCGGGTTTTGATAGAGTGAATGTAAATGCCACATTCGATTCGTTAAGAAACGAAAACCGTATTTTGGGAACAAGAGATATTGTTGCAGGTAATAGTTCTGTATACGAAGATCATAGCCATGGAGCCATGGTATTATCTTGTATGACAGCTAATACACCGGGACAGTTAATAGGAACAGGACCTAAAGCTTCGTTTTATTTAATCAGAACAGAAGATGTGTCTTCAGAAAAACTAATTGAAGAGTCGAATTGGATTGTTGGTGCAGAATATGCGGATAGTGTTGGCGTAGATATAATGACAACCTCTTTAGGTTATACAACGTTTGATAATTCTGCTGATAACCACACTTACTCTCAGTTGGATGGCAGAACGGCAATGATGTCGATTGCGGCTAATATGGCGGTTCGTAAAGGCGTGTTTGTATTAAATGCTGCCGGTAATGATGGTAATGGTGCATGGCACTATATTGGTGTGCCTGCTGATGCTGATAGCATTTGCACAGTTGGGGCAGTAAATGGAAGTGGGGTACATGCCAGTTTTAGTTCGGTAGGGCCAACTGCCGATGGTCGTATTAAACCGGATGTGAGCACGATGGGTCAAGGTACTTATGTGTGCGACCCTAGCGGAAGTTTTTATGGTGGTAATGGAACCTCATTTGCTTGCCCAATTATGGCAGGTGCCGTAGCTTGTTTATGGCAAGCTAATCCTAGTAAAACCAATATGCAAATTATGCAGGCTATTAAAGCTACAGCATCTCAATCATTATCGCCCGATAATAATTATGGGTGGGGAATACCCAATATGTGCGCAGCGCATAATTATTTAAACGGAACAAGTTTGGGAGTTAAAGAAGTTGTAAAAACTCAAATAGATTTATATCCTAATCCGGTAAATGATTATTTAAAAATAAATACTAGCAGCGCTATTGATGAAGTTACGGTAGTAGATGTTTTAGGTAAACAGATAGACTTTACTTTATCTACTAAAGTTAAAAATGAGTACACTTTACATTTTGCTAATACCTTAGCTAATGGTGTTTATTTTATTACGGTTAAAACTAATCAGGCAACTGTAAAAACTAAATTTGTAAAAGAATAAGATGTTTCAATTACAAACAGAACGATTAGTTATGCAAGAATTAAGCAGCAGCGATGCTGCTTTTTTGTTAGAGTTGCTTAATTCTCCTGGCTGGTTACAATATATTGGCGACAAAGGCATAAGAACTGTTGAAGCGGCTGAAAAGTTAATTACTAGTGTGTATGAACCTTATTACAAACAACATGGTTTCGGTTTTTGGTTGGTAAGTTTAAAAGAGAACAATGAAAAGCTTGGAATAAGTGGTATTATAAAACGCGATGGTTTGGAGGATATAGATTTAGGCTTTGCTTTTTTACCACAATACCATGGTAAGGGTTATGCTTACGAAGCCGCAGCTGAAACAATGAATTTTGCTAAACAACACTTACATCTCAAGAAACTAGCAGCTATCACATCCATCGATAATCAAGCATCTATTCAATTATTAGAAAAGTTAGGTTTTACATTTGATAAATTAATACAATTACCTAACGACGAAGAGATTTTAAATTTATACAGTAAGGTTATTGATTAACAGATACGAAAAACATCACTGAGTGTATGTTATAGTTATTAGTGAAGTTTGTAATGAATAGCTATAAAGGCAGAATAGTATTAAGTTATTTGTATTCACCTTCAATTATATAGTCAGTTTTCTTTAATTCAGATTTCCAATGAGTTAAGTCAGAATACCTGATTAGATAGTTGTCAACTGCAGATGAATAGGCATAATAAGCGCCCAAAAGTTTTTGATTTTTAGATAACATTAATGTCGTCTTAGATGGTCTAGTTCTAAAGGCCGCTTCATAAATCGAAACGCCTTCAAAAAAGTTATTAATAATAAATGGATAGTCATAATGACCGTCGCCATATTTAAAAATTGAACCTAAAAGTTTTACCATAACCTGAAAATGTTTTTGCGATAAACTATCATTACCTATCTTTTTATAAGCAAGAGCAATTTCTTTATGCCCAGTTAAGTTATTTGGGCATATTTTTAATAATTTCTGACCAATTAAAATAGCCTCTTCATATTGCTTATTTTCATTTAATTTGTAAATCTCAGTTGATAAACTATCCAATAATATCAAGTTTTGTTTTTTAGTAAACACAAAGTAATTCGTTAAACTTAAAGCTTGCTCAGCACTCATATTTGTATCATTTTCTATGAATTTTTTTTCTACTTTTTTGTAATAGAACATAGAGGTTGAGTCTAAACATTGGTTTAGTGAAATAGAGAGTTTTGGAAATTTAGTTGATGAAGAATCAGAATACATTTTTCCTTTTTGTCCGTAAGAACAAAATGCAATTATCAAAAAGATATATATTAGTAATATTTTCATATAAGGTTTTCAATAATGACGACTAATGTTATGTAAACTTGCTGCGTGCGGTTCTAGGCGCTTTCTACCGAAATGCTTTTAACAAAGCTAAATGATTATTGAATATTTGCAAAGCGAAATAAAAGTCTTTAATGAAGAGACTGCATTTGCAAAATCCGAAGCCGAATGCCAAATTTTTCCTTAGCGTGTGTTAGCTGCTGGCTTTTTTTACATTCATTGAGCTTAGTTTTGTTAAAGTGTCAATAAGGATTTTAAACAAAAAAGAAAGTTTATTAAGCTGGTCAACACTCGTGATTTTTTGTTCCATGAGAAAATAAATCATAAAGTTTGGTTCCTGAACTTTTTCATCGAAGATGCCGTTTTCACTACTAATTTCAAGTCGAATAGGTGTTAATTCAAATAATAGTTTTTTAATTGTGTTGTCGGAAAATAATTGTTGAATCTTGAACTCATCATTTCCTTTTATTATAAATTTTTTGTCAAACTGTTTATCATTAACAATAATGTCC
>Ga0208882_1000796_pt1 | contig 13318 bp, 7 predicted proteins | sample LakWasMet14_LOW5_2_FD_183862 | JGI IMG/M metagenome (GOLD analysis project Ga0208882, IMG submission 183862) | Freshwater sediment methanotrophic microbial communities from Lake Washington under simulated oxygen tension - Sediment Metagenome... | ecosystem: Environmental > Aquatic > Freshwater >...
AGCCGCTAAAGGTCTTGATTCTTAATCTGCATTGTTATCAGGAAGATAACCAGGATTATAAATTTTCCCAAATAGCCAAGGCGATTAACGATCTGAATGTTGATGTTGTTTGTCTTCAGGAAGTGGCAGAACTTTGGAATGACGGGGCAGGGGACTGGGCGTCGAATTCCGCCAAAATCATTAACGACCGCCTCGCTACGCCCTATCATATCCATACCGACTGGTCGCATCTGGGTTTCGACAAGTATCGCGAAGGCGTAGCTATTTTAAGCAAATATCCGCTGCTCAAACAGGACGCCAAGTATGTATCGGACAGCCATGATGTCCACAGTATTCACTCCAGAAAAGTGGTCATGGCTCAAATCAAGGTGCCTTACATGGGGCGGGTGAATGTTTTTTCGGCGCATTTAAGCTGGTGGGAAGACGGGTTTGCCGGGCAATTCCAACGCTTGTGCGAGTGGGCCGAGGCTAAACAGTCGGCGCATGTCAACGCCACGCTGCTGTGCGGCGATTTTAATATTGCCGCCGGATCAACCGGCTATCATCTGGTGGTCGATGGACACCAATATGACGACCAGTATTTAGCGGCCAATTCGCAGGGCGTGTTTGAAAAAATCTTCAGGGTTAACGATCCGTACTGGCAAAATTATTTGAGCGACGATTACCGTATCGATTATATTTTCTTGAATAAAACCAGCGAGCTGCAAGTTGTTTCAGCGAAGGTTTTGTTTACCGAGCAGGATTATGGAAGGGTTTCCGATCATTGCGGTTATTTTATGACTTTTGAGCCTAAGGAATAAGGTAAAAGATATAAGGCAAAAGGCAAAAGGCAAAAGGCAAAAGGCAAAAGGCAAAAGGCAAAAGGCAGGAGTGCAGGCTTCGCCTGCTAAAGTAGGCGAAGCCTGCACGCGAGTAACCGATTGCCCCGTTTTCACGTAGCGTGCTCATCGTTATACGCAAGTGTCTGCGAGACATCCGCGTTCCTGTGGCCGGACGGGGTTTGCAACCCCGTTCGAAACGTTTGACGGATGAAGATATGGCAGTAGTTATCGAAAAGGGTAGGGACGGGGGTGCAACCCCCGTCCCGCTCTGGGGGATTTTTCCATTCACCCTTCGACAGGCTCAGGGCGAACGGAAAAATCCTTAACTTAATGGCAGTGACTCGCCGGGTGGGAGCGATACCAACCCATACTTAACACATCCACGGTCTTTATCATGGAGATAAACCTATGCAGATAGCTGAACACTATGCCTCGCCGACTCATGGAAACCTGGGTGGCTCTTTTCAAAGAGTGAACGACTTCAATGACAAATTCTATATCCGCTGGGGAAAAATAGATTTCGATGTGTTTTACGGCGTTCAGGCTAATGTAAAGGTTATCTTAAAAGTCTACCGCGATGCGGTCTGTGAAACCTATATTGTCGATACCGATGCTTATGACATCCAGTGGGATAGGCACAAGCGCTGTACGCGGGATTTTTACATACACCCGTTTTCCAGTAACTTCGGCCCGATCAACTGCGTCAAGTTCGCCTTTATCGTGCATCTGGATGAACACTCCATTGCCTCCCGGAACGAATATATCTTTATGGACTGGCACCAACTTCAGGGCGACCATCCGCAGTACCGAAGGATTACCGGCGATTGGGCGACAGGCAATAACTATCGAACCTATGAGCTGAATGCCGGTGAATTGCAGAGCGATGTGGATTGGTATAACCATCATTTTGAAGCCTTGCAACTGGTGCCTAAATTCACCAAAGGACAGCAGCACCATCCTTATCATCCCAAACGTTATATTCACGACCTTATCGACAAGGTTATCCGCTGCAAGCATGAGAATCCGGAGCGTTTATGCACGATAAAAGTCAGCGTGGATTGCATTGACGACCATGATTTTACTACCCATTTGCTAAGCGCCAGCGATCAGGGGGTGTTGGTGCAATGCATCGTCGATTGGCGGAAAATGACCCTGACCAACAGCCAAAACTACGCCCGGTTAAAGCGTTCCCGGATTGAGCTGATCGGCGTGTTTTGCAGTCCAAAACATCATCTGATCGAAGTGGAACCGGACATGCATACCAAATTCATTATTTTTAATGATGAGGACAGCATCTTGGGCTCATTCAATATCACCTTCGATCGCTGGTGGGCCAATTGGGAATCGGGGATGACTTTTCATTCCAAAGGCATTTGCCGACTGCTGGATAACATCTTCCAAAGCCAGCGCGGCGGCGTTAATCAAAAATATGGCATCGACCCGTTGAGTCATTTCAACCTGCTGTACACCTTCGGTCGGCACGTTATGTTGAACGGCAAGCCTTATCGCCCCCATCACGCCATATTGGCCGAAATCAACCGCGCCCGATATTCGATTAAAGTATCGTTATTTTTGATTGGTGACTTGTTGGGGGATCATCATGACAGCGTGGTCAATGCGCTGATCAATGCCAAGAACCGGGGCGTCAACGTGCATATCCTGCTTAACGGGCATCTGGCCAGACAAGGGCGTATCGGTGTGGAACGGCCGATGGCGGAAGAATTGGCCCGCCCATTGCTGCCGACAGTCGATCGCTTAAAGCATGCCGGTATTGCGGTAGGCTTGGTTTACGGCCAAGACGACCATCCGGTGCCGTATTCGCCGATTCATTCCAAGTATTGCATTATCGACGACTACATTGTCATTGAAGGCAGTTTCAATTGGTATAACACCTCGGTTTTTTCCCATGACCTGCTGGTTGTGGCCGCCAACTACGAAGTGGCACAGCCTTATCTGTATGAGTTTGAGCAAATACAGCGATCGTTCAGGGTATATTATTGAATAGTTGGGGAAACAATGGCTTGCGCTATACCGGCAACGTGAAGTCTGTGCCAGGGCAATATTGTTGATTTAACAGTGTGAGTCCCTTCGCTCTACGGGACAGGATAGTTAGGATTTGCTCGGCAATAACTTCCCGAAACCTGAATTTATCGTTCCCATGTTCAGTACTCATCGGTATCTGCGAAATGTCGTCATTCCGGCAGTCCTTGACCTGGCGTTAGGCAGGAAATAGTCCGATAGGCAGACCTTCCAGGTTTTTACTGGAGCCGCTCCCGGCGGCTCCAGCACTTCCGCCATCCATGGCAGTCGTAAAACCTGGAAGGTCTAAAAGGCGGGACAGGGCCTTGTCCCACAAACTATGTTATGTAGCACTACCATTAACGAAAAGACGCTTTGGGAGGGTTTTTATGAAACCGCACGCTTTTGTCGCGATGCCGTTTGGCAAAAAAATTGGCCATGATGGAAAACTTATTGATTTCAACGCCGTGTACGACAATTTACTTAAACCGGCCACTGAAGCGGCCGGTTTGTCGGTGTTTCGGGCTGACCAGGAACTAGCCGCCGGCGACATCAAAACCGATATGTTCCAGGAATTGCTGATTGCCGATTTGGTTGTGGTCGACCTGACCCTGGATAATCCCAACGTTTGGTACGAACTTGGCGTTCGTCATGCGCTACGCGCCCGAGGCGTCGTTTTGGTGCAAGGTCCGCGCGCAAACCAGCCGTTCGACATTTACACCGACCGCAAATACAACTACGGTATCAAAGACGGCGTACCCGACCCCGCCACCCTGGAGCGAGACAAAGCTGAAATCGCCAACATGGTGAAAGCGACGCTGGAGTCTTGGCATGGCCGCAAAATCAGCCCCGTCTACCAACTGCTGCCTCACTTGGAAGAACCGCAGTGGCAAGCGCTAAAAGTCGGTAACGTACTGGAGTTTTGGCAGGCGCACGACGCTTGGGAAAACCGCATCGATCTGGCCCGCAAAAGCGGGCATATCGGCGACATACTGGTATTGGCGGACGAAGCGCCTATCGCGGCTTTTCGCGCCGAAGCGCGCATCAAGGCCGGAATAGCCTTGCGCAAAGCCGAGCATTTCGATTTTGCGCTCGAACAGCTGGAGCAGGGCTTGGCTATCGATCCCACCAACATTGTTGGGCAACGGGAAAAAGGCATTTGTCTTCAGCGTCTTGCCGCCCAAGGCAAACCCGGACATTGCCCTGATAAAGCCCGCGCCCATTACCGCGAATTACTGAAATCCCATCCCGACGATTCGGAAACTTGGGCGTTATTGGGCCGCGTGGACAAGGATGCGTGGACGGATACTTGGCGGCGCGAGGATTGGAGCACGGAGCAAAAACGGGAAGAGGCCTGTTATCAGGACGCGCTGTTGCGTGGCGCTATCGACAACTATCGTCAAGCTTTCCGCCGCAATCAAGGCCATTACTATTCCGGCATCAATGCGCTGACCTTGATGCACCTGTACCGCGCTCTCACCGGCGATACCCGCTACGATACGGAAGCCGAACCGATGGCCGGTGCGGTACATTTCAGCGCGGACTGCGAAACCGACCCGAAGCAACAATTCTGGGCCAAAGCCACGCTGGGCGATTTGGCAGTGTTGGCCGGTACGCCGGAAACCGTTGCCGCCGCTTACAAAGAAGCTATCGCCAAAGCCGAGAAGGACTGGTTCGCGTTCAATTCCACATTGGCCCAACTGCGCCTTTTGCTAGACCTGGGCTTTCGGCCCGAGTGCGTAGCAGCCGGTATTGCTACTTTCGAACGTGCGCTGCAACGGCTTAATCCGCCCGAGCAGCAACTTCGGCAAATATTGCTGTTTTCCGGGCATATGGTCGATGCTCCCGGCCGAGCAACACCGCGCTTTCCTCTGGATAAAGTCCCCCAGGCCGAAGCGGCAATCGCGAACGCACTGGATCAACTTGGTGTCGGCCCGGAAGATTTGGCCTTTACCCAAGGCGCCAGCGGCGGCGACCTGATTTTTGCCGAAGCTTGTTTGGCGCGCGGCGTGAAGCTGCAATTGCTGCAACCGTTTCCCGAACCTGATTTTATCGAACGTTCCGCCGCCCCGGCTGCCGGCGACTGGCGCAGCCGCTATTATGCCGTCAAGACCAAGCTGGCGCGGGAACGTCCCCCTCGCTGCATGACTAAGGAGCTGGGCGAATCCGAACGCGATCCTTACGAACGCTGCAATCTTTGGCTGCTGAATACGGCGCTGAGTTATGGGCCGGAGAAAGTGCGTTTTATTTGCTTGTGGAATGGCGGCGATGGCGATGGGCTGGGAGGAACACGGCATATGGTGGAGGAAGTGAAGAAAAGAACCGGGCAGGTGGTTTGGTTGGATACGCGGAAATTTGGATAGGTGGAAGTTTATGAATGAAGAAGCATTGCGGCGGATAGCCGAGGCCAAGGCAACGGGGAGGGAAAAGCTTGATTTATCAAGATTGGACTTGAAAGTCCTGCCGGAACAAGTGCGTGAGTTGACTCAGCTTAGGCATTTGAGTCTCGGTCTTAATCAATTAATTGAGCTGCCCGAATGGCTGGCGGAATTGGCGCGGCTGAGGACCATCGATATTTCATTTAATTGTTTGATTGATTTACCCGATGCCCTGAGCCGACTGACCCAGTTGCAAAAGCTCTACGTTTCTGGCAGTCAACTTACTGAACTATCGGATAGCCTGGGACGAATGACTCAGTTGTTGGGACTCTACATTTTGGATAATCAGCTTATTGAATTACCAGATAGTCTGGGACGACTGACTCGGTTGCGGGAACTTTACGTTTCAGGTAATCAGCTTACTGAATTACCGGATAGCTTGGGACGACTGAGTCAGTTACGGGGGCTCTCCGTTTCGAATAATCAGCTTACCGTGTTACCAGATAGATTGAGCCGTCTAAGCCAATTACAGCGACTCAACGTTGCACGAAATCAACTTACCTCCTTGCCTGATGCGTTGGGGAGCCTTGCTTCATTAAGAATGCTCAATGCGGCGTTCAACGATTTGTCGGAATTGCCGGATAGCCTGCGGCATCTGAAGTTAGAGCAATTATGGTTGCAGGAAAATCCGCGCCTAGGCCTGGACCGTGCATTGCTCGGCAAATATATAGAATATCGTGCCCCCGAATTTTTTAAGGTGCGCCGGGCCAGCCCCGATGCCATCCTGGCCGCCTATTTCGGCGCATGGGACAAAGACGGCCGGGCGCTAAACGAAATCAAACTGGTGCTGGTAGGACGGGGCGCTGCCGGTAAAACTTCCATCGTACAGCGGCTGGTCAAAGGCACGTTCCGCCGTAAGCATAAAGAAACCCAAGGCATCGACATTTCCCGCTGGCAGCTGGCCTGCGGCGAGCATGAAGTAACGGTTAACTTGTGGGATTTCGCCGGGCAAGTCATCACTCATGCCACTCACCAGTTCTTTCTGTCCAGTAACAGCGTTTATGTGTTGGTGCTGACCGGCCGGGAGGACACGCAAAAATCCGATGCCGATTATTGGCTGCGGCTGATCCGGGCATTCGCCGGCGATGCGGACGGCAACACCGCCCCGGTGATTGTGGTTTTGAACAAGTGGGAAGAACATCCGTTCAAGCTGGATCGCAATCTGCTGAAAGAAAAATATCCCTTCATCATCGATTTTATCGAGACCGACTGCCAAACCGGGTTGGGCATCGACGAGCTTAAAGCTAAGCTGGCGGCAACCGTGGAACCGATGGAGATCGTCCGCCAGCCTTTTAAGCTCAGCTGGTGGAAGATCAAGGAGCAGTTGGAAAAAGCGCAACGCAAAAAGAACTATCTGCCTTACAGCGAGTTCCAGGCCACCTGCGCCAAGCTGGGCGAGACCGATACCGGCAGTCAGCGGATTTTGGCGGAAGTGTTTCATGCGCTGGGCATCGCCTTGAATTATGGACAGGACGAACGCTTGCGCAATTCCACGGTGCTGAATCCGCGCTGGGTGACCGAAGGCATTTATGCGTTGCTGCGTCAGGCGGTATCGGACGACGGCAGCGCCGAACTGACGCTGGAGCGGGTCAGGCAGGTGTTGCCCAAGGAACCGGAGGAAATGTGCTTTTACCTGATAGAACTGATGCGCCGTTTCGATTTGGCTTTTCCGCTCAACGAGTCCGGCGACCGTTGGCTGGTGCCGCAACGTTTACCGGCTGAACAGCCGGAACTGGGCACGGAATGGCGGGCGACTCAGGATATTACCCGGTTAAAGTACCGTTATCCGGTCATTCCCGAAGGCTTGTTGCCGCGCTTTATCACCCGCAGCTATCCGCTCAGCGAAGGAACGGAAGACGGCGGCGCACCGCTGCCGCGCTGGACCAACGGCGTGATACTGGAAGATCGGGGCGCGCGTGCTCTGGTGCGGGTGGACGAAGAGGAACGGGAAATTCAGGTTACGGTCATCGGGGAAAAAGTCGCCCGCTTGTCGCTGCTCGGCGTCATCCAGGCCGATTTTCGCACCATTCACGACGACATCAGTGGGCTGGGGCAGGAGGAGTTTCTGGAAATCGAGGGGTACTACGTTCCGGTCCAGACCTTACGCGCAGATGAGCTACATAAGCAAAGTTCCTCGGTACAAACGCCTCGGGGCACTATCAGCATTAATCCTACCGCCGAACTGAATTATCTGTCGGAACCGGCAGCCCGCGACGAGCGGCAATGGCGAGCGCGGGTGTTTATCAGTTATTCCAGCAAAGATGCCCGGCTCAAGGATGAGTTGATGACCCGGCTTAAACCGATGCAGGCCAGCGCCGGATTGATCGAATGCTGGCATGACCGGCTGATTACGCCTGGCGAGGATTGGGATGGGGAAATCAAAAGCCAACTTGAGCAGGCGGACGTTATTTTGCTGTTGGTGAGCGCCCAGTTTTTGGCTTCCGATTATATTCGCGGAGTGGAAATAAAGCGGGCAATTGAGCTGTCGGAAGCCAGGAAAGCCCGAGTCATACCGATTATTCTCGAAAAATGCGGCTGGAAAATCGAAGTCTTCAGCAAGCTCAACGCTTTAAGAAAAGGCGTCCCAATTCGCGATACCAAGCCGCAAAGTGACGCTTGGTATGAGGTGGGAGAAGAATTACGCGAGGTATTTGAAGAACTATGCAAAACCAAACCGCACCGTAACGCTTGGTACGAGGTGGGAGAAGAGTTGTCCTCGGTGTTTGAAGATTTAGGCAAAAAGCGGATTATCAAAGTCGCCCATGCTTGGGTGGATTTTCCGGATAGGTAGGGTTTTCGCTCTCGTTCCCACGGGCTCCGTCATTGCTATTAAGTTAAGAAAAAAGCTCCCTCTCCTGAGTGCTAGTTCCCAAGCTCCTGCTTGGGAATTCAGTATGGGAAGCTCTAGCTTCCCGACTCGCAAAGCTGGAGCTTTGCTCACTGGGTTCCCAAGCAGGAGCTTGGGAACCAGCGTATCTCTTAACTTAATGGCAGTGGCGCGGCGCGTGGGAACGAGAAAAACGAGAAAAACGAGAAAATCCGCTCATCCTTCGGCAAGCTCTGGACGAACGGATTTACTTCTATCCGATAAAACAAACATGACTGAGTACCAAGCACAACAAGCAAAAAGACAAACTCACAACTATGCAATTTCCATGCTGCTAAAAGCCACCAATATCGGCCTGAATGCAGCTTTAAAAACCTTTGGTCAATAGACTGAAGTAACAATAACTGATGAAGGAGTGCGCAATGACCAAGTTCGAAGAATTCCCGGCTTACGACGAGGTTCATGTGATCTCGGATATACATATGGGCGGCCAGCCGGGTTCCCAAATTCTGCGGGAAACAGCCCGGCTTGCCGGTTACATCGGCTGGACGGCAGAGCAGTCCCCGGATGGCAAAGTTGCGCTGGTGCTGAATGGCGATGTGTTCGATACGCTGACTGGGGACATGCAGGGCTATGTGCAGGTGGATCATGCGGTTACAGTAGTGACGGGCATTATGGACGATAAATCGTTCTCTTGCATTTGGGATACTCTCGCAGCATTTGTCGAAAAAGAGCGGCGTACACTGGTTTTTGTGATCGGCAACCACGACATCGAAATAGCCTTTCCTCCGGTTCAGAACTTGATTCTTTGGCGTCTCGCTGGAGATGATTTGACTAAACGCGCTCGAGTTGTGTTTTCGACCGTCGGCGCCGGATACACCTGCATCGTGGGTAATGCGAAAGTCTACTGTACCCACGGTAATGAAGTGGATGCCTGGAACTACAATCGCTACGAAGATTTGGCAAAAGTCGCTCGCCGTTTAAATGCGGGACGTTCGCTCGACGCCAACGAGTGGTCGCCCAATGCCGGTACGCAAATGGTCAAGGACGTCATGAACGAGGTAAAGCAAACCTATAAATGGATTGATTTACTGAAACCCGAAGATAGCGCGGCGGTCGGAACGCTGCTTGTTCTTGATTCTTCGCAGCTAGCAAAAATCACCAAACTGTTGCCTATTGTTGGCGAAAAAGTACAAGGCGGCAGAGAGGTTAATCAACGCCTTTCAGCCGAAGGTTTTCAGCCTCGCGAACAAGCCGATGTTTCATTGACAACGATTGATCAACTGCTAGGCCCGAATGCCAAAGCCAGTATGAGAAGTGAATTATCGGTGGACGATTTACTGCTGGCTGCCGAGAAGAACCTAGGTAAACCCAGCGCTTTGGTGGCTCAACCCGAAGGGACTTTGGGATTACCACAATTGATTTGGGATCGGCTTACCGGTTGGATTTCCGGCGTAGGTAAGGAAGAGGCCTTGCGCCGCGCATTACAGGACTGGTTGAAGGAAGGTAACAAGGTGTTTGACATTGACAATGAAGACGTCACTTACAAAGATGTTAAAGCGGCGGTGGGTTCGTCCATTGATTTTATCGTAACCGGGCACACCCATTTGGAACGCGCGATTGATATGAAAGGTAACCGATTCTATTTCAATTGCGGTACATGGATTCGCTTACTGAAGTTTACCGATGCCATGTTGAAAGACACTGAATCGTTCAAACCTGTTTATGAGTTGCTCGTCGATAAGCAGGGGCGCATGGAGTTGATCGATAACGCCAAATTTCCGGACAAGAACGGCGAACCGTTTGTATTGAATCAAACCAGTGCTGTGTCGATTAAAGTCGAGGACGGAAAGGTGATCGGGCGGCTAAGCCACGTCGAGGGTGATGGGAAAAACACACCGAAAGAAATCAAAAAATTCGTGAGGTCTTAATATGAAAAAATCAGCTAACGCCACAGTCAGCAATATAAAGCTAGAGCTGTTAAGACCCGGTCCCGCCTATAACCAGCTACTCTCGCCCTTAACTTCGTATATTGCATTATGCGGCGAAGACGGGCCGGTAACAATTAGGATGCCGTTCGAGCATCGCCAATTTTTGATGCGGCTACAGCGCTTGCGTTATCCTGAGGGAAAAGATCCTGCAAAGGACGATCAAAGGCAGTCCGAGATTCGTGACATCGGCGAGACGATTGGGGACGTGCTCGCTCAGATTCCCGGTTTGATTGCGGAGCTTGGTAATAATTGCAGTGAAAAAGGAAAGTTGATCAACCTGCGTTTGAGCTTGTCTGGGCTTGAACTGGGCATTATTCCGTTCGAGGCTGCGGTATCGCCGGACGGTTTTCCAGGGTCCGGCTCTCCGCTGTTTTTACAGATGCGCACCCCTATCACAATTACTCGCGAGATTCGACGAGTCTGTCAGCTTGCCGTTAACTGGAATCGCAAGCCCCGTATTCTGTTTGCTTTTGCCGAACCGGATGGCCTTTATGTACCGGTCAAGGAGCATTTGCAGGCGCTCCGCGAAGCTATTGAGCCGTGGATTAAAATTAAAGACAGCGCCGAAGAACGTTTGCCGCAAATTAAAGAGATGCTGACGGTGCTCTCCAACGCCAGCCTGGAAAAGATTCGGCATGAATGCGCATCGAATGAATACACTCATGTTCACATCCTAGCTCATGGCGCGCCTTTTAAAAACGCCGGGGATATGCGCTATGGCATGGCGTTATGCAGCGAAATCAATCAAGCTGCCGATGTAGTCGATGGCGAGCGCCTCGCGATTGCTCTGACTGCGCGAGATAGTTCCAATACTGCTCGAGCTTGTCCCACAGTGGTTACGCTTGCCACTTGTGATTCCGGAAATATCGAGTCTGTGATTACCCCAGGCGGCAGTATTGCGCATGAATTAAACGCGGCAGGAATTCCTTGGGTGATAGCCTCCCAGTTCCCGCTATGGATGAAAGCCTCGGCTATAGCCACAAAGGTTATCTATCGAGGTTTATTGGATGGCGGAGACCCTCGTTGGGTGCTTTATGAGTTAAGACAGCGCCTGCGCACGGATTCTCCTGAAACACATGATTGGGCAAGCATCGTCGCGTATTCGACGGTACCCCCGGACTTTGATCAGCAGGTCAACTCATTCAGGGATAAGCAGACGCGTAGAAAATTCGAAGTAAAGTTCGACCGGATCGATGAGCTTGTGGGGGCTAACCGTGATATGGGAGATGAAGCCGCGACGAGTAGCCAGGCGACGAGAAAGGAAGAGTTGGAATCTTTGTGCGCAATGATTCGGAACGATTTGAAGAAATGGCGGAAAGAGCTGGATGATTCATCATCGTTCCAAGAGAAAGCGGAGCGTTTTGGCGTCAGCGCCGCCAGCGAAAAACGCATTGGCATCGCCTGTTTTTTAGCCCATGAAGAAGATCTAAGCAGACAGGCTTATGAGGCGTCGTGTGATTTCTACCGCGAAGCTTGGGAAGCGGATCCTTGTAACCATTGGGTTCTTACTCAGTATTTATCAATGATTGCAATACGGGCTAATTCCATCACTGCCGATCTAGCGACCGAATTCGGTAAATTGTGGATCGCCGCCCGTCAGATTGCGGAATGGCAGTTCCGCAGGTCCACAGGGGAAAACCGGGCATGGGCGCTAGGGACGCTTGCAGAACTGACGTTATTAGCTTCGCTCTATGGAGGAACGGAAAGCGCCGAAGGTAAACAACAGGTACAAGCGGAAATTAAGAAGTATTGTAAAGAAATGCGCGAATTTTTTGGTCCGAATGCTTTCCCGGTATTTTCGACAAGAAGGCAGTTCAGGCGGTATTTAACTTATTGGAAAAGAGATGAGTGGAAAGCGTTTGCTGAAGAAGCGTTAAAGGCGTTGGGATAGAAAAGAAAGCGTAGTGATATGAATTAGAAAACTCCGACTGGTGTAAGAACGTTCAGTCATCCATCAAACAAGACCGGAATTAATTTTATGGCTCATTTCGCCCATTATGTGCGTAGAACAGTAGTAGAAGTGAACTATGAGGATCCGTCCGATCCCTGGTTTGCTGAAAATCAACCGGACAATCAAGGCTTCGACGCCCCTGCATATCATGTCACACGATCCTTGACCGGTCCGGCAGCACGAGTATCGAAAGGCGATACGATTTGGCTTTTTTCGCAGCTCACTACGCCTTGGGGCAATTTCCCTCCAGCGCTGGATGCAAAGATAGTTGTTGACACTGCCATGCCTACGCATGCTTTTGACCAGAAGACGCCCGTTATTCGTTACGAAGCAAATGCAGGCTCTAAGTGGTTTCCACTTTACAATGCGGCGCCATGTATTCAGGATCTTTGGACTAAGGATGTTAAGGGCAATTCTCAACGACTTTTAAGCAATGAAGATCAACCAATCGGACAAGCATTACAAGCTATGCGTGAGCTGTCGAATGTTGACCCTTTACTGAAACTTGAGCGGAAAATTGACACAATGCCTTTTGACTTCATCAGCTATCGGCTTATTGATGGGACGCGTCTTGCGTTTGATAAAGCAATTCAACTTGTGGAAGAGGGCGGTGCTGTTTTCTGGGACAGATGGTCGCTGCCGCGTCGGCTCGCTGAACGTCGTGAGTTTCTCAGCGACTATTCCCTGGATATTTATATTCTCAAACAGATTTATCAGTGCAAGACGTTGTGGGCAATTCACTCAACGCGATATGCCGAACCGGGAAGCTATTCCGCCTGCGAAATGTATCTCGCTCAGCGTCTCGATAAATTGCAAATTATTCTCAGTAAGAGAACCCATTTTTCGGAGTGAGTGTCCTGAATTCAGTGCTGCGAAAAAAGGAAATTATAGGCGAGAGTCCTGTATTCGCCGTGGTTCAGTTATTGATAAGCTTCAATCTCCAAAAGCCGCTCTATACTGACAATTTTATAGCCATTCTCTTTCGCAAAATTAAGCGTTTGTTTTAAGACTTGGATGGTTTTATCCGACGTGTCATGAAACAGGATAATCGCGCCCGGTTTTATTTGTGTCTGTACGCGCCGGGTTATGACTTGTGCGCTGTCGGACGTTGTATCGAACGAGCGGATGGTCCAGCCGATGATGCTGTAATTCAAACTATTTGAGGCTTTTACAAGATTGGGCGTGGTCACTCCATAGGGCGGCCGGAACAGTTTCATGCGTTTGCCGATGACTTTAAAGACGCTCTCTGCGGTCTGGTTTAGTTCATTCTT
>Ga0208882_1000798_pt1 | contig 13289 bp, 10 predicted proteins | sample LakWasMet14_LOW5_2_FD_183862 | JGI IMG/M metagenome (GOLD analysis project Ga0208882, IMG submission 183862) | Freshwater sediment methanotrophic microbial communities from Lake Washington under simulated oxygen tension - Sediment Metagenome... | ecosystem: Environmental > Aquatic > Freshwater >...
GGTGTGATTGTGGGATTTATTCAGAAACGATTTAATACATACACTTTCAAGTGAACCCCTAAGGAGAATTGCAATGAGTACTAAACCTTTCTATTACAAAAAGCAGGCTGTTAAAGATGTACAACCAACAATGAACGTAGCAGGTGTGCCAGCATTTTTAGGCGACACCTTTGTTTCTCAAGACAAAGACAAAACTATCTGTGCCGGTTTCTTCCATCTGGACAGCGGCAATCCACTGGTTTATGAATATGACTATGAAGAAATGAAGATCGTTGTTGAAGGCACATTCATCATTTCTGATGAAACTGGTCAAAAAGTAACTGCTACAGTGGGTGACGTGCTTTACTTCCCATCAGGTTGCAAAATTACATTCAGCACACCTGACCGCGCAGTTGGTTTCTTCTGCGGTCAACGCGCACCTTTGTAAGCTTAAACCTTTAGTTAAGCTTTCATAAATATACTCTGCGCTACCGTAGTGGCGTGGAGTATTTTCATTACAGCGACAGCGACAGCGCCTGTCTGTCCGCACATTAAGCACATTGTGCTTAATCCCGGTGCCCATTTAGCACCTGTCTTTCAGTCTGAATATATCCCCTTTTATTAAATGTGTCCTATTGCCAATTTTACGGGCAGCTTCAGTTATAGCAACTAATCCAAACGGAGTAATCCTTAATGACGATTGTCACAGACGGCAGTAAGTTCGAGAATTCAGTTGTAAGTTTTGACAATACGTCATCTCCCAACTTACTACGAAGTTGAACTCCCTTGGGGGGGCATTGCAATATTGCATATTTTGTAATTGCCCCCTTTTTTTTAGACATTTATTACTTCGTACGTATTAACCAAAGTTAAATTTAAAACCCTTTTGCTGCCAGTAAAGTTATTGAAAAGAGAAAATAATTATGAATTCGCCAATAGGTTTTTCAATAGAAGATGTACAAAATTTGGTTGATATACGTCAGCTTGCAATTGATAAAGTCGGGATTAAATCAATACGTCACCCTGTTAAGATCAAAGATAAAGCAGGGGAGGCTCAGCATACCGTTGCCATGTTTAATATGTATGTGCATTTGCCGCAGCATTTAAAAGGCACGCACATGTCCAGATTTCTTGAAATCCTTAATGGCAACGCGCATGAGATTTCAATAGATAACTTTTATAAAATGTTAAAACAAGTGGCGCTGAAACTTGAAGCAGATTCAGGCCATATAGAAATGGCGTTTCCGTATTTTGTGAATAAATCAGCCCCGGTTTCCGGAGTAAAAAGCCTGCTTGATTACGAAGTGACATTTATCGGTGAAATAACCAAAGCCTACCATGATGTCAAAGTCAAAGTCCTGATTCCGGTCACCAGCCTTTGTCCATGTTCTAAAAAAATATCTGCATATGGCGCCCATAATCAGCGTTCTCACGTCACGGTAACCGTCGCGCTAAAAGAACTGATGTGGATAGAAGATATTATCAAGACGGTAGAGGCACAGGCTTCTTCAGAGCTGTATGGTTTATTAAAACGCCCGGATGAAAAATATGTCACGGAGCTCGCATACGACAACCCGAAATTTGTTGAAGACATGGTGCGTGATATTGCGGCAGCTTTCTATAAAGACGAGCGCATCAAGAGCTTTACCGTTGAATGCGAAAACTTTGAGTCGATACATAACCATTCAGCTTACGCCTGCATAACAAGCAACAATATATAACGAGCACATCATGAATAATTTCGTTAGCGCCAACTTATTAGAGCAGAAGCAGCCGATTCCGGGCATGGATCTGTATCTTAAACGCAGCAAATCCATCAGCCCGATTACCGAAATAATCGAGGAAATACGCCAGGGCCGCATGGTGGTGCTGCTGGATGACGAAGACCGCGAGAATGAAGGTGATCTTGTCATGGCGGCGCAATATGTAACGCCTGAAGATGTGAACTTCATGGCAAAGCATGGGCGTGGCCTGATATGCCTGACGCTAACAGAAGAACGCGGCAGGCAATTGAACCTGAGCCCGATGGTTGCCAGTAATGGTACCAAGATGGGCACAAACTTTACGGCTTCCATCGAGGCCGCAGAAGGCGTGACTACCGGGATCTCAGCAGCAGACAGGGCGCACACGATACAGACCGCTGTGCATGTGAATGCCCGTCCGATGGATATTGTCAGCCCCGGGCATGTGTTTCCGCTGATTGCGCAGAAAGGCGGAGTGCTGGTGCGTGCCGGCCATACGGAAGCCGGCTGTGACATCGCCAAACTGGCTAATCTTGATGCTTCGGCCGTGATCTGCGAAATACTCAAAGATAACGGAGAAATGGCACGCCTGCCGGATTTGCTGGATTTTGCAGCCAAGCATGACCTTAAAGTCGGCACGATTGCCGATCTTATCAATTACAGAAGCCAGACTGAATCGCTGGTAAAACGTGTGGCGGACAGGTTGATTGAGACGCCTTTCGGGCCGTTTCAGTTAATTGCCTATCAGGAGTCCATTGCTAACGAAACACACCTGGCACTGGTTAAAGGTGATATTACTGCGGATAAAAGCGTTCTGGTGCGTGTACATGAGCCTTTATCGGTACTGGATTTACTTGATGCAAGCAACAAGAGCCATAGTTGGAGCCTGCCGGATGCGATGCAGATGATCAGCCAAGCGGATGCAGGCGTAATTGTGATGTTAAGACGCGACGAGAAAAGTGAGGATATCATCCATGCAATTCATTCAGCTAATTTCCCAGCTAGCAATCAATACACGCTCAAAGATTACGGAATTGGTGCGCAAATACTACGAGATCTGGGAGTGGTGAAAATGCGCCTGATGGCCGAGCCGCGTAAAATGCCCAGCATGACAGGCTTTGGCTTGCAGGTAACAGAGTTTGTTGCTGTAGCCTGATTCCCGGGGGCTCTATTTCGCGCCATTTGTGGTGCAGCTGGCTGAACGCCAGCGGATTGAACAGCCTGATGAATGCTCCGCTGCCTGCAGTGGGGTGTTTTATTGATGAATGGCTGGTAATTAATGTTTACGTAACTTAATAGCTACGTAATTAAGTGCTGCGTGATTACGCGGCACTTGGCTGTGCATCCTGGATGACGTTTTGTCCGGACTAAGCCGGTATTCATCCGGCCCGAACTCATATGGTTTATTTATTACTCGCCGGATGTATTCACAAATATCCTGGCACAGATCAGGCAAAGGGCACTGGCACCGCCAATCACCAGGAATGCCAGTACATCAGCGCCTACATAACCCCAAAAACTACTCATATTCCACTCCTGTTGTTTATCTGGCTGACCGTTTCTTGTCTTGCGATCGTTTCTGAAAAGTTGGCGCACTAGGGCAGCAGCAGTCCTGTATCGACCATCCTGGAAACACCAAAATCAGATATTTTGTACCTGAAGCGCAACCTCGAATGATTGCCGTCGGCTTCCAGTTTCTCTTCTATCCGGCTGACTAAGCCTGCTGCTGCTAATTCATCCAGTGCGATATTTAAGGTTTTTTCCCTGAAAGCACCGGACTCGCCGTATTCATGGAGCGCTCTTTTGATGAGCTCATAATCCCACAGTGAGCCAGATCTGCTGAGTGTAATTAACAGATAGCCTTTTTGATGTATTTTCACTTAATGGGCTCCTGGTGCATCAACGTCGCGCAGGTTCGCTACCGATTCGGCTGATTCACTGAACATGACAAAGCTGCCTAACACTGTGAATATAAGACCGAGCACAAAATACCATTGAGGAAACTGCAAGGTAAAGGCTGCGATAAAGATCAGTGCAAACACCGCATAGAGATTACCTATCGCTTCCCCGCGCCCGACCCCGATCAGGCTGAAGCTCTTGTAGAATGCCGTGTAACAATAGGCATGGCATGCTGCTGCCAGCAGTATCCACAGCATGGCCTTGCTGTGCGTGATGGTGTTCATAATCAGCTCGGCAATCGGTAACTCTGTAAACAAAGCCAGTGCCGGCAGTATCAGGATGCCCCAGAATAATATTTCAAAAGAGAAGCGACAGTGTATGCCTACGTCCGGATCAGACACATCCATCGCCCTGGCGGCCACAGCGCCTTCTGTTCCCCAGCCGATTGCCGACATAATGCCGCCAAGGTAACCGAGCCATGCATTCGGGTTGGATGCGTGCATTTCGCCAAACAGGCCCGGACCGTAAATGATCATGCCGCCGAAAATGATGATGCACATGCCGATTGCCGCGCGTCGGGATATTTTTTCCTTGTACCAGAGCCTGGCGATCACGGCACCGATGACTGGATAAAACAAAGAGGAGATCGCGGCAAATACCGGCCCGATGAAGCCCATTGCCATATAAGAACCAAAGATTGCCAGTGGCCCGCCACACAGGGAGGCAAGCGCATACCATTTGGATATGGTTTTGAACCTGACCATGGTGCGTCCGTAGTCTTTAACTTTACCAAGTACGGCATTCCACAGTAATAAAAACAAAAATACGGTAATCGCATGTATCCATGTCATCACTGCCGTGGCTGCTAGGCGTAAGGACTGCTGGTCAGCCGCAATATTCACATAGGGAAACTCTGACCATAGCGCTGTTCCCGGCACATACCAAGCTCCCCACAGTATCGCCGTCCATAGTGCCCACATGAACCCCCAGCGCTGGTTGCGCAAGTAATGTCTGTGTAAAGCTGACTTTAAACTGGTGTCCGGCGAGACTGCACCCTGAAAACGTGCAGCGGTAGATATATTAGCCATATATGATTTCTTGTGGAGTTGATCTATGGAAACTTAATCAGTTCGGTTGACCAGTAAATTGGCAATCGTCGTAAAGTTGTTCATGAGCTTATTTTTTACTTCTGCGCCAATGCCAACTTCATCAATCGCCATGTCCATGCATTTAAGCCAGATGTCTTTTGATTCGCTATTAATCTCAACGTGTTCATGCATTAACCTGACGTTTGAGTGGCCATGTTTCTCAACATATAGTTTTGGCCCGCCTAAAAAACCTGATAGAAAATTAAATTGCTCGACGCGGGAGTGTGCAATTCCGTTACCGCGTAGATGCAGCACATGCAGTTTTTTTCCTTCCGGATGCTGTTCAACCAGGTCATAAAAAACTTTAACCAGGTTTTCTACGCCACCTTCGCCGCCGATTGCATCGTAGAGTGATTTTTTTTCTGCTGCATGATGAGAGTCTGTATGGTTTATCATGGTGTCATTCCAGTGTAGGTTGGTTGTAAAGAACGCTAACACAGCTGCTTGGTTTATATCTTCAGTCTGGTTACCTAGAGTTTCTGTATCCACTATATCCACTATATATTTCAAGGACATACTAAACAGTATGAGCAATATTAAACATCACCTTGAAGGGGTAACACAAAGGGAGTATCCGTAGCGGCCGGTAAACGCTGGCTATACATCTATATCGCATCATTTACATAGCTACCACTTTAAGAGTAATCCGTAGTGGTGATTGCAGTGAAATGATGATTGCTATCAAATGAGTCAGGAATTTGGCAATTCTGTTGATATTCCGTATTTCAAGTTAGGTAATTAAGTAAGTAGCAAGACTAAATTCTTTTGCTTTACCCAGTTGCGTCAGAGTCATAACAGCCTGTGTATGGCCTGATGCTGAAAATTTTTTTTAAAGGGGACTTAAATTGAGCTTAAATTCGTCAGTTGATGCAATTTCAGCTGATCTTTCTGAAAACGTCGCGGCACAAAATGCGACGTTACATAGAAAGATTGGCTGGCAAGGTGCATTCTGGGTGGCAAGCGGCGTTCCAGCGCTTGTTCTATTTTCAATCGGCGCGATTGCCGCCACTGTTGGTAAACCTGCCTGGATGATCTGGGCAATATCAATTACTTTTGGTTTTATACAAGCGTTTACTTATGCTGAGATTGCCGGGTTGTTTCCGCATAAGTCAGGCGGTGCATCGATTTATGGTGCTGTTGCATGGGTAAAGTATAGTAAGTTCATAGCGCCTGTTTCGGTATGGTGTAACTGGTTTGCATGGTCCCCGGTACTCGCGATCGGCTCCGGGCTGGCGGCAGGCTATATGCTGAGCGCGCTGTTTGCGCCCGATGCCGTGATTAATACCTGGCAGCTGACTTTGCTGGATTTAGGCATGATTAAAGACGGGCTGTCGCTAAGAATTAATGCGACGTTTATCCTGGGTGCTTCAGTGTTGCTCACGGTGTTCTTTATTCAGCATGGCGGTATTCTGCGTTCAGCAAAAACCACGATGATACTTGGTGTGATCGCATTGATTCCACTGATGCTGATTGGTCTGGTGCCCCTGATTACCGGCGATAGCGCGCAGGCAAACTTCTTCCCGTTGGCACCGTTGGCACATGATGCCGCCGGCAACGTGATTGATGGCGTCTGGGGTATTGAAGGCTGGAAACTGATGGCTGGCGGTTTGTTCATTGCGGCATGGTCTACTTATGGCTTTGAAACAGCGGTATGTTACACACGTGAATTCAAAAACCCTAAATCAGATACTTTCAAGGCTATCTTTTACTCTGGTTTACTTTGCGTAGCAGTATTTACGCTGGTGCCTATCGCTTTCCAAAGCCATTTAGGCTTGGGTCAGATGGTGACACCGGCAGTTGTAGATGCTGCAGGCGTTGTGGTAACGCCAGCGGTTTACAGCGGCATGCTGGAAGCTTCTATCTATAGCGGTATGGGCGTTGCTGCGGCATTCTCTGATATCGTAGGCGGCGGAAAATTTATCGGTAACCTGATGATTATCATGATGGTGCTGGCTTTACTGCTGGCGATCATGACTTCAATGGCGGGCTCTTCACGTACTTTGTATCAGGCATCGGTTGATGGCTGGCTGCCGAAGTATCTGTCCAGAGTGAATGAACACGGTGCGCCTACCAGCGCAATGTGGACAGACCTTTGCTTTAACCTGATTCTGCTCATGATGTCTGACTATGTGTTTGTACTTGCAGCGTCAAATATCGGTTACATCATCTTTAACTTCCTCAACCTTAATTCAGGCTGGATCCACAGGCTTGATCGTCCAAACTGGGAGCGTCCGTATAAAGCACCTTTAATCCTGATCACATTTGGCGGCATACTTGGTTATGTCAATCTGGCGATCATGGGTTTAGGCGCTGATATATGGGGTGCCGGTACGTTGAAAACCGGCTTGATCTTCACTGCATTGATTATCCCGGTGTTTATCTACAGACATTACATTCAGGATAAAGGCGTTTTCCCTAAACAAATGCTGGAAGACATGCATATTGATGGGCATGAAGATGGCGTGTCCAACCGTGCAGGCATACTGCCTTACTTAGCGATCGCTACCGGCGTCGCCCTGGTTTGGTATATGCACAGCCTGTAATTTCAGTGCACGCAGCCTGTGCAGGTTCGGCAGGCTTCAAATAAGTGTTAAACGGAAAAGGGCGGGGATGAAAATCTCCCCCTTTTTTCGTGTGTATTCGCACCGGAATGGCTAGTAACACCTTAGTAGTAAGCCATGAGTGTAATTGTGTCTCCGCTGTATCACTACGAGAATGGCAGGTAAGTTAATTCCATTCACACAACCGGAGATGAAAAAATGGCACGCGATCCAAAACACGACATTTTGTTTGAACCAATTCAAATTGGTCCTAAAACATTACGCAATCGCTTTTATCAAGTACCGCATTGTATTGGTGCGGGTTCTGATAAGCCTGGCTTCCAGGCAGCACACCGCTCAATGAAAGCTGAAGGCGGCTGGGCAGCGATGAACACTGAGTACTGCTCAATCAACCCTGAATCAGATGATACACACCGTCTGTCAGCACGTATCTGGGACGAAGGCGATGTGCGTAATTTACGCGCGATGACTGAAGAAGTCCACAAATACGGCGCATTGGCTGGCGTAGAGTTATGGTACGGCGGCGCGCATGCGCCAAACATGGAGTCACGTGCTACACCACGCGGCCCAAGCCAATATGCATCAGAGTTTGAAACGCTGTCATATTGTAAAGAAATGGACTTGAGCGATATCGCCCAGGTTCAGCAATATTATGTAGATGCTGCTAAACGTTCACGTGATGCCGGCTTCGACATTATCTACGTGTACGGCGCGCACTCATACCTGCCGCTGCAGTTCCTGAACCCATACTACAACAAACGTACCGATAAATACGGCGGCTCATTAGAGAACCGTGCGCGCTTCTGGCTGGAAACTTTGGAAAAAGTTAAACACGCTGTAGGCGACGAGTGTGCGATTGCAACACGTTTTGCAGTTGATACCGTATATGGCCCAGGCCAGATCGAAGTTGAAGTAGATGGTATGAAGTTCATTGAACTTGCTGACCCGTTACTTGACTTGTGGGACGTGGACGTTGGCGATATTGCCGAGTGGGGCGAAGATGCAGGTCCATCACGTTTCTACCAGCAAGGTCACCAAGTGCCTTGGACCAAGTTTGTAAAACAAGTATCTAAAAAACCGGTGCTGGGTGTTGGCCGTTTTGTAGATCCTGAAAAAATGACTGAAATCGTGACTAAAGGCTATGCCGATATTATCGGTTGCGCACGTCCATCGATTGCTGACCCGTTCCTGCCGCAAAAAATTGAAGAAGGTCGCTACGACGACATTCGCGTTTGTATCGGTTGTAACGTTTGTATTTCTCGCTGGGAAATCGGCGGCCCTCCAATGATTTGTACGCAAAATGCGACAGCAGGTGAAGAATATCGCCGCGGCTGGCATCCAGAGAAATTCCGTCAAACCAAAACTAAAGATTCAGTATTGATCGTAGGTGCAGGTCCATCTGGTTCTGAAGCAGCGCGTGTATTGATGGAAAGTGGTTACACCGTTCACTTGACCGATACGGCTGAAAAAATCGGCGGTCACTTGAATCAAATCACTACCTTGCCTGGTTTGGGTGAGTGGAGCTATCACCGTGATTACCGTGAAACTCAAATCAACAAACTGGTTAAGAAAAACAAGGAAAGCCAAGTTGCATTAGGTCAAAAACCGATGACAGCTGACGATGTGCTGCAATACGGCGCTGATAAAGTCATCATCGCAACCGGTTCATCATGGAATACTGATGGTACTAACTGCCTGACACACGAAGCAATTCCAGGTGCTGACGCTTCATTGCCAGACCAGTTGACACCAGAACAAGTGATGGACGGCAAGAAGAAAATCGGTAAACGCGTGGTGATTCTTAACGCTGATACTTACTTCATGGCACCAAGCCTTGCTGAAAAACTGGCAACGGACGGTCACGAAGTTACCATCGTTTCAGGTGTGCATCTGGCTAACTACATGCACTTCACACTTGAGTATCCAAACATGATGCGTCGTTTGCACGAGCTGCATGTTGAAGAGCTGGGTGACCATTTCTGCTCAAGAATCGAGCCAGGTCGCTTAGAGATCTACAACATCTGGGGTGACGGTTCACGCCGTACTTACCGTGGTCCTGGTGTCGCTCCACGTGATGCGAATACAACACATCGCTGGTTAGAGTTTGATTCTTTAATCCTGGTAACAGGCCGTCATTCAGAGTGCACATTGTGGAACGAGCTTAAAGCACGTGAATCAGAGTGGGCTGAGAACGACATTAAAGGTATGTACCTGGTTGGTGACGCTGAAGCACCACGTTTGATTGCAGATGCAACGTTCACCGGCCATCGTGTGGCACGTGAGATTGAAGAAGCGAATCCACAGATCGCGCTTCCATACAAACGTGAAACCATCGCTTGGGGTACACCGCACATGCCAGGTGGTAATTTCAAAATCGAGTACAAAGTTTAATGTACAAGGTTTGATACCTGATTGATGCATGGCTGCCGATGTTGGATCGGTGGCCATGCTCAACCGACACCGTGTTTACCCAAGTTGGAAATATTAAGTTGCAAGTCTTAAGTTACAGATCTTGAGTTACAGATCTTGAGTTTCAAATTGCCTCAGGGCTATATGGATTTAATTAAATTAAAAAATAGGTGATACATATGAATGATCCTACACAAATCACTAGAATACTTTTCCAGGACTTTGACCCAAAGGCGATCTATTTATTTTATGCAATTGGCTACCTGGCCATTGCCGTGTTTATTTACGGTGTTTACGCACAGATACGTAAATACCGCCGTGGTAAACCAGACGGTTCGTGGAGTGAGCTATTTCAACGCTTTGTTGAAATGGTTAAAACCATGGCAACACACCGTACACTGGTACGCCGCGACAAAAGCGCCGGCCGCGCGCATGGCCTGATCTTCTTCGGTTTTGTGCTGCTGTTTATCGGCACTGCAACCATCACCCTTGAATACGACATACTTGAGCCCTTATTCGGCGTTAAGTTCTGGTACGGCAACTTTTACCTGCTGTTCTCGCTGATTCTTGATCTGGCAGGCTTGGGTGTGATTGCAGGTCTTATTTACATGATGTACCGCCGTAAATGGATGCACCTGCCTAAGCTGGATTACAAACGTGTGGACAGGCAGGAAGGCGACCCGGACTTTGACCGCAGCGAATACCGCCGCGAAGACTGGGCTTTCCTGTGGTCATTCATCCTGATTGGCATCACCGGCTTTATATTGGAAGCGACGCGACTGGTATGGCTGAGCGATAGCGCTAATGTCTGGGATTACAGGTTCTGGTCTCCAGTTGGCGCGATACTGGCGCATATCATGCAGGCATTGGGCCTGACAGCGGATGGTGCCGGTTCATTCCGCCCGGTGTTGTGGTGGTTCCATGGTTTGCTGTCACTGACCTTTATTGCATGCATTCCATACACAAAAATCAAGCATATCTTTACTGCAGCAGCGTCTTTGATGTTTAAAGATCCGCTCGCCGGCAGAAGGCTGCCAAGAGTGCCGGATGACCAGAAGACTGCCGGTTATAAAAACATTACCGACTTAACCTGGAAAAACCTGCTGCACCTTGATGCCTGCACTAAATGCGGCCGCTGCCAGGAAGCTTGCCCGGCAAATGCAGTCGGTGCGCCATTGTCACCACGTGATGTGATTCTGTCGCTGCGTGAGTTTGCAAATAAAGCATTGAGTTCGAAAGAGCTGCCAAAAGAAGCTGAGCTTGATATTCACGGTAAAGATGTCGGCCAGGTATTCATGGAGACATTATGGTCATGCAGAACTTGCCTGGCATGCGTGGAAATCTGCCCGGTAGCCGTGGAGCATGTGCCTATCATCGTGCAGATGCGCCGTAACCTGGTTGAAGCTGGTGAGATGGAGCCTATCTTGGAAAAAACACTGCAGACGATTCATAAAACAGGTAACTCATTTGGTGAATCCAAACGTAAGAGAGCTGCCTGGGCTAAAGACCTGCCGTTCGAAATTAAAGATGCAAGAACCGAGCCGGTTGATATTCTCTGGTTTGTGGGTGATTACGCTTCATTCGACCCGCGTAACCAGAAGGTGACCAGGTCATTCGCAAAACTGATGCATAGCGCCGGTATCAACTTTGGCTTGCTGTTCGAGGCCGAGCTTAACTCCGGTAATGACTTGCGCCGTGTGGGTGAAGAAGGTCTGTATGAGCTGCTTGCCACTTCCAATATCGGCACGCTGCAATCCTGCGACTTTAAATCGATTGTGACAACAGATCCGCACTCATTTAATACGATTCGTAACGAATACCCGGATTTTGGCGGCAAGTTCGAGATTAATCACTACACGACGCTGGTTAAACAGTTGATTGAAAACGGTCAGATCAAGCTCAAGAAAAAACTTGATTACCGCGTGACGTTCCATGATCCATGCCATCTTGGCCGCTACAACAAAGGCTTTGATGCACCGCGTGACGTGATCAATCTGCTGGGTTGTGAGTTGGTAGAAATGGCGCGTAATCGTGATAACTCATTCTGCTGCGGTGCTGGTGGCGGCCGTATCTGGATTCCTGATCCGGTAGGTATCGAGAAACCATCTGCTAACCGTATGCGTGAAGCCGGGCAGATCGAAGGACTGGATGTATTCATCGTGTCATGTCCTAAAGACCTGACCATGTTCGAAGATGCGCTTAAAACATCAGGTTACGAAGGCAAGTTTGTAGTGCGTGAACTGATTGAGTTGATCGATGAGTGTGTTGAGTACGAAGTATGGGAAGAAACCGCACTCCCCGAGTGAGCTGAATATGCAGGATAGCACTGATGCACTCGTTAAGTTGGCAATCAAGGCAGGTGATCCTTACGTAGCCGCTGCAGTCCACGAACTGGCTACAGGGGCCTCAAAAAGGCGGCTAGAAGCGCAGATGATGGGAACAAGGCGCACGGCATTATCACTTGCCCGATGGGAGCATACGCCTGCATCAGTGCTGGCAGCGTTATCAGGTATCGGGGACGACGCAGTTGACTTAAGGCTGGATAAAAACCCGAACACGGCATCCGGTGTTTTGTCGAATCTGTATGTGGATGCGAGTAACAAAAGGAATTTGAATTTAACCAAGCTGATTGCACAGCATCGCAATAGTGAGGCCGGTATTTTAAAGAGCATTGCGCTGCACGCCGAGGATGCCGAGAGTTTGCTGGCACTCAGCAAAAACCCGTCGGCCACGGCCGAAGTGCTGGCTTGTTTATCGGCACGGGTAGCAGATGGCGAGCTGAGTGTTGCTTTAAATAAGAATATTGCACAAAACATATCAGCATCGTCTGATTTGCTTGCGCGTATTTATGAGCACTCAGACCTGCATACCCAGGCCGCCATTATTGGCCATGTGAACTGCCCTGATTCACTCATCGCCGCGGCGATGGATAGTGAAGACCTGCTGGTGATGCGAACGCTGGCCAGGGATAAAAGGGTGACGGCCGATACGCTTGGCAGATATGCAAGAAGTGATGACGCCGGGGTCAGGTGCGGCGTTGCTGCCAATGCCGCTACGCCTGTGTCATTGATCAGCGAGCTGATCAATGACAGAAGTGAGTTGGTAAGGCGTGAGATCGCATCGCGTGCTGATCTGCTGCCAGTGCATATTGTGAAGCTGCTGGTTGATACTGATGTCTGGGTGCGGCAACGGTTGGCACGTAACGAGATTGCACCTTTGCCTGTGCTGAAAGCGTTTGCCGCTGATGCGCAAGCGGATGTCAGAAGGGCGGTAGCAAGAAATACACAGTGCCCGCTGGAGCTGCTTGAAGTATTGGCGACAGATAGCAATGCGTGGGTACGCGCTGCCGTGGCTTATCAGCATCATACCCCGCAGGAACTGCTGGTTGAACTGTCAGCAGATGAAGATGTGGATGTATTAAGCGGGGTCGCAAACAACCCGAATACACCGCAGCAGGTTTTAGAGAGGCTGGTGACATCAAGCGAGGCAGATGTGCGTAGAGGGGTGATTCTAAACAAGGCAGCAACACGTAAAACCCTGTTGCCGCTGCT
>Ga0208882_1000799_pt1 | contig 13271 bp, 7 predicted proteins | sample LakWasMet14_LOW5_2_FD_183862 | JGI IMG/M metagenome (GOLD analysis project Ga0208882, IMG submission 183862) | Freshwater sediment methanotrophic microbial communities from Lake Washington under simulated oxygen tension - Sediment Metagenome... | ecosystem: Environmental > Aquatic > Freshwater >...
CCGCTTTCGGGCCGGTGCCGGAGAGCCCCGTGCCGCCGAAAGGCTGCGCGCCGACCACAGCACCGATCATATTCCGGTTGACGTAGATATTGCCGACTTTTACGCCCTGCCGGATAGCCTTAAAAGTACTGTCTATCCGGGTATGTACGCCCAGCGTCAGGCCGTAGCCGGTCGCATTGACATCGGCAATGACCTGATCGAGTTCGGATTGGCGGTAACGGATCAGGTGCAACACCGGCCCGAACACTTCCCGTGTCAGTTGCGATAAAGACTGTATCTCTATCAGGCTGGGCGGGAAAAAACTGCCATGCTTCAAGCCGTCCGGCAGCGGCAGTTGATAAAGCAGCTGCGCCTGTATCTGCATGGCTTGCAGATGCTCAGCCAATGGCGGCAGTGCGGCGAGACCGATAACGGGGCCTATATCGGTTCGATAAACACCAGGATTGCCGATAGTTAATTCCTGCATGACGCCGATCAACATCGCTATGGTTTTATCGGCAATTTCCTCCGGCACAAACAGCGTCCGCAAAGCCGAACAACGCTGGCCGACACTGTTAAACGCCGAAACCACCGCATCCGGCACCAGTTGTTCAAGCAATGCCGACGTGTCGGCAATCAATACATTCTGGCCACCGGTTTCGGCAATCAGCGGCACAATATTTTGATGATGTTCGGCCAATTGCCGGTTGATGAACTGCGCCGTTTCCGTGGAGCCGGTAAAAACCACCCCGGCAATTCTGGGGTCGGGCAGTAAATGCTCGCCAACCGAACGGCCGTCTACAGGCAAAAACTGCAACGCCGATTTGGGTATGCCGGCTTGGTGCAGCAAGCGGATACAGTGCATCGCGGTTAAGGCGGTCTGGCTGGCCGGTTTGGCGATGACGGTATTGCCGGCGGCCAGCGCCGCAGCGATCTGGCCGACAAAAATGGCGATCGGGAAATTCCACGGACTGATGCAGACATAAACGCCGCGGCCGTAATGGTACAGCCAGTTCTCCTCGCCGGTGGGGCCGGGCAGCCGGATCGGTTTGCCGAACAGCTCCAAAGCAGACTGGGCGTAATAACGGCAAAAATCGACGGCTTCCCTGACTTCCGACAATGCGTCTTTAATGGTTCGGCCGCCTTCGCGCACGCACAAGGAGACCAGTTCCAGCTGGTTTGCTTCCAGCAGATCGGCAGCTTTTTTCAAATACTCGGCGCGCTGCGCGACCGGACGCAGCCGCCAGCTCTCGAAGGCCTGGGCTGCTTCGGTGACCGCTTCGCCGATAGCCGCCGGTTCTGCAAACGTTACCGAGCCGACCGTCAGCCGGTTATCGTAAGGATTGACGATAAGCCGCTCGTTGCCGTCGCAGGGGCTGCCGTTGATTAACGGCATGGCCGTCCAGTGCTTATCGGCCATCCTGTCCAGGTTTTGCTGCAATGATTCCAACTGCTCAGGATCGGCCAGATTCAGCCCGGAAGAACTAAGCCGCTGCTCGCCGAACAAATCGCGAGGCAAGATGAGAGGGCGATGAACCGGTATTTTTACCGCCGCGACCGGATCGCTGATCAATACGTCGATGCTAATGTCCGACCGGCTGATTTGATTGATGAAAGAGGCATTGGCGCCGTTTTCCAGCAAGCGCCTGACCAGGTAAGGCAGCAACTCATGATAAACGCCGACCGGTGCATAAACGCGGCAGGGAATCTGCCAGTTCTGCACTTCGATGATTTCCCGGTACAGGCTCTCGCCCATGCCGTGCAAACGCTGGAACTCGTAACCCGGATGCTGCTGCCCGAGTTGATGGATGGCGGCGACCGTATGGGCATTATGGCTGGCAAACTGGGGATAAAAGGCATTCGGTTTGGACAGAATAACTTGCGCGCAGGCCAGATAGGATAAGTCGGTCACCGACTTTCGGGCAAACACCGGATAATCGGCCAGGCCGTTCTCCTGCGCCCGTTTGATTTCGCTGTCCCAGTAAGCGCCTTTGACCAGACGCAACGGAATCTTGCGATGCCGGCCTTCCGCCAGTTGAGCCAGCCAGCGGATCACCGGCAGCGCTCTTTTTTGATAAGCCTGCACCGCTATACCCAGCCCCGGCCAGCCGTCCAGGTCGGGATGATTGAAAACAGCGGCAAAAACATCCAGCGTCATGTCCAGGCGCTCGGACTCTTCGGCATCGACAGTGATCGCGATATTGGCCGAGCGGGCTTCCTGCGCCAAGGCCAGCAGTTTTCCGGCCAACTCTTTGACGGCACGGACATGCTGTAGCGGTTCGAAACGGGGACATAAAGCGGATAATTTAATCGATAGGCCCGGATTATCGTGAATATCGGCAGAATCCGTATGTCCGGCCAGCGCCTTAATCGCCGAACGATAGGCATCGAAATAACGCTGCGCATCGGCCTCAGTCAGCGCCGCCTCGCCCAGCATATCGAAAGAATAGCGGAACACCGGGTCCTGCCCGCTGCGCTGAACGGCTTGCTGTATGGTTTCCGCAAAAACAAACTGCAACGCCAGATGCTGCATGGCCTGCTTAACCGCGGCACGTATTAACGGCGCGCCCATCCGCGACAGCAGTTGGTCGAAGGCCGGCGAGCCATTATGCGTATGCGCTTCAAAGTCTCCGGCGAATAACAGCGCTCTGGTCGCCAAATTGACCAGCAGGGAATCGCTATGATGCAGATGGCTTTGCCAGTCTACGCCGGTGAGTTTTTCCTGTAACAGCTGGTCTTGTGTCCGAGTGTCGGGAATGCGCAGCAAAGCTTCGGCGATACCCATTAAAATAATGCCCTCGCGGGAGGTCAACTGATATTCCTCAAGGAAAGCTTCAATTGCGGATTGCTGATGCTTTTTTGCCCTGACGGCGGTGGCCAGCGTTGTGGCGCACTCGGTTATCGAAACCGGGTCGTAACCGTTTAATGCCGAGATGTTCAGCAGCGGCGCAAATTGCAATTGCTGCCCGCCTCTTCTTTCATTGAAAGGCCGGGGAGAAGGCTTTCTGAAAAGTGCAAACCGTGCCCATACGCAATACAACAATTCACTGATGAGGCTTTTTTCATCGGCTAAATAAGCCTGATGGACTATTTTTCGTAATTCGGCTAAAGATTTTTGAGTCATAGGTTAACCCCATCAGCAAGAATCCCCGGTTTTTTCAGAAGCTCATCTTTGAAACCGGAAATTGGATCAAAAAAGCAGTCCGATCAATTGGTTTCATTGTTCCACAGCGGGCAAGCAAGTCAATCTCTTTTGTTGTGCGCTGTTCCGGACCAGTTTAACCGGCAGCTCGCTACCTTCGAGTAAGTAATAGCGCCTATTGATTGCAAAATTAAACTCTTTATTCTTATATACTGACATTTATTTTTAACTTTCCAAGGCAACTGATATTGCCTTAATCCTCGTTTTTCCTAACAGCACACGGAACGAAGGCTGCTTTAAGCCATCCAAAAAATGGCACACCTTTTTACTTTTTTTCTATACCCGATAAATGCAGCCACTCATTGATTTTTTTGCTACCAACGATTTCACTCCACATGGCTATTGCCTGTCGTGGCAGCCTGTATTGCTTTGGCTTCACGTTATTTCCGATCTGCTGATCACCCTCGCCTATTATTCCATCCCTTTGACGCTGGTCTATTTCATTCGGCAGCGTAAGGATTTTCCCTATCCGTGGCTAGCCGTCATGTTTGCCGCATTTATTATTGCTTGCGGCACTACGCATTTACTGTCGGCTATCACGATCTGGACGCCTTTATATTGGCTGGACGGCTGGGTTAAAGCGCTTACAGCGATTGCTTCAGTCTCCACCGCTATCGTAATGCTGTGGGTTATTCCCAGAGCCTTGTCTTTACCCAGCGTTGTCCAACTGCAATCTGAAATACAAAAAAGAGAACAAACAGAACAGGCCTTAAGGGAAAGTGAATATCGTTGGAAATTTGCTGTCCATGGTTCCGGCGACGGTGTATGGGACTGGAATCTCCAAACCGATGAAGCCATGTATACCACTCGTTGGAAAGAAATGTTGGGGTATGCCGAAAACGATATCCTGCCTAATTTACAGGAATGGTTAAACCGTATTCATCCTGATGATAGGCCGCGCGTAACCGAAGCAGTACAAGCTTATCTGAACGGAAAAACGCCTCTTTACCTCGTTGAATACCGCTTGCGTTGCAAAGATGGAAGTTACAAATGGATTCTGGCTCGAGGCATGGTGGTCAGCCATAACGAAGACGGCAAGCCCTTGCGCATGATCGGCACGCATAAAGATATTTCTGTTCGTAAACACGCGGAAGAAGCGCTACGGCAAAACCAGAAGAAACTGAAAGAAGCGCAACGGATCGCCCATGTAGGTAGCTGGCAGCTGGATTTAATGACTAATCATGTCGTCTGGTCAGAGGAACTTTACCGCATATTGGGTTTAAACCCGGAGTTACCGCCACCGGATTATCCGGAGCACTTCCGGTTCTTCACTCCTGAGAGCTGGAAACGGTTGAGCACTGCGCTGCTGCGCACTAAAAAAGCCGGGACTCCCTATGAACTGGAACTTGAAACGGTCAAAGCTGACGGCACGCACGGCTGGATGTTGGCACGCGGGGAAGCCATACGGAACGACAGTGGAGCAATGATCGAACTCCAGGGTGTGGCGCTGGACATCACCGAACGCAAACAGATGGAGGAAAAACTGCGCGACAGCGACGCTTTTAATGTCAGCATTCTTAACTCTTTGACTTCACATATCGCCGTGCTGAATGAGCAGGGCGTTATTGTCAGCGTCAACAACGCATGGCGGCGATTTGCCGAAGAAAACGGCTTATTCGCATCGGGGTGCAATATGCTGGGAGGGAATTACCTGGACGTCTGCAAAAAATCCTGCGGCAAAGGGGAAAGCATCTCTCAAGCCGGCATAACGGCGGTGCTGGCGGGCAAGCAGGACAAATTTAATTTAGAGTACAACTGTAACTCGCCCGATCAGCAGCGTTGGTTTCATATGACAGTATTGCCATTTCAAGGATCGCGCCGCGGGGTTGTGGTTAGCCATGAAAACATCACCGAGCGCAAGTTAATGGAGATTCAGCTAAAAGCCAGCGAAGCAAAGTTCCGTTCGATTATTGAAGCATCCCCGGTGCCGATGGCGTTGAACGATGAACGGTTAAACATTACCTTCCTGAATCCGGCGTTTATGCGAACTTTTGGTTACACTTTGGATGATATTCCGACGGTGGCGGACTGGTTTTCGAAAGCCTCCCCTGATCCGGACTATCGTCATTGGTTCGAAGCTGCTTGGCAAACATCACTGGAAAAAGCCAAACAGGAGCAGACCGGCTTTTCGCCTTTGGAAGTCACTATTCGCTGCAAGAACAACGGCGTTAAAACCGTGTTGGCGAGCGCTGCGGCGATTCAACCCGATTTTGCGGGTGAGCAGTTGATCATCCTGTACGATATTACCCGGCGCAAACAAATTGAAGCCAAGCTCAACGCCATTTTTGATGCGTCAGTGGAAGGTTTTATTACTCATGACCTGTCAGGCACCATCAGATCCGCAAATGCCGCCGTAGAAACCATTTTCGGCTATCAGCCGGAAGAGCTGGTTGGTTGCAATATCAGCAAACTCATACCGTTATCGCCACGCGCCGGCTCTCCTCCTGTAGCAAAACCTGAAGGCCAAATCCAGGAAGTTGAAGGCCTGCACAAAAACGGTTCTGTGGTACCGCTGGATCTGTCTCTGGCAAGATATTCAATCAACGATACAGATTATGTGACCAGCATTGTCCGCGACGTAAGCTTGCGCAAACACCGAGAACAGCAAGACAAGGAACATCTCAATGAACTCGCCCATGTCACTCGCCTGGGGCTGATGGGGGAAATGGCCTCCGGCATCGCCCATGAAGTCAACCAGCCGCTGTCCGCCATTTCCAGCTATACGCAAGTCAGCTTAAACCTGATCGACAAAGAAAACCCTGACTTGACAAGGCTGACGGAAATTCTAAACAAAACCCAGCAGCAGGCGTTAAGGGCGGGACGGATCATTCATCGCATGCGGGAGTTCGTCAAGTCTCAGGCAAAACATCGTTCCACCGCCGATATTAATGCGTTAATTCATGAGGCTGTCGGCTTATGCATTGCCGATCTTAAACAAAACGATATACGGCTAACCTTTGAACTGGACAACAACCTGCCGCCTGTGTGTGTGGATCAGATACAAATCGAGCAAGTCATCATCAATCTGCTGCGAAACAGTATTGAAGCCTTAAAAGATTCCCCCCCAGAACAACAACGAAAAATATCCATCCAAAGCCGGCTGACGCTCAATAACAGCATACAGGTCAGGGTGAAGGACAACGGACCGGGGCTGGATAAAGAGCAGCAGCAAAAGATACTGACGCCTTTTTACACCACCAAAGCGGACGGCATGGGCATGGGTCTATCGATCACTCGCTCACTGGTTGAAGCCCATGAGGGCACATTGCATTTCAATAGCCAACCCGGAAAAGGCACTACTTTTTATTTCACCCTGCCCACAGAAACAACCTGATGAGGCTTCGTAAGATAGCTTACAGCCCGTAGAATTGGCAGAACAGCCATTGACTATTGAAACCGGAGCGCTTCAATGGGCTTGAGGTTGGCGGCCTTGCGCGCCGGGTAGAAGCCGAAGAACACGCCGACCGCAACGGCCACGCCGAAAGCGAGCAATACCGAACTTAAGGTTACGACCACCAGCGCGTCATTGAAGCGGCTGAAAAAATAAGCGCAGGCGATGCCGACCACGACACCGATCAAGCTCCCGGCCAGCGAGATCATCACCGCTTCAAACAGAAATTGCAGCAAGATGTCGCGCCGTCTTGCGCCTATCGCCATGCGAATGCCGATTTCGCGGGTTCTTTCGGTAACCGAAACCAGCATAATATTCATGATGCCGATGCCGCCGACCAATAACGATACCGACGCGATCGCGCCGAGCATGGTCGCCATCGCCTTGGTGGTGCCAGCAGCGGCTTGCGCAACTGCGGTGAGGTTGCGGACGGTAAAATCGTCTTCCTGCCTTTCGTTAATTCGATGTCTTGCCCTGAGCAATTCGATCATCTCCCGTTCGGCTCTGTCCATGACTTCGGCCGATTTGGCTTTGACCATGATGAAGCGCACCATGCCGGGAAATTCGGTGCCGAACAGTTGGCGCTGAGCGGTGGTAATAGGGATAAACACGGTATCATCCTGATCCCGCCCATCCAGGCTTTGGCCTTTCGGCGCCAGAACGCCCAGCACCAGGAACGGGCTGTTTTTCACGCGGACCATTTTCCCGACCGGATTCTCATCGCCGAAAAGGTTGCGCACCACGGTTTGACCCATCAACAGCACCCGGGTTGCCGAACGCACGTCGCTGTCGCTGAAAGCTTCTCCGGAACTGACCGTCCACTCGCGTACACTAAGAAATGCGGGCGTAGTTCCGGACACCAGCGTGCTCCAATTGCTTGAAGCGTAGATCAGCTGGGCGGTATTGGAAAAAGTGGGCGCGACCGCGGCGATTTCGGGCAACTCGCTGATGGCTTGGGCATCCTCCAGGGTCAGCGTCGGCACCGTACCGGCGCCTTGCCGTAAGCCTCCCGCCGTTGTTGAGCCCGACAGCACGATGAACAAATTGCTGCCCATCGAGGCGATGGATTCGCTGACCATCAGCTGCGCACCCTGCCCGATCGCCAGCATCATGATCACCGCGCCGACGCCGAACACCATGCCCAACATGGTTAACGAAGTGCGCAGCCGGTTGGCGCGCATCGCCGCCCAGCCTTCGCCCAACAACGCGCCGATAATCATGACGGCTGGTCGCTGGCGATTCGGCCGTCGACCACGCGGATCAAGCGTTTGGCGTGGGCGGCAATATCGGCTTCGTGGGTGACCAGGATGATGGTGATGTTGTGCTTTTCATTCAAGACCTGAAAGATTTTCATGATGTCCTCTCCGGTTTGGGTGTCGAGGTTGCCGGTCGGCTCGTCCGCTAAAATCAGTTTGGGGGTGGTGACCAATGCCCTGGCGATGGCCACGCGTTGCTGCTGGCCGCCCGACAGTTGGTTCGGCCTGCGTTCGCCGAATTCAGCCAGGCCGACCCGATCCAGCATATACAAGGCTTTCTCGCGCCGCTCGGCCTTGCCCTTGCCGGCATACAGCAGCGGCAAGCCGATATTGTCCAGGATCGAGCTTCTCGGCAACAAGTTGAAGCCCTGAAAAACAAATCCGATCAGGCGGTTTCTTAGCACAGCCAGTTCATCCGCGCTCAATGCGGCAGTGTCCCGGCCTTCCAGGTAATAATGCCCGTCCGTTGCGGTATCCAGGCAGCCGAGTATATTCATCAGCGTCGATTTGCCTGAACCGGAATGTCCCATGATCGCAACGAACTCGCCGCTGTCGATGCTGAAATTAATATTCTTGAGCACCGGCATGTTTTCCAAATAATATTTAGACAATCCGTTGACGCAGATCAAAGGACGTTGCATCAAAATGCCCTGACCCGGAAGCCGCTTTGTCCCGGCCCCTTGGCCTCAGGCTTGCCCTCACTTTGGTCTTCGAGAATCACCTGATCGCCTTCTTTTAAATCCCCGCCGGTTAATTCCGCGTATTTGCTATCGCTGATGCCGGTTTGTACCGGAACCGCTACGGCCTTGTTATTCTCCAGACGGTACACGTGTTTGCCGGGCTGGCTGGCGGCTTTTTCGGCAGGACGGAACTTGAGCGCCGCCAACGGCAGTTTCAAAACGTCGTTTCTCTCGTCAATAACGATGTTGACGAAGGCGGTCATGCCCGGCAACAGGATTTCTTCCGGGTTATCCACGCTGACCACCACATCGTAAGTGACCACATTCTGCAACACTTTGGAATCCAACCTGATCCGGAAAACTTTTCCCTGAAAAACCCGGTCGGGAAAAGCGTCTACGGTGAAGTTTACGTTTTGATTAAGCCGGATGCCGCCGACATCGGCTTCGGCAACCGAAGTGTCGATCTGCATGCGCTTCAAATCCTGGGCGATGGTGAACAAGGTCGGTGTCTGAAAGCTGGCGGCGACGGTTTGGCCGATGTCGACATTGCGCGACACCACGACGCCGGAGACCGGGGACGTGATGATGGTATAGCCTTTGTTGGCCTGATCGCGTTTAAGCTGACCGATGGCCGACGCCACTTGCGACTGTGCGGCTTCCCGCGCCTGAATGGCTTGATCAAGCTCCGACCGGGCAACGTAATCCTGTTCATACAGCGCCCTGGACCTTGCTTCATTGGCCTTGGCAAGCTTGAGTGAAGCCTGCGCATTGGCCAGCGCCGCCCGGCTTTGCTCGAGCTGGGCATCGATCAATGACGGGTCGACTTCCGCCAGCACCTGACCTTGATGCACCCGGTCATTGAAATCGACATTGAGCTTGTTGATCACGCCGGAAATCTGCGTGCCGACATTGACCAGCACCACCGGGTTTAAGGTGCCGTTGGCGGAGATGGTTTTGACGATATTGCCTTTGGCTATTTTTTCCGTCCGGTAATTATGGTCTTGGTCAGCTTTGCGCCAGACATTGAATCCGTAAATACCCGCAGCAATGGCGATCAGGCTGAAAAGAACGATTACTTGATTCCGAAGCACCATAAAGGGTTACCTCGACGGGATGGAGGAAATATCCAGACGCCCCAGTGCCTGGGCCAGTTGGGCTTTTTGCGTCAGCCAGGTGTATTGGGCCTGGATCAATTGCAGTCGGGCATTGGCATGGCTGGACTGGGCATTCAGCAGGTCGATAATATTGCCGGCCCCTGCTTTGTAGCGGCCCATCGCCACTTTTTCGGACTGGTCAGCGCTGGCCAGCAAATCTTCGCTGCTTTTAAAGCTCTCGTGGGCGGTATTTAACAGCTGGTAGGCCCGCCAGACATCCAGGCTCACAGATTGCTCGAGCTTATCGTAATCGGCCCGCTTAACTTCGAGCAGCTCTTCTGCGCTGCGTATCTGGTAGGTGACATTGAAACCGGTGAACAACGGCAAACTGACCTGCATGCCAATCGTCCAGCTTTGCGTATCGCTGGGCAGACTGGTGTGGCTGTAGCCGTAATTGCTGATCACGGAAATGCTCGGCCAATGCCCTGCCTCGGCGGCTTTAACATTCGCTTCGGCGGCTTTAACCGTGGCTTCGGCAGCGGCCAGATCGGGACGCATGGCCTTAGCCTCTTCGATCAAACGATGCACCATGGTTTCCTGTTCGGCATCCGGTTTGGGCAGGAACGGAGCCGCAATATCCAGCCGGTAGTCGGCGTCCAGCCCCAGCGCATTGGCGAGGCTGCCAATAGCCACTCTGGCATCGCCCTCGGTTTTTTGGCGGTTGAGCCGGGCCTGAGCGAAAGCGGTCTTTGCCTGTAGCGCATCGGCCAATGCCGCGGCGCCGACTTCATAGCGCTTTTGGGCCGCGTTCAGCGCTTCATTGCCGGCCTGCTCCGAAACCAGTGCAGCTTCCGCTGTGGCTTGCGTCGCAAAAACCTGGTAATAGGCCTGAATCGCTGCAAACATCACCGTTTGCAGTGTGGCGTCATGCGTCCAGTTCGATGCTTCCAAAGTTCTTTGCGCGCTTTCAAGCTGCGCTTCCCGGCCGCCGAAGTTGTAAAGCAGGTAATTCAGGCTGACAACCGGGGTAAAACGATTGATGGGTTCTGAAAGGCCGCCTGCGCTGGTGATGGTGGTTAGCTGCAAGTTGCTGCCGGCGGCATTCATGCTCCGCGCAACTGAGGTATTCAAGGTCACGGTCGGTAAATAGGCTGATTTGGCAATGCCGACCTGTGCCGCCTGAAAACGGGCATTGGCCCAGGCTTGCCGGGTTTGCGGGTTGCCGCAAAGCGCCTGGTCGATCACATCCACCAGCGTCCAGGCATGGCCGCTATTCTTGTCCAGACGACAAGGGTCTTCCGGCGTTAATTGTTTTTTTCCGGGGCTTCGGCTCACTTGCCGGGTCGTGGCAAAAGGATCGTCGATGATGCCGTCCTGCCCTAGGCAGGCAAATGGATATGACAGCAGCCAGCTTGCGAGCACGGCGCGCATTTTCATGGTTGGGCAGGCTTTAAGTAGGATGCATGATTGCCATAAAGCATCGCACCCCAAGGTATATCGGTCCTATATCGAATCATTTTATCTCCAGCTTAGCCTTGAAAAGCATGCAGTGAATATGATCAACGACGTATCAGTGTCTTATGATTCTATCAATGTCTGTCCGCTGATGCATAGTACTCGCTGATGGTCGGCTTGAGTTTTACAAAAGGCTTCGCGCCTTTTGAAAGCAATAAGTAAATTTGACGACGACTGACAAGATGGAGTAAAAGAAAAAAATCTCCTCGTCGCTATACTTCGCCGAGGTGTCAACTTTTATTGGAACGGTATGTGTGGGATTTATTAACCCTAACCGGCGACACTCGGTAATAAGCATCGACAGATAAGATCCTAAATTCATAAGGCTTCTATCCGCAGTTCTGTTACACAGCTGCGGTTTTTGAAAGGAGTAAGTAATGAAAACCAACCTGATGCTATCAACAATACTACTGGTGATTTGCAGCTTGTATAGTGGTATCAATTGGGCACGCCACGGTTATTCCAGTTTCGGATTTTCTTTCGGCGCGCCGCTTTATCCCTATTACCGTGATCCTTTTTACCGCGATCCTTTTTATTATCCTTATTATTATCCGCCGACCGTGATCACGGTACCGGTAACGCCGCCCGTGTACATTCAGCAACCTCCTCCCACGGTGCAACAATATCCATCAGGCTACTGGTATTACTGTACCAACCCTAAAGGCTATTATCCTTATATCCAGGAATGCACGAGAGGTTGGCAACAAGTTGACCCGACACCGCCCTCACCTCGTTAAGGAGTTCAGATATGTCACGTTTTTCTATAGTTCTCTCATCCGTAGTCATGATGACAGTCAGCGGATGCGTCAGCTTGCCTACCGGCCCCAGTGTTATGGTGCTCCCTGGCGACGGCATGCCCTTTGACCAGTTTCGCAACGACGATGCAGTCTGCCGGGAATACGCTTATATCCAGATAGGCGGCACTACTGCTGAAAAACAGGCTGAGCGTAGCGGCGTCACCAGTGCCGCAATCGGTACAGCTTTAGGTGCGGCAGCCGGAGCGGCAATCGGTGGAGGGGAAGGAGCCGCCATCGGCGCGGGCACCGGTTTACTGGGCGGCAGTATAGTCGGCGCCGGTACCGCCGACAGCTCTATGGTTGGAACCCAGGACCGTTATAACGTAGCTTATATTCAATGCATGTATTCCAAAGGCCATAAAGTGCCGGTATCGGGACAATTCTCCAGCGATTCTTACCGTCCATCCGGGCAGTCATCCTCGCCTATTCCACCGCCACCGCCCGGCTCGCCACCACCTCCACCGGCCCCTAAACGATAAACTCATCATCGCTGTCAACGCCGAGCCAAAGCCCTTGCACTTTGGCTCGGCATAGCTGTTCAGGCAAGTCATGAAACAACTCGGAGGTTTGTTGTCTGCCGTCGTTTCTGGATTTGGGTTGTGCGAATGGCCAGCTTATCATTAGTGGCGCTGGATGGTTTATCAGCAGGAACAACGGTAGGGTACGAGGCTGTTAAAGTACTATTCAAATCAGTTTAAGAGCATATTCACCACGAAGGCACGAAGGACACGAAGTTTTCAATGCATTGAATTTTTCTCTGTGCTCTCGGCAACTGCTCCTTGCGTCGCCTAGAGCGCCTACTTTTGGTGCTCTACCTCCTGCGTCCGTGCAGTCGTCGGCAACTGCTCCTTGCGTTGCTCTCGATTGCTGTTCCCGACGCAATTCTACCTCCCCCATCCTTGCTTACAAGTGTAGGTTTTTTTTAAAAAAGTATGACGAGACAGAGCGTTACGGTAAATTCCGGGGAGTCGCTATTTTTGCGAAAGCTTTTATGGGCATCCCTGCCCAACAAGCGGCAAAAACTACGCGACCGCTTATGCCTGCGGCGGCCCCAGCCGTCCTGCTTCATTCGTTGGATACCCAACAAGGGGTATCCAACATTTTTCTCGCAATGACTCGACGCGATGTCGGGAAGCCTGCATTTTCACTACGCAAAAAGACGCTTCGTGATGATATGGACTCCTCTTTTGCCCCAGTGCGGCATAAAATGCACTTGAGCCTTTAAACAGTATAATGAGGAATCCGCCATGTGTAATAGCATAATTGGTTTAGATATCGCTAAGAATGTTTTTCATTTATTTACTTTGCAATCCAATGGAAAAACAATGAAAAAGAAACTCAAGCGCGCTGAATTACT
>Ga0208882_1000801_pt1 | contig 13260 bp, 9 predicted proteins | sample LakWasMet14_LOW5_2_FD_183862 | JGI IMG/M metagenome (GOLD analysis project Ga0208882, IMG submission 183862) | Freshwater sediment methanotrophic microbial communities from Lake Washington under simulated oxygen tension - Sediment Metagenome... | ecosystem: Environmental > Aquatic > Freshwater >...
CACGACGACGCTACCCCGAAGGACGGATCAATCTCCACCAGGACCTGGGTGCCGCGACCCGGAACCGACTCGATGCTCAAGCGCCCGCCAACGAATTCCGCCGTCTCGCGCATGTTCAGCAGCCCCAGGCCGCTGCGGCTGGCGACGCGCAGCACACGCTCGGCGTCAAATCCGACGCCGTCATCGCTCACCGCCACGCGAATCGGCTCGGCCGCGAACAGCAGCCGGACACTCACCGTCGTCGCCCTGGCGTGCTTGGCGCAATTGGTCATGGCCTCCTGCACGATGCGAAACAGCGACAACTCCAGTGCCGCCGCCAGACGCGCCTCACCGTGCGGACACTGCACAACCACCTTCAAGCCGGTGCGCGCCGCCATCTGCTGGGCGTAGCTCTGCACCGCCGCCAGCAGACCGCCCATTTCCAGCGCCGCCGGGTGCAGCTCGGCGCAGATATCGCGGATGCTGGCGTTGGTGTCGTCGATCAGCGCGCGCGTGTCCTCGATGCGATGGGCAAAGGCCGAGGTCAGCCGCGCTTCGGGCGTGGCCGCGGCAATCATCGCCAGGTTGATGCGCAAGGCCGCCAGATTGGGACTGGTGCGGTCGTGCAGCTCGCTGGCAAAGCGGCGCCGGGTTTCCTCCTGTGCCTGCACCAGGCCGCGCGACAACTCCTCCACGCGCTCGGTCAGGGTCAGCCGGCGCTGCTCTTGCAGCTTGCGCTCGGTGATATTGGTGCCAACCCCCCGGTAGCCGCAGAACTGGCCGGCGGCGTCGTGCATTGGCGTGGCGCTGATCGACACCCAGCCCACCTGCCCATCGGCGCCGACGCGCTGGATTTCGAAGTTGCGGTATTCCTGACGCGCCTGCAGCACGGCGCGATGGCGCTCCCAGTCCGCCTCGCTCAGGTTGAGCGCGGGAAGCTCCCACTGCGTCTTGCCGAGATAGTCCTCGACACGGGTTCCCGTTCCATCACGGTCCTGCCCGTTGACGCGGATGCAGCGGTACTGCGCATCCTGCTCCCAGTACCAGTCCGCGGACAGCGCCGTGAGCATACGAAAGCGCTCCTCGCTACGGGCAAGCGACTGCTGCGCCTGCTCGCGCGCATCGAGCATGTCGTTGAAGGCCTCTGCCACCGCCGCGATCTCCTTGGGGCCGGTCTGCGGCGGCACGCGCAACGCGGTCTGGCCACCGGCAACCCGCTCGACAACCTGGCTGAGCACGCCAATCGGACGCACCAGCCCCAGGCTGACGCGCCAAGCGGCGAGCAAAGCCGCCGCCAGGCACACCAGCACCAGAGCCAGGCCCACGCCGAGCGCCCGGTTCGGCGCGGCCATCACCTGCTCCACCGGCACGCCCGCGAGCACCCGCCAATCCACGCCGGCTACCGGTGCGACCGCCCAGTAGCGTGCAACACTGTCGATGCCAGGCGCCGAGAACGGGCCGCCCTGGGTGGCGGCGGCGCCAAGCAACAAGGTCTCCGGCACGGGCTTGCCAACCCACTCGCCGCCATCGCGCGAGCGCATCACGATGCGCCCGCTGGCGTCGACCACCAGTACCAGGTCATCCGGCGCCACGGTTCCCAGGTAACGTTCGCTCAGGGCCAGCAGATTCATCGGCAGACTGATCAGACCGGACACCTTGTTCTGGGCATCCTTGACCGGATAGAACAATACCGAGACCCAGCGCCCCGACAGCGGACCCAGATGGGCAGCCCCAACGGTCAAACCGTCGCGCCGTTGTGCCTCGAGGTAGCCCGGCACCAGGTCGACCGCCTGCTGGCCGGGCGCGAGCTTGCGCGCCAGCGCCGAACAGTCGTTGCGGCCGGACAGGTCGCGCACCACCAGATTGGTGTACGCCGGGTGAAGTTGCGTGTATTCGCCGATGATGGGGTCACACTGCCGGGCATCCAGCGCCTTGACCAGCGGCCGCTGGGCCATGCGCCCGAGCACCGCTTCGTGGTCACGCAGCATCTCGCCCAGGTCAAGGGACGAGTTGCGCGACAACAGGGCCACGCGTTCGTAGGCATGCGTCAGCGACTCGGCGCGCTCGTGGATGAAGAACAGCCCGAGCGCCAACAGCGCCGGAAGCAGCACGGCCGCCACCAGCAGCATCAGCTGCGCGCGCACCGACCAACGAGAAAAACCGAGTAGCACCCTATCCGTCTCCGGGGCACGCAGCCCAATACGTGTGCGTGAACACGTCGTTTGCAGCACCAGTTGGCATTGTGGCATCGCCAATCCACGGATGCGCGCCAATAAGTCACAAGGATGCCGGCCCCCTAGAATCGGGGGCATCCCCCGGTCAGGAACCCATGCATGTCGTTCACCTTGATTCGTCGCTCCCTATTCGTAGTTCTCGTGCTGGCCGTCATCGTGGCCGGCCTGTGGTGGATCAAGCGGCCCAAGCCGGTACCGGTGCTGTTGCGCCAGATTGACCAGGGTCGGGTCGAGGCCAGCATTGCCAACACCCGCGCAGGCACCGTCGAAGCCTGCCAGCGCACCAAGCTCTCGACCACCATGGGCGGACGCATCGAGGTGCTGGCGGTCAAGGAGGGCGACCGCGTCAAGAAGGGCCAGTTGCTGATGAAGCTCTGGAACGACGACCAGCAGGCGCAGAACGCGCTGGCGATGACGCAGGTCGAGACGGCGCGCAAGCGGGTGGCCGAAGTGTGCACGCTGGCCGCCAATGCCGAGAGCGAAGCCGAGCGCCAGGCTTCGCTGCGCACACAAGGCTTCGTCTCGGGCTCGCGCGAGGAGCAGGCGCGCGCCGAGGCGCAGGCCAAACGCGCCGGCTGCGATGCCGCCAAGGCCGATGTGGCACAGGCCCAAGCCAGGGTGAGCGCCACGCGGGTCGAGCAGAGCCGCACCATCCTGTACGCGCCGTTCGCCGGCACGGTGGCCAAGATCGTTGGCGAGGTCGGCGAATACTCGACGCCATCGCCGCCCGGCGTGCCAACGCCGCCAGCCATCGACCTGATCGACGACACCTGCCTGTATGTGCGCGCGCCCATGGACGAGGTGGATGCGCCCAAGATTGCGGCCGGACAGGCCGTGCGCATCAGCTTCGACGCGCTGCCCAAGCAATCGTTCCCCGGCAAGGTCCGGCGCGTGGCGCCGTACGTGTCGGCGGTGGAGAAGCAGGCGCGCACCGTGGACATCGAGGCCACGCTAGACACGCAGGGTGCACCGGCGCGCCTGCTGGTGGGGTACAGCGCCGACGTGGAGGTGGTGCTGGCCGTGCGTGAGGGCGTGGTGCGTGTCCCCACCTCGGCGCTGCAGGAAGGCGGCCGGGTGCTGGTGGCCGGTTCGGACGGCACCCTGCAGGAGCGTCAGGTCAAGACCGGGCTGGCGAACTGGGAATACACGGAGGTACTGGAGGGCCTGGCCGCAGGCGACCGCGTGGTGACCTCGCTGGAGCGCGAAGGCGTCAAGGCCGGCGCTGCCTATGTGGCCGACGACAAAGCCAAAAGATGAGCCCCCACGCTCACATTCGTTCGCTGCCCCCCGAGGGGGCGCTCGCCCTCCTAAAGGCGGCTTGTCGCAGGGCGATGAGCCCCCACGCTCACATTCGTTCGCTGCCCCCCGAGGGAGCGCTCGCCCTCCCAAAGGCGGCTTGTCGGAGGGCGAAATGAACTCCATGCCCCCTCCGCTGATCGAGTTGACCGGCATCGAGCGCGTGTTCCACCTCGGGGACTCCGAGGTGCACGCCTTGCGCCAGCTCGACCTGCGCATCGGCGCGGGCGAGTACGTGGCGGTGATGGGTCCGTCGGGCTCGGGCAAGTCCACCCTGCTCAATCTGCTGGGCCTGCTGGACCGACCCAATGCGGGCACCTACCGCCTGGAGGGCCGCGACGTGACAACCCTCACGCCCGACGAACAGGCACGCGTGCGCAGCCAGCGCATTGGCTTCGTTTTCCAGAGCTTTCACCTGGTGCCGCGCCTGACCGCGGCGGAGAACATCGCGCTGCCGATGATGCTGTCCGGCCTGGCGCCGGCCCAGCGCGCCACCCGCGTGGCCCAGGCACTGAAGGACTATGGACTGGAGAACCGCGCCGACCACCGCCCCGATGAACTCTCGGGCGGACAGCGCCAACGCGTGGCCATCGCGCGCGCCACCATCATGCAGCCGGCAGTGATTCTGGCCGACGAGCCGACCGGCAACCTGGACCGCACCACCGGCGACGAGGTGGTGCGCCTGCTCGAAGCGCTCAACGCCCAGGGCGTGACGCTGATCGTGGTGACCCACGACGCCAGCCTGGGCGCCCGCGCGCGGCGCCAGTTGTTGATGGAGGACGGCGCCGTCAGGCACGACACGGCGCCCCAGCCATGCGAAGCGCCGACCTGATCCGCTTCGCGCGCGACGCCGCCACCGGCAACCCGCTGCGCGCCTCGCTGCTGGTGCTGGCGATGGCGATCGGCGTGGCCGCCGTGGTGGTACTGACAGCGCTGGGCGACGGCGCGCGGCGCTACGTGATGAACGAGTTCTCCTCGCTGGGCAGCAATCTGGTGATCGTGCTGCCCGGGCGCTCGCAGACCGGCGGCTTCAACCCCGGCAATGCCATCACCAACACCCCGCGCGACCTGACCATCGACGACGCCCAGGCCCTGCAGCGCGCCAGCGCCGTGGCGCGGGTGGCGCCCCTGGCCGTGGGCACCTCGGAGATCAGTGCTGGCGGCAAGCTGCGCGAGGTGATGGTGGCCGGCACCACCGCCCAGTACCTTGAAGTGCGCTACATGGCCATGGCCCAGGGGCGCTTCCTGGCGCACGGCGACTGGCGCCGCGGCGCGTCGGAGGCGGTGATCGGCGCCAAGGTGCGCGAGGAGATCTTCGGCAACGCCCCATCGCTGGGCCAGCTGGTGCGCATTGGCGACCGGCGCTTTCGCATCGTCGGCGTGCTCGCGGCCAGCGGCCAGGGCCTGGGCATGAACACCGACGAGCTGGTGTTCGTGCCGGTGTCGCTGGCGCAAGCCATGTTCAACAGCAACACCCTGTTTCGCATCCTGATCGAGGCCAATGGCCGCGATGCGATCGAGGCGGCCAAGGCGCAAGTGACCGACATCATCAAGCTGCGCCATGAGGGAGAGCAGGACGTGACCGTGATCACGCAGGACGCGGTACTGGCCACCTTCGACCGCCTGCTGGGCGCGCTGACGCTGGGCGTGGCCGGCATTGCCGCCATCAGCCTGGCGGTGGCCGGTATTCTGGTGATGAACGTGATGCTGGTGTCGGTGACACAGCGCACCGCCGAGATTGGCCTACTCAAGGCACTGGGCGCAACGGGGGGCTCGATCCGCCAGGTGTTCCTGACCGAGGCGGCCATGCTGTCGCTGGCCGGCGCACTGGTCGGTTTCGTGCTGGGGCATCTGGGCGCGGCGGTGATCCGACACCTGTACCCGACCTTCCCGGCCTACCCGCCCGACTGGGCGGTGCTGGCCGGCCTGGCCACCGCGCTGGTGACCGGCATCCTATTCGGCGTGCTACCGGCGCGCCGCGCCGCCCGGCTCGACCCGGTGCAGGCATTGGCCAAACGCTAAAGATATGGCCCCCACGCTTGCCACTTCGTGTGCTGCGCTGCCCCCCGAGGGGGCGCTCGCGCCTTGGGGCGGCCCGGCGGCGCTCAGTGGCCCCCACGCTTGTCGCCACGTGTCCCCCGCTGCCCCCGGCGGCGAGTCACCCCATGCTGTTAGCTGACGCCACCCAGCTTGCCCTGCGCGCCATCACGGCGCAGCGCCTGCGCAGCTTCCTGACACTGCTGGGCATCGCCGTGGGCATCGCGGCGGTGATTCTGCTGACCTCCATCGGCGAGGGCATTCACCGCTTCGTGCTGGCCGAGTTCACGCAGTTCGGCACCAACATCGCCAGCATCTCACCGGGCAAGGTCAAAACCTCCGGCCCGGCGCCAACCGGCATTCCCACCTCGGTGCGCCCGCTGACACTGGACGATGCCCGTCTGCTGACGCACCTGCCGCACGTCACCGGCATGACGGCCATGGTCTGGGGCAACACCGAGGTCGGCGCCAACGGCCGGTTGCGGCGCACCACCGTCAATGGCGTGGGCGCCGACATGCTCAAGGTCTACAGCATGAAGGTCAAGAGCGGGCAGTTCCTGCCCGACGAGAATCTGGAGAACGCCCGCGCCTTCGTGGTGCTGGGCGCCAAGCTCAAGTCCGAACTGTTTGGCAATGCCAACCCGCTGGGAGCGCGGGTGCGGGTCGGCAACCTGCAGTTTCGGGTACTGGGCGTGCTCGAGGCCAAGGGGCAATTCCTGGGTGTCGATCTCGACGACGCGGCCTACATCCCGACGGCGCGCGCGCTGGAGCTCTACAACCGCGACGGCATGATGAAGATCGATGTGGCCTACGCCGAGGGCGTGCCGGCCGCCAACGTGGTGGACAGCATCCGGGCTACGCTGAAGGCGCGCCACGGGCGCGAGGATTTCACCATCACCACGCAGGAGGACATGCTGCGCACGCTGTCCAACATCCTGGACATCCTGACCATGGCGGTCGGCGCCCTGGGCAGCATCTCCTTGCTGGTGGGTGGTGTGGGCATCGTCACCATCATGACCATTGCCGTGAGCGAACGCACCGGTGAAATCGGCCTGCTGGTGGCGCTGGGCGCGCCGCGGCGCACCATCCTGGGCCTGTTCCTGGGCGAGGCGGTGGCGCTGTCGGCACTCGGTGGCGCAATCGGTCTGGTGCTGGGCATGGGCCTGGCGCAGCTCATCCATCTGGCGGTGCCGGCACTGCCGGTGCATACGCCGCTGACCTTCGTGCTGCTGGCCGAGGTCGTGGCCATCGCCATCGGCCTGCTCGCCGGGGTGCTGCCGGCGCGCCGCGCCGCGCGGCTCGACCCGGTGGAGGCGCTGCACGCCGAGTAGCCCCGGCTACCGGTTTTCTGGTACTGAAAATACCCAGATGCTGGGAGTGCCGCGCGCCAGGCCCGGCCCTACAGTGACGTCAGGCATGGCAGGGAGCGCCAACGCGACGACGCGTGGCAACGCAAGGTGCGGGTTTCCGGTCATGCGCAGCCGGACGCAACTTCCCAACCCGATCCCGAGAACCTGACGAGGCCAGCCATGCTCCCTAACCAAGCCTTCACCCCGAGCCGACGCGTGGTCGTGCAATCCCTGGCGGCCATGATGTGGCTGCCATCGGCCCGCGCGGCCAATGGACCCATCAGCCTGTCCACCGCAGTCAACCGGACCGCGCGGTTTCGCGCGCTGTCGCAGCGCATCGCCAAGGCCTACGCGCAGTTGTACCTGCGGGTGTTGCCGGACCGCGCCAAGGACGTGCTGGCCACCGCCCAGCGGCTGGTCCAGCTTGGTTTCGAAGACCTGGCAAAGGGACAGTTTCCGCCCGAAGTGGTCCGCCAGATCAGCGCGGTCCAGTTGCAGGCCGAAGCCCTGCACGGGATGACCGGAAAGGAACCGGGCAAGGAGACCGTGGGCGCGGTGGCGGCGCAGGCCAACCGGATGCTGACGGTTGCCGATACCGCCACGCAGGCGCTGGAGGGCCTCTCCAAACAGACCACCTTGAAGCTGGTCAACCTGGCGGGGCGCCAGCGCATGCTGTCGCAGCGCATGGCCAAGAACTACTTCCTGATTGCCGCCGGGCTTGACGTCAGCGGCGCCACCGATCAACTGGCCTCGGACAGCGCGGCCTTCGTCAGCGCCCAGGCCACGCTGAGCGCGGCACCCGTCTCCACCGCCAACATCCGCAACGAACTGGCGCTGGCGCAGTCACAGTGGGTGTTCTTCGAAAACGCCATCCGGCGCAAACCCGACACCGGCGGCATGAACGACGTGGCCACCACCAGCGAACGGCTGCTCGACGTGATGGATCACCTCACCGGGCTGTACGACGAGGCACTGCGGGACCTGCTGTCCTGAGCAGGCTGGACACGGCCAACGGCGTCAGGACGTATGGCATGCGCCCTGCCCGAGGTCTTGCGGCACGGCACAGGCAGGTGGACGCGCCGGCACCAGAAAGCCCAGGAATCGCTGCGTCGCCGCGCCCCAGTCAAAACTGAGCGCCCGGCTGCGCGCCTCCCAGCGGGAAGTCGCGAGCGCAGCGTGGAAGGCCTGCTCCAGATCGGCGTGCATGGCGCCGCCGGTGGCGCCACCCAGGTTGGCGGGATTGCCTTGTCCCAACACCTCACGCGGACCATCCACCGGATAGGCTGCCACCGGGGTGCCACAAGCCATGGCTTCGAGCATCACCAGGCCAAAGGTGTCGGCCCGACTGGGAAACACGAATACATCCGCCGCCGCGTAGACGCTGGCCAACTCGTCACGCGGCAAGATGCCCAGCCAGCGCGCCGATGGGTAGCGCGCCTGCAGGCTTTGCTGCAGCGGCCCGACACCACAGATCACCTTGGTGCCGGGCACATCGAGCTTGAGGAACGCCTCGATGTTCTTCTCGTAGGAGACGCGTCCCACGAACAGCGACACCGGACGCGTCATCGCCGCAATTGGCGCACAGGACGTGGGCGTGTCGTGAAACGCAAACAGCGAGGTATCCACACCATGGGTCCAGCCCCGCAACTGGCCGAAGCCACGCGCCTGCAGCATGGTCAGCACCCCTTGCGTGGGCACCATCACCGCCGACGACGGCTTGTGGAAATGCCGGAACCAGGCGTAGCCCCAGGACAAGGGGATCTTGCAGGCGGCATGCAGGATCTCCGGAAACTTGGTGTGAAACGCCGTGCTGAAGGCCAGGCTGCGCTGGAGGCAATAGCCGCGCGCGGCCCAGCCCAGCGGACCCTCGGTGGCGATATGGATGGCGTCGGGCTGCGCCGCATCCAGCATGGCACGCAGGGCTCGTCGGGGCCGCAGCGCCAGCTCAATGCCGGCATAGCCAGGACAGGGCATGGTCCGGAACTGGCCTGGGTGGATGACCTCCACCTGGTGGCCCATTTCGGTGATCTGGCGCACCAGCTCGGCCAGCGTGGTCACCACGCCGTTGACCTGCGGAAACCAGGCATCCGTGATCAATGCCAGCTTCATGCGGTCTGCCCCAGCTCCACCATGGCCAGCGGTGTCGCCGTCGGCCGGTGCTCGTCGGCCTGCCAGTGCACCAGCTCCAGCCGACCGTCGAAATGCTCCACCAGCGCAGTGCGGCTCTCGACCCAATCGCCGTCGTTGCAGTAGAGCGTGCCATCGATGTGGCGCATCTCGGCACGGTGGATATGGCCACACACCACGCCGTCATGCCCGCGCCGACGCGCCTCGGCTGCCACCGCCTGTTCGAAGTCGGTCACGTAATTGAGAGCCTTCTTCACCTTGTGCTTCAGATACGCCGACAGCGACCAGTACGGCAGCCCCAAGCGGGCGCGCGCGCTGTTGAGGTGACGATTGAGCTTGAGCGTGAATTCGTACAAGTTGTCGCCCAGGTAGGCCAGCCACTTGGCGCACTGGATCACACCGTCGAAGTAGTCGCCGTGGACGACCCAAAGCTCGCGCCCGTCCGCGGTGGTGTGCACCGCCTGCTCCATCACCTCGATGCCGCCAAAGTGGTGGCCCACGAAGGTGCGGGCAAATTCGTCATGGTTGCCCGGCACGAAGATCACCCGGCCCCCCTTGCGCGCGCGGCGCAGCAGCTTCTGAACCACATCATTGTGCGACTGCGGCCAGTACCATTTGCGGCGCAACTGCCAGCCGTCCACGATGTCACCCACCAGGTACAGGGTGTCACTGGGGTAGGCCTTCAGGAAGGCCAGCAGCGCACGCGCCTGACAGCCGGGCGTGCCCAGATGCAGGTCAGAGATGAACACCGCGCGAAAGCGGTTGTGCGCGTGCTCCCCATCGGGCTCGTGATTTTCGTCTCCATGGCGCTCGGCACCGCTGTCGTGCGGGGCAAGCCAGGCACCAGCAGGGTCGAACGCGGCGCGCATCAGCCCTCCAGAAAGTGCTTGCGGTAGCGCACGGGGAGGTCTTCAATGCGCATCAGCATCGGCAGGTCCGCGCTGTTGAAGTCCGGGTCCCAGGCCGGCGCGCCCAGAATCTTGGCGCCCAGCCGCAGATAGCCCTTGATCAAAGCGGGAGGGTCCACCTGCAGGCTACCGTCCATCTGTTCGACCGGCAGTGGCAGACGGGGTCGCACCTGCCACTCGATCGGCGCCAGATGGGTCTGCTTCAACTGTTGCCAGATGCTGGCTGCGGCGTCACCGCTGACCACGCCGTTGTGCCACATCGGAATGCTGGCGCAACCCACCATGATGTCGAGCCGGTTGCGCTGCATGAAGCCGCCCAGCGCGGTCCACAAGGCCATGATGACGCCGCCGTGGCGATGATCCGGATGCACGCAGCTGCGGCCCAACTCCACCATGCGATCGCGAAAGGCGCGCAGGCGCGTCAGATCGAACTCGGTATCGCTGTAGGTGCTGCCCACGCGCTTGGCCTGGGCTGGCGTCAGCACGCGGTAGGTACCTATCACCGTGCCGCTGGCGACGTCGCGCACCAGCAAGTGTTCGCAGAAGTCGTCAAACAGGTCGATGTCGTGCCCGGGCAGCGGAGTGGACAGGCGCGCGCCCATCTCGCTGACGAAGACCTGGTGGCGCAGTCGCTGCGCCGCGCGCACCTGATCCTGGTGCTCGGCCCAGCAGACCTCGATACCGGCGGCCGAACGGGCGCCCACGGGCAAGGCGCTGTGCAGCGGCGCAGCGCCCACACCGCTTGCCGCAGGCAGTGGCGCGCTCAGGGAAGTGGTCGGAACCGTGTGTGACAGGATGGATGGGTCTTGCATGATGTCTCCTTGAATGAGAGGAAGTCTGAGAGCGCCAGATGACGCGCGTGTTTCGATTGCGTGGCAGTTGCGTGACACGCACTGCCGCGGCTCGCTGACAACACGGCGGCTCGCGCGGTGCGGTGCGTCACGCGGCCGTCACGCCACGCGGCGACGATGCCAGGCCGTCACTTCATTTCAGATCCATGCAGCCCTTGAAGACTTCTGCCTCCCATGGCGCGCCATCGACAGCGGTGGCCAGTTCCCCACGCCCGACCATGCTCTCCGGTTCGTTCTCGCAGCGGATTCTGGGCGTGCTGTCGCTGGTCCTCCTGGTCGCCTTCCTGGGCTCCGCGCTGGGTGTCTGGTCCCTGCAGCGCGTGTCACAGGAGACCGGCCAGATGGTGGACCAGGCCATGGCGACCGAGCGCGTGGTCGCCGAGCTGCGGCGCCACATCGCGGTCAACGTGGCGCGCGCCAAGGCGCTCGCCATGAGCTCGGAGCCGCAGGTTGGCGACGCGCTGACGCCCGAGATCGATCAGACCGCCGCGCAAGTCGGGCAACTGCTGCGCCAGCTGGACGCCATGCCGATCACCGGGCAGGATCGCGCGACGCTGCTGCGCATGACCGACGCCAACGCCGACTTCCTGCGGGCGCGGCAGGAATTGACCACCGCCCGCGACAGCGGCCTGACCTCGAAGATCGAGCAGGTCTATGCCAGCCGCTTTGCCCCGGCGGCAGCGGCATTGCTGGAAACCGTCGACCGCCTGGGAGATTCACAGCGCGTCAGGATCGACAGCTCGGTCGCTCACATCGGCGCGCTGAGCCTGTCGGCGCGCCAAGGCCTGATTCTGTTCGGCCTGTGCGCGCTGTTACTGGGCGGCGTGCTGTCGGTCTGGCTGGTGCGCGGCATCACGCGACCGATCCAGCAGGCCGTGGACGTGGCCAATCGGGTCGCTGCGCTGGACTTGACCGAGCATATCGAGGGCCACGAACGGGACGAGGCCGGGCGGCTGCTGAGCGCCCTGGCGCGCATGCAGCACTCGTTGCACAGCCTGGTCGCCCAAGTCCAGGGCACCAGCCACACGGTGGCCGAAGGCGCGGTTCAAATGGCCGCCGGCAACCTGGACTTCTCCAGCCGCACCGAGCAGTCCGCCTCCAGCCTGCAGCAGACTGCGGCTGCCATCGAACAAATCGCCGCCACCATGCAGCAATCGCTGCAAACCGCCTCCCAGGGCAACCAGCTGGCGCAGGCAGCCGCGCGTCAGGCCGACGGCGGCGGTGCGGCGATGTCCGAGGTGATGCGCACGATGTCGGACATCAGCGAGTCGTCACGCCGCGTCATGGAGATCACCACGGTGATCGACAACCTGGCCTTTCAGACCAATATCCTGGCATTGAACGCAGCCATCGAGGCGGCGCACGCCGGGCGCGAGGGGCGCGGTTTCGCCGTCGTCGCAGCCGAGGTTCGGGCGCTGGCCCAGCGATCTGGCGCCGCCGCCCGGCAGATCAGGTCACTGATCGGCGACACCGTGGAGAAGGTGCAGGCCGGCGGTGGCAAGGTGCGCCAGGCCCATGACTCGATGCGGCTGATTGTCGAATCGGTGGGACGCGTGACCCACGCCATCGGCGACATTGCCAGCGCCACCCGCGAGCAGAGCAGCGGCATATCGGAGATCAATATCGCTGTGAGCCGTCTCGACCAAATGACGCAGCAAAATGCCGCCGCAGTGGAGCAATCTGCGGCAGCGGCGCGCGCCCTGCAGGAGCAGGCTCGCGATCTGCGGCAGATGGCCGGACGATTCCGCCTGCCCAAGGTGGTGCTGGCCCTGCGCTGAGGCCTCAGTACCAGTCCTGCAGTGCCTGCGCATGATGGCGCGCACGCGCGTCGGGATCGGGCAACCACAGACGGTGGCCGCAGGCGGCACGTGAGAGAAAGTCCAGCAGGGACTGGTGGCGCCGCAGCACACGCTGCAGCCGATGCGCGATCAGCGGGTTGAAGATGCCCAAGCGCGAGAACAACTGGCGCGGGTTCTTCTTCACCCACAGCCATGAGCCCATCTCCAGCGTCAACGGCAGGAACACGCCCGAGGCCCGGGTGCTGGCGCGCTGGTACAGGTAGTCCCACAGATCGCCATGCGCCAGGTACTGCAGGCTCTGCGGCTCGAACAGGTAACGGTGCTGGGCGTGGGATTGCGTAAAGATGCGCCACAGCGCATGCATCTCGGCCAGATGGGCCATCGGAGCGCGGGTGTGGGCATAGGGGAACCAGATGCGATCGGCCAGGCCAAAGCCCGAGTGGCAGTCCACGGCCAGGCTGAACGAGCGGCTCAGCAGTTCCCGGTCCACCAGCTCGCAGACGGCCAGGTTCTCCTGCTCCATCGCCGCGCCGGCTTCGCCGCGGTACCAGGGAAGGCCGGCACTGAAGCGCTGCCCACCGACCAGAAACGGCACTTTCTCGGTGGCCTCGACAGGCGCGTTGCGCATCAGATCAACCCCTTTCGGATTGGCCCGCGTGTTCAGGACCATGCCGCCGGGG
>Ga0208882_1000803_pt1 | contig 13206 bp, 6 predicted proteins | sample LakWasMet14_LOW5_2_FD_183862 | JGI IMG/M metagenome (GOLD analysis project Ga0208882, IMG submission 183862) | Freshwater sediment methanotrophic microbial communities from Lake Washington under simulated oxygen tension - Sediment Metagenome... | ecosystem: Environmental > Aquatic > Freshwater >...
GCTAGAGCTGATTGAAGGTAGCCAGCGGGAAAAAATTATTGCCGAACAATCCGGCCAGGCCCGTAACTTCTTTGAAGTGCTGACGAAAAATGGGCGACATGGCGTGCTTGCCGTCAAGGATAAACGCCTGCAGAACGCATCTATCATCGTGGCGCGCTGTGGACGTAAATTCCCGGCGGGGAGCAAAGTAAACCTCTTGTGGAGCCAAGGTATCCTGACTGCGAGCGGCATTCCCACCTCGCAAGACCAGACGCTAAAATTCCAGGTTCGCGAAGCTTTTACCGCCCGTTCAAATTGCACTCGGATGAACCCCAACGCGGGCTGCGTGCCCGTACTGCCTGTTTCACTGTATTTCACTGCGCCCATCGCGCGTGAGCTGGCTGAGAAGATACTGCTACGTACTGCAGATGGAAAGAAAATGCGCCCCATTCCGCAAAAAGAGGAGCGTATCGCGGTCGTTACATCCGTCTCGTTTGCCGGCCCCTTCCCGGCTCGCAGTGAAGTCACGATCGAACTCCCCGGAAAACTCAGGGATGATGCCGGACGCAGTCTGGAAAACGCCACAGCATTTCCGCTGAAGATACGTATCGATGAAGATCCGCCCCTGATCAAATTCCCTTCGCGGTTCGGCATCCTGGAACTCTATGCACAGCCAATGCTGCCCGTCAGTGTACGTAATGTAGAAGCGACGCTGAAAGGTGTGCAGGCACAATTCGGCATAGAGCCATTCAAAAATTCAGCGCCTGCATCCAATCAGGGAACACTCGGCAGGCTAGACACAGAAGATGATGCAGAGCTGGCGCAATGGATCCAACGTGTGACGAGGCACCCTGATGGAGAAGCGCTGCAAGGATTCAGGGGCGAGCACGATCGCTACCCGAATGAGGGTGAAATACCGCTTTTAATGAACAATGCCGATAGTAGCAGTCAGTTCGAAACTTCGCCGCTTAGCCTGCCACGGGCGCAAGGCGGCAAACCATTTGAACTGATAGGCATCCCGCTGAAAAAACCGGGATTCTATGTCGTTGAATTTGCCAGCAACAGGCTGGGCACTGCGTTACATGGCGAAGAAAAACCCTATTATGTTTCTTCCAGCGCTCTTGTGACCAATATGTCGGTGCACCTGAAAAAGGGGCGCGAATCTTCGCTCGTCTGGGTCACCCGGCTAGATAATGCGCAACCTGTAGGCGGCGCTGCGATTCGTGTATCAACCTGCAATGGCCGCATGCTGTGGGAAGGCAAGACCAACGCCAAGGGCATGGCACACATTGAAGAAGAGATTGCAGACGGTTACTTCGACCGCTGTTCCGGACTGCTGGTCACCGCACGCAAGGATGCTGACCTGTCTTTTGTTCTATCGGCCTGGGATGATGGCATCAGCCCCTGGCAGTTTAACTTGGGCGGCGGTTCCACGGCTACGCCCTTGATTGCCCATACCGTTTTTGACCGGCCGCTATTTCGCGCCGGTGAAACCGTTTCAATGAAACATTTTTTCCGTGTCAGGACCGGCAAAGGCTTCAGCCATGCAACCGATCTGCCGGCACAGGCTGTAGTGACACATGAAGGTAGCGGCCAGACCTTTGACATCGCAATGAAGTGGTCGGCAGGTGCCGGCACCTCTACCTGGTCAATTCCCAAAGAGGCCAAACTCGGCACATATTCAGTTTCCATCAAGACAGAGCGAGGTTCTATAGTTTCCGGCTCGTTCAGGATAGAACAGTACCGGGTGCCGCTAATGAAAGCGACCCTCAAACCGCCCGTCCTGCCCCTGGTGAATGGCAACCGGCTTGACATCGATGCCCAGCTTAACCTGCTTGCCGGCGGGGCAGCAGCAGGTGCGCCGGTTAATTTCCGCAGCCGCCTCGTGCGCTACCCTTTGCAATTTCCGCAATATGATGATTTCAATTTTAGCGGAAGTATCCCCAAGGTAGGCATTGAGGCTGTTGAACCTTACTCCTATGATCCGGAAGAGGATAGCGGGAGCGGAAACTCCGGTAACTCCGATCAAATCGCTGACTATCCGGTTCGCACAGTCAGCATGTCGCTGGATGCCAATGGCGGCGCGAGAGTAACTTTCGATAAGCTGCCCAAAGCTCAGGAATCGCGTGCGCTGGAAGTGGAGATGGAATACTCGGATCCAAACGGCCAGATTCTTACTGCGGCAACACGTGCGCTGGTTCTGCCATCCGCGGTTGCAGTCGGCATAAAAATAGAAGGCTACTTTGCAAGCAAAGAGCGCCTTGCATTCAAGGTGCTGGCTTTGAATACCATGGGTAAACCGCTGGCTGGCCGCAAGGTTTCAGTCGATGCCTATTCCCGTAAAACCTATGCCTATCGCAAACGCCTGCTGGGTGGATTCTATGCATACGAGCAAACGGCTGAAGTCAGGCAGGCAGGCTCAGTCTGCAGCGGAAGCACGGATGCGCGCGGCATTCTGATATGTGATGGCCCTGCTCCTGAGGCTGGTGAACTGATTCTGGTAGCCAGGTCAAAAGACGAGCAAGGTAATCCTGCAATTGCCAGTCACGAGCTTTATGTGGCGGATGAAAATAGCTGGTTCACGGCTTCGCAGAGTGACCGTATTGATGTGCTGGCAGACAAACGCTCCTACGAGCCGGGCGACAAGGCGCGCTTCGAAGTGCGCATGCCGTTCCGCGAAGCAACTGCCCTGGTGACGATAGAGCGCGAAGGTATCCTTGATTCTTTCGTTGTGCCGCTTACTGCAAAATCTCCTTTTGTTGATATTCCGATTATCGAGAGTTACGGCCCAAATGCTTATGTATCTGTCATGGTCGTACGTGGCCGCATAGATCCTGCCCTGCCGGGATCTTTCGCATGGCTTAAGCGCATGATTTATCGTGTCGGCATGTTCTTCGGTATCGTTAAGGAATTGCCGCATGAGGTCGATACGCGGCCAACCGCACTTGTTGATCTCACCAAACCGGCATTCAAGCTGGGCATGACGCAGATTCGCGTTGGCTGGCAAGGCTATGAGTTGAAGGTAAAAGTCGAACCGGATCGCGAGTCCTACAAGGTTCGCGATAAGGCGATGGTCAAAGTGACGGTAACCGACCCGACCGGAAAACCGGCCGCGAATGCTGAAATTGCCCTGGCTGCGGTAGATGAAGGCCTGCTGCAGCTATCTTCCCCAACATCCTGGAATCTTCTGGAGGCAATGATGCAGCGGCGGCCGATTGAGGTGTTCACCTCAACCGCGCAATCGCAGGTTATCGGTAAACGGCATTTCGGTAAAAAAGCGGTCGCTCCGGGGGGCGGAGGCGGGCAAGGGGCAAACGCACGCGAGCTGTTTGACACCCTGCTGCTATGGAAACCGAATATTCAGCTTGATGCCAAAGGTCAGGCGCGCGTGGAAATCCCACTCAACGATTCACTCACATCGTTCCGTATCGCGGCGATTGCCCACTCCGGCGCCATGCGCTTCGGTTCTGCCACCGCGCTGATCCGCAGTTCGCAGGAAGTCATGCTTTTTGCAGGCCTGCCGCCTTTTGTACGTGAGGGAGATCAATTCACGGCAATGGTTACGTTGCGTAACGGCAGCGATCGCCCGTTAACATTGGACGTGACGGCCAGTGCAAATGCAGGCGCCGGTATCAAGCCGGCCGGTACACAGCGCGTCAGTGTCAAACCGGGCGATGGCGCCACTGCGTCCATTCCGGCCACTGTACCTTTCGATGCAAAAAAAATCGACTGGCTGATTAGCGCCCAGGAAGTGAACCCGCCGAAAAATATAAAACCGGCACATGATGCCTTGAAGTTTACCCAGAATGTAGGGGCTGCCTATCCAGTGCGCGTGTATCAGCAAACCATGGAACAACTGGAACAGGGTAAACCCTGGGCTTTTGCCGTACAGAAACCGGCGGGTTCAGTACCGGGTCGCGGCGGCATCAATGTTCGCCTGGCAAATTCGCTGGGTGGCGATATGGATGCAGTGCGTGAATGGATGGTGCGCTACCCGTACATCTGCATGGAGCAGCGTGCTTCGGTCGCCATCGCTCTGGAGGATGAAAAGCGCTGGAATCAAGTCATGAACAGCCTGCCCCTCCACCTGGATGGTGACGGGCTTGTGAAATACTTTTCGATGGATTGGCTGAATGGCGATGATTCCCTCACCGCATACCTGCTGACCATCGCAGATGAGGCACATTACGAAATTCCCCAAGCATCGCGCGAACGCATGCTCAAGGGTCTGGAGGACTTTGTCGCCGGGCGCATTCATCGTTACGGCGTGTTGCAGACAGCCGATGTTGTGATGCGCAAACTTGCCGCTATTGATGCACTGTCCCGCTATGATCGTGCGGAACCCGGCATGCTTGAGCCGCTCGAAATAGCTCCCAACCTGTGGCCAAGCTCCGGCGTCATCGACTGGGCATCGCTGCTGACGCGCATGGATGACATTCCGGATCGCGATGAAAAGCTCAAGGAAGCGCTCCAGATTCTGCGCTCGCGCTTGTTCTTCTCTGGCACGATGATGAGCTTTTCCACAGAAAAGCAGGATTACCTGTGGTGGCTGATGGTGTCACCTGACCTGAATGCGGCACGGGCCTTGCGCTTGCTCACGGATGATCCGGGCTTTCCGGCTGCTGATGCAGGCAGGCTCGCGCGCGGCACCCTGGCTCGCCAAGCCAAAGGACACTGGCAGACGACGCTTGCCAACGCATGGGGTGTTGTCGCACTTCGGCATTTTCAGCAGCGTTATGAACGTGACCCGGTGAACGGTACAACCAGTGTAAAGCTGGGCACAGAAGAAAAACGGTTACCGTGGGCACACGCCAAATCGCATGATAATGGCGACCCAACGCTAGGAACACCCGTAGGCAAAGGCCTGGATACGGAGTTCGCTTGGCCTGCCGTATCAGCACCGCTGGCATTGTCACATCAGGGGAGCGGCAAGCCCTGGGCATTTGTAACCTCAAAAGCCGCTCTGCCGCTCGAAAAACCCTTATTCGCCGGCTACAGTATCAAGCGTACGGTTACGCCGGTTGAACAGAAAAAATCCGGTATCTGGCAACGCGGCGATACTTACCGGGTAAAACTTGAAATTGCTGCCCAGGCCGATATGACATGGGTCGTAGTCAATGACCCTATCCCGACCGGGGCATCAGTATTGGGTAATGGCCTGGGCGGTGATTCTGCGCACCTGGCCTCCGGCGAGAAACAGACCGGCTGGCAACGCCCGGCCTTTGAAGAACGGGCATTCGATGGCTACCGTGCATATTATTCTTATGTGCCCAAAGGCAATTTCAGTATTGAATACACGGTGCGACTGAATAATCCTGGGCATTTTGAAATGCCTGCGACACGTGTTGAAGCCATGTATGCGCCTGAGATATTTGGCGAACTGCCGGTAGCGAAAATGGAAGTTAAAGCACAGTGAAATCATGGTCACGCTTCCGGAAATATGGCTTCCCTCCCAGGCCATCAGTGAACGGTGCGCTACCTCATCCCGCTGATTCGCCTACGGACGATGAAAGTAATGCATCAAAACCAGCCAGGCCGGGCTCCAGCGTTTACCTGTTCCATACCATTCAGCAAAAGTTAAGTACCGGCACAAGCTATATCTGCCGCCATTGGCGATTGCTCATTGCCGGTTTTGGTGTTGTTTTTGTCATTCTGGGCATATCCGTTCTCCTGAGCCCTATGCCCACATTTGAATCCGTCCGTTCGGCCTCTTTCAGTTCCGAGGCAGCATTGCTTGACCGTAATGGCAATGTGATTGAGCGCCTTCGGCTTAACCACAAGCACCGCATGCTGGACTGGATAGTGCTTGACGATATATCCCCCGCCTTTCAGCGAGCCATCCTCGCTGCCGAAGACAAGCGTTTCTACTGGCATCCCGGTATTGACCCTTTAGGGGTAGCTTCAGCATTTATAGATAATCTGCATCGCACGCATGCAAGAGGCGCCAGTACGATAACCATGCAGCTTGCAAGCCTGCTGGCCAACCCTGACGGCTCCAGGGCGGCACATGGCTGGTTCTCAAAACTACGCCAGGTTAGGGATGCCTTGGCGATTGAGCTGCGATGGAGCAAACGCGAGATTCTGGAAGCGTATCTCAATCGCGTACCATTCCGCGGAGAACTGGTGGGTGTGGATGCGGCTTCACGCGGCCTGCTTGCAAAAGGGCCTGCCGGGCTGGATATGACTGAATCAGCCGTACTTGCTTCGCTTGTCAGGGCACCCGGAGCATCCCGCATCACCATAGGCAAAAGGGCTTGCGCAACACTTAAAGCCATGCACGATGATGACGAAAAGCATAAGCACGCTACCTTGAATTGGCCCAGGCTTTGCGAGCAAGCTGTTTTTGTAGCAACCGGCTTACCGTATTATCCGTACCCTATGCAAGGTGCGGATGAGGCACCCCATCTCGCAAGGCGGCTGCTTAAAAAACCCGGTGATCGCATTAAAGTCTCGCTCGATGCCGATCTGCAGCGTTTCTCCCGCGAAACGCTACTAACGCACCTGGCAGAATTGAGAAACCAGAATGTCGAAGATGGGGCGGTGGTGGTGCTCGACAACGCCAGTGGAGAAGTGCTTGCCTATGTTGGCTCCAGCGGTGATCTTTCCGGCTCGCCAGAGGTCGACGGTGCCGCAGCGCTTCGCCAGCCAGGCTCTACGTTAAAACCATTTCTGTACGGCGTGGCGATTGATCAAGGCTGGCTGAATGCCAGCTCGGTATTGGATGACTCTCCCCTCGCGCTGACAACGCCATCAGGCTTATATATCCCGCAGGACTACGACCGCAACTTTCGCGGTGCGGTCAGTGTGCGCACCGCTCTCGGTTCATCATTGAATGTACCGGCGGTACGGACGCTTACCCTGGTGGGGGTAGATCGATTCCTGAACACTTTGCGTGATTTTGGCTTATCCAGCCTGACGCGGGAAAGCGACCATTATGGTTTCGGCCTGGCTTTAGGCGGCGCTGAAACGACCTTGCTGCAACTGACCAATGCCTACCGGGCCCTTGCGAACAAAGGCCAGTGGAAGCCTGCGAGTTTTTTCCCTGTAACGCCCTCCGCTGTTACATTGCCGGCACAGGAAATAGTCGCAGGTCAGGGTAAACAGGTCCTGAGTCCGCAGGCGAGTTTTATTATTGCAGACATTCTGGCCGACCCGGCAGCGCGTACGCTGACCTTCGGGCTTTCCAGCCCATTATCCACCCATACCTGGGCTGCGGTTAAAACCGGCACCAGCAAAGCCATGCGCGACAACTGGGCAGTCGGATTCACGAATCGTTATACAGTCGGGGTATGGGTCGGTAATTTTTCCGGAGCCCCGATGTGGGATGTATCTGGAGTCACCGGCGCCGCGCCGGTGTGGAGAGATATCGTCGAGTACCTCCATCAATCGCATCCCAGCCTGCCTCCTCATCCGCCGCAAGGCATTCTGCGCCAGCAGGTGGTTTATCAACCGGCGATCGAATCACCCAGGAATGACTGGATGATTTCCGGGGCGGGCCATAAAAGTACAAAGCGCCATATCATCAATGTCGTCGGCGCCCCTCCCATGCTCATCGCACCGCCCGACTCCGCCGTCATAGCGCCGGATCCTGATATTCCGCAGCAGCGGCAAGCGCTGCTATTGCAATCCAACGGGGTCGGCAACACTTGCCTGCGGTTAGACTCCCGCCTCGCCGCTTCCTGCGGCACTTCGAAAACTCTGGTGCCATTACCGTTGCCCGGCCGCCACATGCTTACTCTGACCGATAGCCATGGCAAAATCCTGGATACGCATCATTTCGAAGTCAGGGCGCTCAATATTCCACGCCCCAATCCATAAAGCATTGCTAATGGCAGTTTAATTGCACCAACAGGAAAAACCGTAGCGGTGGAAAATTTCCATCAAGCAATTGCGTCGCCGCAACGGGCAATGCCAAAACACTACCGAGCCCGACAGGGCTTTGTATTGGCATCGTTATGACATATTGAACAACACTGTTCACGCAAAGAAATTAAATCACCCCGGAATACTGGAGCACTTTTTCTTGTCCCGATGTATGAACATCAAGTTGCGTATGTATACGAACGTGCCGGGTAACTGGCCAAGAATGATGACTGGCTCAACCCGATGAATGCCGTACGCCAGGACGATGAGGCCCCCAACCAGGCTAAGGTACCAGAAGCTCTCGGGAATCACGCTTTTCTGGTGTTTTTCGCTATGAATCCATTGCACGATAAAGCGCATCATGAACATGGACTGACCTAACAAGCCGATTATCAGCCAAATCATATCAACGGTGCTCATGCCCGTGAAATATTTGCCCCATTCTGCAGTAAGGTGGCTGAGGTAGTAACCTAATCCGTGATGCATCGCTACTCCTCACTTACTACTGGACGTTTGGCGCGGCGAAGCAGCCAAAGCATACCGACCAGATCAACAATGCCGACCATTAAACGGTCAATCGTGCCATACTTTGATTGGCCGTGCTCTCTTGCCCGATGATTCACGGGTACGGATACCACGCCGCCACCCCGGCGCTGAACGAGGGCGGGAAGAAATCGATGCATGTGGTCGAAATACGGCAGGTCAAGAAAAGCATCACGCCTGATCAGCTTGAGCCCGCAGCCAGTATCGGGGGTTGAGTCATTCAGTAACCGTGAACGAACGCCATTAGCGACGACTGAAGAAACGCGTTTAATCCAGCTATCTCGTCTTGCATGGCGACGATTGCCGCCTACCAGATCAACACCTTCCTTAAGTGCCGATATCAGCATTTTAATGTCACCCGGGTCATTCTGGCCATCGCCATCCAGGGTTACAATCCAGTCGCCCTTTGCCGCCTTTATACCGGTTCGCAATGCCGTGCTCTGACCACAGCTTTTTGCATGGTGAATCACCCTGAGCTTAGCGTGTTGTGCCTTTGCTTCAGCCAGGCGCTTTGCTGTATCGTCTGTGCTGCCGTCATTCACATATACAATTTCGTAATTTACTGTTCCGGCCAATGCCAGCTCTATTTCCTGAATCAAAGGCAAGATATTTTCTGCCTCGTTATGCACAGGGACAACTACACTTAGTAAATTGATAGACTCATTCATGCTTTACACTCATAAAATTATTAAAAACATCCTGCTTGCCCGCGACAACCAGGCGACACATCACCACAGCATCACTGAATCACGCGCGCTGCAATTACACTGATTCAGCGACAAACTGAACCAAACCCAAATACGGCCAGAGTGCCGTCTTTTTTCAAATAGGGTTTAAATTCTTTAATCAGGCATTTTGCCTGCGGCTGAATCTTTGCAATATTCGAGTTTTCAACCAGCAGCATAGCATTACCTGCTTTCAGAGACTCGAGCTTTGCATCGTCAACGATCGGAATATTCCGGTGGGCATAATAAATCAGCCTTTCATCCAGATCCGCATAGCCATAAATCGGAACATTATCTGCATTATCGGCAAACCAGTCTTTGATTAAAGGCAAAGCTTCGTAACGATAATGAAACATCCTGGCTTCTGCAACTGCATAAAAAGCAGCATAGCCTGCCGGGAGCAGGATGCCGACAATGAGCAGGCAGCGCCGCAGGCGCGGGCCAGCATTTGACACCAGCTCACCCAGCCTGCTGCCAAGCAGAATAGCCACCAATGGGTAAACAGGAAGCAGATATTTAGCATGCTTGTCGCTGAACGCGGTATAGATCAGGAAAGGCACAATGAACGCGATGCACATGGAAACAGTGACATCGCTTTTTTTCCAGCGCAGCCATACTGCAACCGGTGTAATAAACAATAATAAACTGGCGGGGAAAAAGTCTGCGGCCAGCCATAAAAGGTAGTTATAGAAAGGCTCCCCCGAAGAACCGTAAACCTTGTTGACCATATCCGTATGGACTGTTGCCCCCCAGATATCGAACCCCATCTGCCAGGTCACCGCCACATACCATGACGAGCCGACAAGCAGAAAGATCAGCCAGCCCAGCGGATCACGCAAGGCTTGCCACTGGCGTGGCTGGCGCTGATATAACGCATCAAACAGCAGAGGCACGGTTACAAATAAAAGCGCTATCGGGCCTTTGGCAAGCACAGCCGCGCCCAGTAAAAAATAACTCAGCAGCAGCCACTGGCGCCCGGCGTTTTCATGCGTGTATTTCAATGCCGATAAAAGCGAACTGAAACAAAGCGCAGCTAACAGCATCTCAATGCCGGCCCTGCGGCCAAGCATCGCAAAGCCTGCATTTGCGATCAGGATCTGCAAGGTAAACAGGGCTGACCAGACGCCAAATTGACGGAGTGCATAACGGTACGCCAGAAAAGCAATCGCGGCGGCAGACAAAGCGGATGGAATACGCACAGTCCATTCATTCACAACGCCAAACAGATAAGAAGTTGCGGCTGCAGCCCAATAGATTAAAGGGGGTTTGGTGATATAAAGCGCACCATTCAATTCAGGCAATAACCAGTTGCCATTGGCAACCATGTTGGCAGCCGGCACGGCTCTGCGGGCTTCGTTAAAGGTCAGCAGGGGAATATCGCCCAAGCCCCAGAAAAAGACAACCGCCCCAAACAACAACGTCACGGACAGCAATATAATAAACAGTGGCTCCCGATATGGCCCGGTATGCGCTGATTTCATTTATTCATTTCCTTCACGCAGCTCGCTTTCTGGCTAATACAGTTTCTGTCAATTTGATGGGATGCAACCTTTTCAGCACCGGAATCATAAAAATCGATATTGAGTTTTGCGGCACTCACGCTTAATCCAACAAAACCAAACCCTTCCCGGAAGAAACGCAAATCTTTCGAGCTTGCTTTCTGTGAGCTCAACTGCCTGCCACCGGCACCATCCACAATATAGACCGGCTCCTTGTCCTTGACGATCAACTGCTGGTTATGATCGTGCCCTGACAAGTAAAAATCAACATTAGCATTCTTCATGGCTGTAATCAACATAGGCGCAATATCCGGATTTATTGGGGTGTAGCGAATAGCGGCGGGAGAAAATTTGTGCTGTGTGGCAAAGAAAATAAAAATAATAAGCACTGCAAGCAGCAGTGCCAGAATTAAGCTTCGCTTTTTAAGCATGGAAGAAAACCCGGTCAGTAGATTTTTTATCATTTTTTTGCTTACAAACATGGGTTAAATTGACATATATGCAGATTATAATAAACCAAATTAATTGAATTTATAGGGCTCGTTCCATGAAAATCTCAATCGCCAGTTCATGATGAATGAGTATCCACAGCGCGTGACTAGTGCAATTTCTGATACTGCACGCAATAATTTCATTACCCAAGCAATAATAAGGCCAACTCTTAGCGATGTTGCTGCAGAGAAGGATTGCGGGGTTTTTCGAGAGTGATTAGGAGTGATTAATTGAAAGTTCTTGTAACCGGAGCAGCAGGTTTTATCGGCATGCACGTTGCCCGCATTCTTCTGAACCGTGGCGACGAAGTCATCGGCATTGATAACCTGAACGACTATTACCTGCCCCAGCTCAAGCAAGACCGCCTTGCACAGCTGCGGGATTCAGCGCATTTCAGATTTGTTGAAATGGATATATCAAACACCGATGCCATCAACCAGCTGTTCAAAACCGAGAATTTCCAGCGCGTCATTCACCTGGCTGCCCAGGCTGGCGTACGCTACTCCCTGAGCAACCCATCGGCATACATCCAGTCTAACCTGGCCGGTTTCGGCAACATGCTCGAGGCTTGCCAGAATAACCGGATAGAGCATCTGGTTTATGCAAGCTCTTCCAGTGTTTACGGCAGCAACAGCAATATGCCATTTTCGGTACACGATAACGTTGACCACCCCTCCAGCCTATATGCAGCAACCAAAAAGGCCAATGAACTGATGGCGCACGCCTACAGCCATCTCTATGCACTGCCCACAACCGGCTTACGTTACTTTACGGTATATGGCCCCTGGGGAAGGCCGGATATGTCGCCCTGGCTATTTACATCGGCCATACTCGAAGGCAGGCCGATTAATATATTCAACCATGGCGATATGCTGCGTGATTTTACCTACATAGACGATATTGCAGCAGGCACCGTGAAGGCGATGGACTGCATTGCAAAACCCAACCCGGCATTTGATACGGCTAACCCCGACCCGGCCACCAGTAACGCGCCTTACCGGATATACAACATCGGCAACCAGCACCCGGTAAAACTGATGACGTTTATTGAGATTCTGGAAAAGAATCTGGGCATATCCGCAATTAAGAATTTCATGCCCATGCAGGCAGGTGACGTACTTGCAACGTGCGCAGATGTATACGACCTGAAGCGGGATGTTGGCTATGAACCCAAAACCAGGCTTGAAGACGGCCTGCGAAACTGGGTTGAGTGGTATCGCACCACTCATTACTGACGCCTTTCAGACGGCAGCCAGGTAGCCAGAATCAGGTTTTTCCGGATTCCGGCCTATAGTGGATGTTGAATGTCACGCGCATCATGTGGGGGTAACAAAGCCTCACGGGAGTAAATTCCAACAGTTCCGTTTCGATAAGGCTGCACAAAATCAGCATGCCCCAATAATTTATCACTATCAGTCCCTGAATAAAAAATCACACGCCCACCGGGATGTGCATCAAACCAGTCCGCCAGTTGATTAAAACTGATTTCATCAATGCTATGCAGCAAACGTCCGGCAAACTGGTACTGTCCATGATACTTGCCATTATTTGCCAGAGGAATACCGGCATCCTGCAATGCCTTTATTTTTGCACTAATAGGGCGGATATCATAAGAAAGCCCGCTGGCCTGCATCAGTGCAACATGCAATATCAGCACCATGGACAGGCTACCGGAAGCAATGATCCAAACTTGCCGCTCCATACTCAGCCCTTTAAGTACCAAAAGACATATACCGAAAAACAACAGCATTATCAGAAATAATGCCGGCACATGCAGCGACCACTCAACAGGAAAAACGGACGCTGGCAATTGGTGCGGGCTTATCAATACAATGGCTGTCAGCATTAGGGGTAATGCTACCCCCAGGCGTGCCATACGGCCTGGGATGATTTCGATATCATCAAGACCACGCGCTATCAGTAATGCGAATGCAGGAAAAATCGGCAACAGATAATGTACCTGCTTGCCACTTACGAAAGAAAAAGCTAAAAAAACCGGAAATGCCCAGGCCAGGCAGAATCGTACGGCGGTATCATTTAAACCGGAACGCAGCTTTCTGAACCCCTGCCAGACACCTCCCCAAAACAACCATGGAAACATAATC
>Ga0208882_1000807_pt1 | contig 13129 bp, 10 predicted proteins | sample LakWasMet14_LOW5_2_FD_183862 | JGI IMG/M metagenome (GOLD analysis project Ga0208882, IMG submission 183862) | Freshwater sediment methanotrophic microbial communities from Lake Washington under simulated oxygen tension - Sediment Metagenome... | ecosystem: Environmental > Aquatic > Freshwater >...
GTTAGCCTGTATGGCTTGACGATTATTCCAAAGCGGCGCGTCCATTATGGCCCGATCGACCCTAAAGAATCGCGCGAGATTTTCATCCGCGAAGCGCTTGCCAACGGTGAATTCGATACGCGTGCGACCTTTTTTACGGCTAATGAACGTCTGATCGCCGAGGTGGAAGAGCTGGAGCACAAGGCGCGTCGACAGGATGTGCTGGTGGATGAGCATCAGCTATTTACCTTTTACGATGCCAAAATTCCTGCCGATATCTATAACGCCGCCAGCTTTGAAAAATGGCGTGCTGAAGCCGAGAAGTTAAATCCTAAACTGCTTTACCTGACGCGTGACGACCTGATGCGTCATGGTGCAGATGCGATTACTGCTGTGCAGTTTCCTGAGAAGATCATGCTTGAAGGCGTTGAGGTTTCGCTTAAATACCGCTTTGAACCCGGCCATGTGCTGGATGGCGTAACAGCAACAATTCCGCTGGCATTGCTGAATCAGCTGAATCCGGTACAGACCGAATGGCTGGTGCCGGGTATGCTGCGTGAAAAACTCACTTACTTGATTAAGGCGTTACCCAAAGTTTTTCGTCGCGTATGTGTGCCGGTGCCTGAATTTGTAACGGGCTTCCTTGATAAAAACAAGGTGGGTGAGAATGCCATCAAGCCTGCTCTGGCAGCCCATATCCAGCGTGAAACAACGTTGAAAATTTCCGCCGAAGACTGGACAGATGAAATACCTGAGCATCTGTTAATGAATTTCAGTGTGATCGATGATGCAGGGCGCGAACTGGCAATGGGGCGCGACTGGAATGCGTTGAAAAAACAATTGGGTTCTGCTGCGCAGCTTACTTTCCGCAATGCTTCGCCCGATATTGAGAAAACTGGCCTGAAACAATGGGATTTCGGCGATCTGCCGCAAACCCTGAGCTTTGAACGGGATGGTTTGAAGGTAACAGGTTATCCGGCGCTGGAAGATGATATGGATACCGTTTCAGTGAAACTGTTTGATACCAAGTCTGAGGCTGAACAGAGCCACCGCAAAGGCGTGTGCCGCCTGATGCGTTTTGAGCTGAAAGAGCAGATGAAGCAGCTGGAAAAAAGCCTGCCTAATTTTAACCAATATGCACTGGTGCTGCGTAATGTCATGTCACCTGATGATCTACGCGAAGATATGATCACTGCCATTGCCGATCGTGCGTTTATCGGTGAAGATGATTTACCAAGAACCAATGCTGACTTTATGAAGCTGAAACAGCGCGCCCGCACAAGGCTGCCGGCAGTGACGGAGGCTGTAGCAAGGCAGGCGCAGGCGATTGCGACTGAGTATCAGCTGCTGATGCAGAAACAGGGCCAGATGGCAGCAACCGTCAATCGATTGAAGCGTGACCTGGAGCAGCAGATTGGCCTGCTGGTGTATAAAGGCTGTTTCAGTCAGACACCCTGGGAATACCTGCAAAGTATTCCGCGTTATTTAAAGGCACTGCGTTTGCGTATCGAGAAACATCCGGCCAACCCGGAGCGCGATGGCAAGAATGCCGGCAGTGTCGGTTTGATCTGGCAAAAATGGCAGGACAAAATCAATGCGTTGCATCAGGCGCACATGGATATTCCGCAGCAACTGCTGGATTTCCGCTGGCTGATTGAAGAACTGCGCGTATCGTTATTTGCGCAGGAACTAAAAACGCCTTTTCCCGTCTCGATTAAACGCCTTGAAAAAATTTGGCAGGATATGCGTTTTTAGACATTCATGCGGCCTGATAACCACACTCAGCAGTTGAATCATAGCTTTGCTCACTTATCTGCACTGAGCTTGAAGGCAAATAGCAGCGATCAGCATTTCAATATCAGGATTAGCCGTAATACGCTGTTTGCAATTGTTTTTTCGCTTTTATTGCATGCCTTGATTTTTTTTGCAGTGCCGCAGATCAAGTTTGAAAGCCCGCCATCTGTGCCTGCGCGTGCGATTGAGGTCAGCCTGGCTCCGCCTAAAATGCCTAGCCAGGTGATTGAGCCGATACAGGAATTGCAGCAGCCCTCCGTAGCGCCTGTGCCACAGGTGACCGAGCCTGCACCCAAAGCAGCGACCCCTAAAATAATCGCGCAAAAACCGCAGCCTGATAAAAAGCCTCGTTTTGTTGTGCCAATCCCACCTGAGCCAAAAGTTAAACCAGAGCTGAACAAGCCTGCAGTCAAAGTGCCTGAGGTTAAAGAGTTGCCGGTAGAGCAGCAGTACACGGACATGGCTTCTTATGTGAAGGCAATGCAGGCCAGGCGCATGGATTCAGAGTCAGTGGCCGCACAGATTAATGCAGAGGCTGCCGCGCGTGAACGTGGCCAGACTGAAGCACAATTAAGGGATGAGCGCGTTAAGAATAACCTTAAATATGGCACTAACGGTATTTTTGAAATTACCAGCCTGAGTCCCCGCAATGCTACTTTTGCCTTCCGGGGCTGGACTAATGATTACAGCAGCTCCAGGCGGCAGTTTTACGAGGTAGAGGCAAGCGGCGGACAGGATGTGCGTCTGCTGATGATCAGGCGCATGATTGTATTGATACGTGAACATTATGATGGCGACTTTAACTGGGAATCACATCGGCTTGGTCGTTCAGTAGTACAGTCAGCACGACTGGAAGATAATGCCGGTCTTGAGGATTTCCTGATGATGGAGTTTTTTGGCTCTAATTATAAAAACACCCGTTATTGAATCAGGTTTGTAACACTGCATACCTGCCTGGATTCAATTTGTGAGCAATCAGCTTTTTTCATTCTCCAAAGCGCGGCGATATTCTTCGAGTTTTTTCTGGTAATCTTCAGCATCACCGTATTCCAGAAACCTCTCATAGCGAGAATGGGTGCCTAAAATTTTCCTTGCATGTTTAATCGGGCAGAAGTACTGCTCGGTTCTGGCAATCACTTCGCTGACATAGGCAATCATGCCGTTGCCATACGCGCAGTAGGTGCAATGGAATTTTTCGATAAAATTAAGGTAGTTAAGCTGTAATCTGTCGTAGACGATGTAATCACTGCGGCGTACTCGTTTAATGCCGTAAATCGGAAAACAGGTGAACTGGTAAAAGGTGACAAAAAAGTCCGTGATCAGCAAAGGAATAATCATGGAATAAATGATAGGGCCGGTGATGAGATTCTGCGGCCGATAAGTGACAAGCCAGCGAAAAAAATTGGTTTTTAATCGCTTATGCGTTTCTTTGATTGACTGTTCAAATTCTACGCGCTTGCCTTTAATCTGGAAAAACATGCTGGTTTGCTGTTCGTTCAATGCAGTACGCAAATCGTCTTCAAGTTCTGTGATTTGGTTAAGTATTTGCTGAATACGATCGTTCATATACATTCCTTTTTATTTGCAGCCTAGTATAACCCTATCCTTAAGTATTGTAAGACGGGCGTTTTAATATGCATATTCTTTAGTATTTTTTGCAATTGGCAAAGAGTATACAAATCGGTATACTAAAATAATATTCAACTGATACTAACCAGAAAGCCCTTGCAATGTTCAAATCAAAAAAATTGGTAACGTCTATGCTGGTGTTCAGTACGATGACACTTGCAGCCTGTGCCGGCGTGACAGCTAAACACTACACCGACAGTAAAGAGTGGCCGAGTTTCGGGCGCGATTACACCAACCAGCGCATGTCTCCGCTGACGCAGATCAATACCGCGAATGTTGAAAAACTCGGCCTGGCATGGCAGTTTAAGACTGGTGTTGCTGCCAGCTTCCAGGCTACACCTATTGTTGCCGAGGGCGTGATGTATGTGTCGTTACCTTATAATCATGTGGTGGCGCTGGATGCCAGAACCGGCAAAGAGTTGTGGCGCTATCGGCACGAACGTAAGGCTAACTGGAAATTGTGCTGTGGCCCTGCCAATAGAGGGGTGGCTGTCAATGAAGGCAAAGTGTTCATTGGCACAGTTGATGCAAGGCTGATTGCGCTGGATACCAAAACCGGAGCGAAGATATGGGATATCAATGTTGCAGACGATACCGCATTGACGGAAAGCACCAGCTCATTAAGTAAAGCTGATACAAAAAGCCAGAAAGATGCTTATGGCGGTACTGGCATTGGTATCGCAATGGCGCCTGTCGTTTATCATGGCAAGGTCATTGTAGGGGTAACCGGTGTCGGTTACGGTCTGCACGTGGATACACCGAGAATTGATGCGCCATTAGGCGCTGTCATCGGCGTGAGCGGACTATATGGACGCCCGGGGTTTCTCGCTGCATTCGATGTGAATAACGGTAGCCGTGTGTGGCAGTTTGATACGATTCCATCACAGGGTTGGGAAGGCATTTTTGCCGCTGCAACTTCTGACGGTGTGCCTCTTAATCGAGATATTGCCGCAGAAAAAGATAATGCAAAAAACCATCCCGATGCCTGGCGCTATGGCGGTGGTTCCGCCTGGAGCACACCGGCAATTGATGTGAAAACGAATACATTGTTTTTTGGTACCGGCAACCCGTCTCCGCAGATGAACGATATTTCACGTCCAGGCGATAATTTATATACTGTTTCACTCGTAGCACTGGATACCGAGACCGGCAAGCTGAAATGGCATTACCAGCAGGTGCCGCATGATGTCTGGGGTTATGATCTGGCAAGCCCGCCGGTGCTGTTTGATTATGTTAAAGATGGTAGAAAGATTCCCGCAGTAGGCCAGGCCGGAAAAACAGGCTGGTATTATGTGAACGATAGAGCGACCGGTGCGCTGCTCATGAAGTCTGAAGCCTTCGTGCCGCAGAAAAACCTGTTTGCAAAAGCGACCAAAGAAGGCACGGTGCTTTATCCGGGGATTCTGGGTGGTTCCAATTGGAGTCCGAGTGCTTTGGATGATCAAAATCAGACAGCTTATGTTGCCGGGATTCACGCACCAATCAAATATACCTTGGTTGAAGAGCCGGCAAAAGATGGTTTGCCTCCAATCCGCTATGCATCGTCAGAGCCCACCAAAGACCCAAGATGGGGCACAGTTTCTGCGATTAATCTGACGACTGGAAAAATCCGCTGGCAGGTTAAAACAGAGCAGCCATTGATGGGGGGCGTTCTGGCAACCAGTGGCGGTTTACTGTTCATGGGAGAGGGCGATGGCAGCTTTAATGCCTATAACAGCGACACTGGACGTCTGCTGTGGCAGAGCAAAGTAGACGCCGGCGTCAATGCGCCGCCAATCAGTTATGAAATCGATGGTGTGCAGTATGTGGCAGTTGCTGCCGGAGGTAATGCTATTTTTGGCTTTACTGCAGGTGATAATATACTGGTGTACACATTAAAGAAATAAAGCCTGAATAAATGATTGCAGAGATCTTTAAACGATTATTGCTAGCCTGTTTAATCGCATGCGCGGCAACCGCCTGTGACAAGGATTACCAGCATGTCCCGTTGCCGGCTACTTCTAATGTTGTGATTCTAGGAGATAGCCTTACTTATGGAACCGGCGCTGGAGACGGGGAAGACTATGTCAGCCTGCTGGCAGGCAATACCGGCTGGAATGTGATTAATGCTGGTGTCCCCGGCAATACATCTTCAGATGGTCTGGCACGACTTTCATATTTGCTGGAAGCACACGAAGCAGGCGAACAGAAGATTGACTTGTTGATCATTGAGCTTGGCGGTAACGACTTCTTGAAACACGTACCCGAACCTGAAACAGTGAATAACCTGAAATCCATACTGAATCAAGCAAAAGCGCGGAGCATTCAGACGGCATTAATTGCCATTCCGAAGTTCAGTCCGGTAGGGGCTGCATTCGGGGCACTTTCAGATCATCCGCTTTACGAAAAACTGGCTGAAGAAACCGATACGCCTTTGATTGAAAATCTGTTTTCTGACGTGCTGGCAAAAAACAGCCTGAAAGCAGACCCGATTCACCCTAATGCAGAAGGTTATCGCCTTGTGGCAGCCGAGTTACAAAAGGCGCTGATGGACTTGGGTTTTCTGAAACAGAACTAACGTTCTATCGGTGCTTTATTTTCAGGTAAAGCACAATACAGGCCAGTATCAGCGTAATGCTGTTGGCGACAATGATAGGCCAGCTACCAATCATCAGTCCGTAAATCAGCCAGCCTGATACACCCAGGCTGAACAGGCTGTACATAGGGAGCGATATTCCTGATAAATCGCGGGTCTTCAGCGAGTGTAGCGCCTGAGGTACAAATGCGGTAGTGGTGAGTGCTGCCGAGCAGTAGCCTATGAGATCAGTGGTGTTCATTGGTTTTCTCTATATTAAATAGAAATCTTTGCCCAAACGAAATTTAGTACTAAAAACTTTCAAATTTTTCATTCCAGCGAAGGCGGGAATCCAGGCGAAAAAAAATGATTAAAGTATTAAATTACAATAGATTAGGTTGAAATCTAACAGGGTTTCAACCTTCGCGGAGATGACGATTTCTGATAATTTTAATTACAATTGCACTATTTTTTAGTTCGTGTAAAAGTCTCTAATAGTTGTTCAGGTAGATATTAATCTGCATAGGCATTATTTAGCGTTTAAATAAACGCTGCACCGGAATCACGATCATCAGAGTAAGTGCTCCGGCTGCGACGCCAAACAAACCGTTTAACAGTGTCGGTAACAGCCATTGCAGAAAGCCATTGTGTATGCCCTCTGCAATGTGCTCGATCCAGTGATGAATGACTGGGATGCCATGTGTAAGTATCGCACCGCCAACCAGAAACATGGCCGCAGTACCTACTACTGACAGTGTTTTCATCATGTAAGGCGCGAATTTCAGGATGCCGAACCCTAATTTTCTTTTCAATACGGCAAGCAGGTTTTCGCCTTTGCATTGCGCCAGATACAAGCCGCCATCATCCAGCTTGACAATGCCCGCCACCAGGCCATAAACGCCGACAGTCATTATGATGGCAATGCCGACCAGTACCATGACCTGATGGCTGAATGTGACTGAAGCCACTGTTCCCAGTGTAATGACAATGATCTCAGCCGATAATACAAAGTCGGTACGGATGGCGCCTTTGATTTTATCCTGCTCGGTTTCTTCGGTGACGATTTCATCCGCGTTGGTTGTCTGCTGTGGATTCAGGTGCCTGGCTTCTTCATGAAGAAATAATTTGTGGTATAGCTTTTCTACACCTTCAAAGCATAGGAATAAGCCGCCCAGCATCAGAAGCGGAATAACAGCCCATGGCGCAAGTGCGCTGATGGCAAGTGCCAGCGGCACCAGGATCACCTTGTTAATCATGGAACCCTTGGCGACAGCCCAGATGACCGGCAGCTCGCGGTCGGCATGCACACCGTTAACCTGCTGTGCATTAAGGGCAAGGTCATCCCCAAGTACGCCAGCAGTTTTCTTTGCTGCAACTTTCGTCATGACCGAGACATCGTCAAGTATGGTTGCAATATCATCAATCAGTGTGAGAAGACTAGCCCCGGCCATAAGATAAGATTCCTGTTAAGGTGTTTTTTGTGCTCTGAATTATAACCAATGAATGTTTAAACACTTCTGTTCAATCAAAAATATATATGATGAATGTTAATCATGATGCAAACATATCCTGTGGACTATAATTAAACGAACAGATAGCCGAAAAGAAAGTACTTGATGATGCAAGACCAGAAAAGCGAACAATGGACACTGGAAATTAAAGGCATGACCTGCGCATCATGCGCCGGCCGTGTGGAAAAAAGCCTGCTTAAAGTGCCGGGTGTCGTCACGGCAGAGGTGAATCTGGCACTCGAAACTGCACAGGTGACAGGTGCTGCAAAAGAAATTACATCTGAGCAGCTGGTGGCTGCAGTTGTGGCTGCGGGCTATCAGGCACAACCGATAAATCTCGATTTAGAGCAGCCTGCCTCCATGACGGAGCTTAAAGCCCATGCTTATAGCTGGTGGCCTGTTGCTGTTTCCACTGTGTTATCTTTACCCTTGGTATTGGGCATGATTTTTGAGTGGTTGGGCTGGTCATTCTGGCAATGGGATATTTCCGGCTGGCTGCAATGGGCGCTGGCAACTCCGGTACAGTTCTGGCTCGGCTGGCGCTTCTACAAAGCTGGCTGGCATGCGCTGAAAGCCGGTAGCGGCAATATGGACCTGCTGGTCGCAATCGGCACGTCTGCGGCCTATGGCTTAAGCGTTTACCTGCTTTTTAATGCAGCACATGCCGGTATGAGCCATCTCTATTTTGAAACGTCCGCGATCGTCATCACCCTTGTTTTGCTGGGTAAATGGCTGGAAACGCGTGCCAAATCAAAAACAACCGAAGCGATTCGTGCACTGAATGCTTTGCGTCCCGAACGCGCCAGCGTGATTCGTGACAACGAGGAGCTGCAAGTGCCGATCGCAAATGTCAGGCTGGGTGACTTGGTGATGATACGCCCTGGCGAGCGTGTTGCTGTGGATGGAGTGATCAGGCAGGGCGATAGTCAGGTGGATGAGTCTTTGATCACCGGTGAAAGCCTGCCAGTTGTGAAAACGGCAGGAGATAAAGTCACAGGCGGCTCCATTAATGGCGAAGGATTGTTATATGTCAGTACGACGGCACTGGGCAATGAGTCTGTACTGGCACGCATTGTACGGCTGGTAGAGTCAGCGCAGGCCAAAAAAGCACCTATACAGCGTTTAGTAGACAAGGTTAGCGCGGTTTTTGTGCCTGTTGTCATCGTGATTGCCTTGATTACATTCATGGCCTGGGGTCTGATCGGCGGAAATTGGCAGGTTGCCATACTCAATGCTGTTGCAGTGCTTGTCATTGCATGTCCATGTGCACTCGGGCTGGCAACGCCTACTGCAATCATGGTTGGTACCGGTGTTGCAGCACGGCATGGTATCTTGATCAAGGATGCCGAGGCATTGGAGCTGGCACATGCTGTTAAAGCCGTGGCTTTTGATAAAACCGGGACATTGACAGAAGGGCAGCCTAAACTGGTTGAATTGGTATCAGTCGCTGATGATGTTGATCAGGTGCTGGCAATGGCTGCCAGCCTGCAAGCCGGTAGCGAACACCCGCTGGCAAAGGCAGTAATCAATGCCGCTCATGATAAAGACCTGGTATTGCAGGTTGCAGAGAATGTGCATGCCATTTCGGGCAAAGGCTTGAAGGGGAAGGTTGATGGAGTGGAGTTGGCATTGGGTAACGCCAGCCTGATGCAGGATCTGGCGATTGATATTACTGCATTGCAGGAGCAAGCCAATGCGTTACAGCATAAAGGATATAGCGTGTCATGGCTTTGCGCCCTGGGCCATGCGCCGCGGCTGCTAGGTATGCTCGCTTTCGGTGATACATTGAAACCAACTGCTGCCAGAGCTGTTGCCAGTTTGCAGCAACAGGAAATTCTAACAGTGCTGATTTCCGGAGATAATCAGGGCAGTGCATCAAATGTTGCAAAAGCACTGGGTATCGATAAGTTTTATGCACAGGTTTTACCTGAAGACAAGGCGAATATCGTTAAAGAGCTAAAGCAGAATGCCGGTTTGGTAGCCATGGTGGGGGATGGCATCAATGATGCCCCTGCATTGGCAGAGGCAAATGTCGGCATAGCCATGTCAAGCGGCACGGATGTTGCGATGCATGCCTCAAGTATTACCTTGATGCGGGGAAATCCTGCACTGGTTTCCGATGCGATTGATATTTCCAGGCGCACTTATGCCAAGATCCGGCAAAATCTGTTCTGGGCGTTTGTTTATAACGTCGTGGGTATTCCACTGGCTGCGTTTGGTTTCTTGAATCCGGTGATTGCCGGCGCGGCGATGGCACTGAGTAGTTTCAGTGTGGTTTCCAATGCGCTGACACTCAAGTTGTGGCGGCCGAAAGCAGATGCATAGTTGTGCCTGTCATGCATGCGTTGCCTGTATTTTACTGCCATAGTCCGGCAGCGCATGCATGAAATATCTCGTAGTTTAAATATCTCGTAGCTTAAATAAACGGATGTAATTTTATTTTTTAAGCGGCAATATTCTCGTCAGGGTGTTATCTTTCCTGATGTGGTGATGATATAAAGCGGCCAGCACATGCGCCGCCACGAGGTAATAGCCTATAACACCGATGGTTTCGTGAATTTCTTTCAGTGATTTTGCGAGATCTTTGTTTTCACCCATCAGTGCCGGCAGTTCAAGACCGAAAAATGGAATCGGTTTTGCAGCCGTGCTTAATATCAACCAGCCCAGAATCGGCATTGCAATCATTAAACCATATAGCGCAAGATGCCCGAGTTTGGCCGCCATGTGCTGTGCAGGCGAGAGTTCTGGCGTAATAATCGGGGTGGCAGACGTAACCCTTGCATATATGCGCAATGTAACCAGCAGCAGTACACTTAACCCCAGCATGAAATGTAAAGCTTTCATCGTTTCGCGCGGATCACTGCCCTTGGGAAATAGTTCGCGCAGCTCGATGGTTGCATAAACAGCGACCATTAATAAAAACATGAGCCAATGCAGTGCGATGGATAGGGCGCCGTAACGTAGATTTGTATTTTTCCAGGACATGATGACCTCCTCGGGTGTTGTGAGTGTTGATATAGCAATTATTTTTATATAAGCAAGATAAAATGATAACAGTTAAACTTTGCCGATACTTTGCTATATTCAAGATTCGCGGGAATTTTACTTAACTTAACATCTGGTAGCAGTGCGCGGCACAGTTCAGTGCCAGAGGTTAATCTGCGGAAAAAATAAAAAAGCCCTGAATGTTATCAGGGCTTTTTTGAATTTGGCTCCTCAACCTGGGCTCGAACCAGGGACCTACGGATTAACAGTCCGGCGCTCTACCGACTGAGCTATTGAGGAATTGTCGATAATTTTAAATATTAAAGCTTCACTCGAAATAAACCCCTGCATCTCTGCAGGGGTTTGTATTTGGCTCCTCAACCTGGGCTCGAACCAGGGACCTACGGATTAACAGTCCGGCGCTCTACCGACTGAGCTATTGAGGAATCGGTGAAGGCGCTATAATACTGACACGACGGGGTTTGGTCAATCATTAGTAGACAAATTTTTGGATAAATTTAATGAAAAAAACTAAAAAATACTTAATCGGGTTTATCGCAGTAATTAGCATATTGATTGTTATACCTTTTTTTATACCGGTGCGGACATACCTTGATAAAGCGCAGCAGATCGCGAGCGAAAAAATAGGGGCCCCTGTCACAATCGCTTCGGGGCGATTGCTGTTGATTCCTACGCCTCGCATCATAACTAAAGAAATATCGGTTGGTGAACATCAGGAACTCAAGCTGGATGAGATTGCCATTATCCCGTCCATGAGTTCATTACTGTCTGAAACTAAAGTCATCGAAATTAAAATCACTAATCCGGTCATTAAAAAATCGGCTCTGGATATTATTTCAGCAATCCCCGAAGATCATGCGAAAGCCAATGCCGGGCCTGATCCCGTCAACATCAGTCGGGTAACGATAAGTGCGCTGCAGCTGGATTGGCCTGGTATCAAACTGCCGGTATTAAACATAGATGCGCGTCTGACCAGTGCCAACAAGCTTGAGTCGTTGAATCTGGAAACGATAGACGGTGCTTTGAAAGCCGATGTAACGCCTAAAGATGGAGGACATTTGATACTGGTAAATGCTGAGAAGTGGACGTTGACGGCAGGGCTGCCCTTGCTGATTACGCAGGCGTCGCTCGAAATGTATCTCAAAGGTAGTCAGCTCGATATTCCCAAGATTGATCTTGGGCTATATAACGGTAAACTGAGTGGCAATGCAAAGTTGTCATGGGCTAAAGACTGGCGCACATCAGGTAAGCTGCAAGTGAATAATCTGTCTGTAAAAGAACCCAGCAGCCTTATCAGTAAATCGGTTAATTTAAGCGGTAGTTTATCTGGTGACGGTGGTTTTTCCAGTGCAGCAAAAGATGCTTCAGGATTACAGAATAACCTTAATGCCAATTTTAAATTCAATGTAAAAGACGGTGTGCTGCATGGTTTGGATCTGGTGAAATTAGCCAGCCTGATAACCAAGCAGAGCAGTGGCGGCGAAACGCAGTTTGATGAGCTCTCCGGCGTTTTAAATGCAAAAGGCAAGCAGTATGTGTTGCGCGACATTAAAATGCGCTCAGGCTTGCTGGCGGCATCTGGTGAGGTGAAAGTTAAGCCGGATAAAGCGCTTGATGGAGTGGTGGAAGTCGAGCTGAAAAAAGGTGTCAGTCTGGCCGCTATACCTTTACAGGTTTCGGGAACGGTTGATAAACCGGCAGTATTTCCTACTAAGGCTGCTATGGCCGGTGCTGTGGCCGGTACAGCTATTCTTGGGCCTGGCGTTGGTACCAGTTTGGGGATTAAAGCGGGCGGGGCGGTAGATAAAATAAAGGGTCTGTTTCAAAGCGAGTAATCGTCGAATCAGACCCTTAAGTAACAGGTGGAGCCAATCGCTTAATTGAGTGCGCGCTCGATACGATCAAGTGCGTTACGCAGATTATCCATTGAGGTGGCAAACGAGATGCGGAAGTAGCCTTCCGCACCGAATGCAGAGCCCGGGACTACCGCAACGTTGAATTCTTCCAGCAAGTAATCAGCCAGCGCCATATCGTTAGCGGCTTTGATTTTTCCTGCCTTGAACAGCCTGTCAATTGCAGCACGTGCATCCGGGAATGCGTAGAAAGCGCCGCCAGCCATCAGGCAACTTAAACCGGGCATGGTGTTAAAGCGGTCAACCACATATTGATGACGTTCACGGAATGCAGTTACCATCGGTGTGATGCAGTCCTGCGAGCCTTCCAGGGCGGCCTGCGCAGCAACTTGCGAAATTGAGGTTGGGTTGCTGGTTGATTGTGACTGCAGAATCTCCATGGCTTTGATGATATAAGCCGGGCCGGCTGCATAGCCGATACGCCAGCCAGTCATTGAGTAAGCTTTGGAAACGCCATTCAGCACAATGCAGCGGTCTTTCAATGCCGGTGTTGCGTTCAGAATATTGTAGAACTTGTTGCCGGTAAGGTTTACATGCTCATACATGTCATCCGTCGCTACAAATACGTGTGGGTGTTTAAGCAGTACCTCACCTAACGCCTTCAGCTCATCCAGCGAGTAAACCGCGCCGGTAGGGTTGGATGGCGAGTTGATCATGAATAATTTTGTTTTGGGTGTGATCGCGGCTTCCAGCTGTTGTGGTGTCAGTTTGAAGCCTTGTTCAATGCCGCACTCAACAATCAC
>Ga0208882_1000811_pt1 | contig 13104 bp, 10 predicted proteins | sample LakWasMet14_LOW5_2_FD_183862 | JGI IMG/M metagenome (GOLD analysis project Ga0208882, IMG submission 183862) | Freshwater sediment methanotrophic microbial communities from Lake Washington under simulated oxygen tension - Sediment Metagenome... | ecosystem: Environmental > Aquatic > Freshwater >...
AGGTTATGGATGAATTAACTGCAATGGATAATCGCCTGGCGCTTTTAAAAACGCAGATTATCAGCCTGCAAGACAAAAATGAAAAACTTAAAACCGATGCCGCCAACGCTGAAAAGAAATTAGCAGATTCCATCAGAACGCTTCGCATCGCAGCAGGCCTGATGGCGCTGCTAGCGTTCCTGGCATCTGCCGCATGGCTGCGCCGCAAGCTGATTGATCTACGCCCGGTAAAAACCGAACTCAACTGGTTTGATAGCAGCGACCCGGCCGGCGCTGCCGATAAGGTCGCGGAGTCAGCCACTGCGCCTGCCGGCAAACTTGCTAACGATGCAAAAAATGCGAACTTTAATGACGCTTTTTATGAAAATTCAACCTATGACATATCATCAGGTTTTAATGCGCAGCCTGCAAACGCCGCGTTAACGACCTCCATCAACGGCAATGCCAATGAAGATATTCTGGAAAGCGTCGACGTGCTGCTTGAGTACGGTCGTGCCGGCCTGGCCATTCACCTCCTGCAGGACTATCTTGCCGACCACCCTTCCGAGTCTCCCAAAGTCTGGCTCAAGTTGCTTTCACTGACTGCTGAACATGGCTCCGAAGCCGACTATACGCAAACCGTTGCAGACTGCAATCATCACTACCGCATCAACATGCCAGGCTTTGCCGAAGCAAAAAAGGCTGGCACAGCCACTATCGAAGATTTTCCGTACATTACCAAGGATCTCGAAACCGCATGGGGTTCTGCCGCTGCAGTAACGCTGCTGGATGACCTGATCTATAACAGTGAATCGCAGCCGGAAGAAGGCTTTGAGCCCGAGATATTTGAACAGTTATTCATGTTAAAACAGATTGCCGAAAATCTTGATGCCAGCCCGGCCAGCACAGTCTCTGAACCTGAACAGACACCCATCAATACGAGCGGCAGTCCGCGGATGCCTGGCCATGCAGAAAACTCGACAGCGTTACCACAAGCCGCTGCCGGCTTTGCAGCTGAACCAATGATGATGGTTTATGAAACCACGGCAGATGTCCCGGCAGCAAACTGGTATGACGCACAACCCCAGACCCCGTCTTCTGCGGATACATTCCCGACATTGGACTTTGATGATGAGGTCACGCTGCAGCATCCTGCGCAAGCGCTAGCCGACACGCTGTCTGGCCCTGATAAAGCGAATACAGTGCAGGAAACCAGACTGACTTTAGAAGCGCCCGAGATTGATTTCTCGCAACACATCAAGGAAGTGGCAGAGGAGCAGATAAGCACAACAGCCGCCACAGGCGGAAAACAGCAGAAAAGAATTGTAAAAGACTCCAATCTGATTGACTGGGTTTTAACAGATGAAAACTAAGCTAGCGGAATAAGGCTGCCAGTCATGACTGAGCCAGGTAATGTAATGCCACACCGCAAAATACAAACAACCCCAACCAGTTATTGCCTAAAAACGCTTTAAAGCAATTTTTTCTATCACGGCCTTTTATCAGAAAGTAATGATAAACCGCGACGCAGGATGCCGCTAAAAGCCCGGCATAATAATAAGCGCTCAGTTGCAGATATGCCCCGGCAACGGCCAGCAACAGCAGTGTAGCCACATAGCACATCATCACGGCAATAATGTCATAACGCCCGAAAGTGATGGCGGAAGATCGGATGCCGATTTTCAAATCATCTTCACGATCCACCATTGCATACTCGGTATCGTAAGCCACAGCCCAGAACACATTCGCCAGCAACAGTACCCAGGCCACAGCAGGAACATCATGATTGATTGCAGCAAACGCCATAGGAATGCCGAAGCCAAATGCAATTCCCAGATAAGCCTGTGGTATCGCAAAAAACCGCTTGGTTAACGGATAAGTGATCGCCAGGAATAACGCCAGCACCGATAGCTGAACTGTGAGCAGGTTCAACAAATTCACCAAGCCAAAAGCAATCAGACTTAAAACAGCCGCCAGTAAATACGCTTCTTTTTTACTGGCCTCCTTGTTAGGTAGCGGCCGATATTGCGTGCGTTCAACATACCCATCGAATTTATGGTCGGCAATATCATTCATTACGCAGCCGGCGCTACGCATCAGTATGGTGCCAACCACAAATATCAACACGATTCCCCAGTCCGGGCGACCATTGCCTGCAATCAGCAATGCCCACAGCGTTGGCCACAACAGCAGCAGAATTCCGATAGGCTTATCCAGTCGTGTCAGTCGTACGTAAACATCTATTTTCTTTTGAATTTGCGTTAAATGCATTTAATTAGCCAATAGTTAAAATATTAAATTTCAGCCATTACTCAGGCCTTGGTCAGGCAGGGCTTGATCAGATCCGGTAAAAAAACCTCAATCACCATAATACGTGCGCAATTCAAGCGGAATACTGATCGGCGTGCCCATAAATACGCGGGTTTCGCTTGCATGTCATGTGTGGAGGCTTGATATAAAGCATGTTGCGCTGAAATTTTTTTATACGTGAACGGCGTACGCTTTACTTTCGGGTTTGCAAATAAAGTCGCCCCCAACGGCTTATTGCCAAGCCTGCCCAGATTGCGCCATTCTCCCTGCAAACTGTTGCGCGGTAAAACACTATGCGCAAACACGACAGGGTTACCATTACCGTACAGAAATACTTCACGTACCTGCGCAGCAGCATTGCCTGGCTCATGTAGCAACAAGGCCTCTTCAACACCGGGCTTAACGTAACTGACACTGACCGGTTTAACAAAAAAATCCGGGTAATTTTGCTGCAGCCTTGCAGTGAGCGAGCCCTTTTCAGTCAACCAGGAGCGGTATCGGCTAGCTAAAAATGGAGTTCTGACCCAGTGCTGGCGGTTTGATGAGAAGATTTTATTAACTTTCACGCTGCCAATTATCGCACAAAGCCATACCCTTCAAACACTATGCACAGATGTTATGCCCAATAAAAAAGGCCAGAAATCTGGCCTTTTTTAATCATCAGACTTTAGCCTACATGTTTAGCTAACCACTCCTGAGGATCTAACTGCTGATCGCCAGATTTATCCAGTGATTTGAAAACTGCTTTGTGGAAATTGATAAACTCACCTTTGGTCACCTTGTGGTCGCCATCTGTATCCATTGCGCCCATCATCTTCACGGAACGCAGCTCGCGGCTGTAGCCGCCGGTAGCCAGGTCGATTTTATTGTTGCCTTTAACGCCTACCCACTCTTTTTGGTCCACGGCACCATCACTATTGGTGTCTAAAGCGCTGAACAGACTGCCATAGTAATCATCAAATTCAGCACTAGTCACCATATGATTGCTATCGGCATCCAGCATTTTCATCATTTCCAGCTTATGCATCTGCTTTGCATAACCACCTGTACCCAGCATGGCATCAGCAGAAAATGCCGGTGCAGAAAACACAACTGTTGATAATAAAGCCGCCATCACACAGGCCAGTTTTTTTGTTGTTACATTCATGGTAATTCTCCTAATAAAAAACACATCATTAATTTTGCTATCTATCGAAGCATCCACTTGCAACACTTAGTCTTTTAGAAAGCGCAATTACTTACAATTTTTTATTTTCCGGAAAATTCCTCTATCACATTGAGACTATAACAACTTCAATCATTAAACCTTCACCAATTCAGCTGCACTGCTCATCCATCTATCCAGATGTTTTTCCACCGCTGCCGGATAATTTTTCAACAGACTGTCAGCTTGGTTTTTTGCCGCCTGCAGCAAATCGCTATCACGTTCCAGATCTGCAATTTTAAGCATGGGCACCCCACTCTGACGCACACCTAACAGCTCACCCGGGCCACGGATATGCAAGTCTGCCTGCGCGATGGCAAACCCATCGTTACTTTCATAAATGACTTTCAGCCGCGCCCGGGCGGTTTCTGAAAGTTTATTTTGATACAGCAGAATACAGGTACTCTTTGCTGCACCTCGGCCTACACGGCCACGTAACTGATGCAACTGCGAGAGGCCCATGCGCTCGGCATGTTCAATCACCATCAGGCTGGCGTTAGGGACATCGACGCCAACCTCAATGACCGTTGTTGCCACCAGCAGCTGCAATTCACCCGCACTGAAAGCGGCCATCACAGCCTGCTTTTCGGCAGGCTTCATACGCCCGTGTACCAGACCTATTTTCAGCTCCGGGAACTCATTCTGCATCAAGGCAAAGGTATCGTTGGCGGTTGCCAGCTGCAAGGCCTCCGACTCCTCAATCAAAGGGCATACCCAATACGCCTGATTGCCCTGCAAACACGCCTCGCGCACGCGCTGCAATATTTCATCACGCCGCATATCGGAAATTAATTTGGTGACGATAGGCGTGCGCCCCGGTGGCAACTCGTCAATTACCGAAACATCCAGATCCGCGTAATAGCTCATGGACAAAGTACGCGGTATCGGCGTTGCACTCATCATCAACTGATGCGGTTCCGGCTGGCCTTTTTGCCGCAGCGCCAGACGCTGATGCACGCCGAAACGGTGCTGCTCATCAATAATCGCCAGGCCTAAGTTCTTGAACTTTACCGCCTCCTGAAACAGCGCGTGCGTACCCACCACGAACTGTGCAGTGCCATCAGCAATTGCCGCCAGCGCTGCTTGCCGGTCTTTTTTGCTCTGGCTGCCGGTAAGCCAGGTAATTTGAATGTTTAACGGCGTAAGCCAGGAAAGCATTTTGCGATAATGCTGTTCGGCCAGAATCTCGGTTGGTGCCATCAGCGCCACCTGCCAATTGCTTTCTATACTCTGTAAGGCAGCCATACAGGCAACAATCGTTTTGCCGCTGCCAACGTCACCTTGCAGCAGTCGCTGCATCGGGTGCGGCTGTGTTAAATCCTGCTCGATCTCCACCGCGACTTTCTGCTGTGCCTGAGTCAGTGCAAACGGTAACGATTTCAACAATGCCGAAACTAAAAGCCTGGAGCGGCTGAACTGCGGCGCACTCACACTGCGCCGCCGCGCATAGTGCTTGCGCATGGAAAGCTGCTGTGCCAGCAGTTCATCAAAAGCCAGGCGCCGCCAATGACTGCTGCTTTTATTTTCCAATGCCTGCAAATCAGCATCTGGCGGCGGATTGTGTAATGCACGCACACTCTCGGCAAAGCTCGGCAGGCGCATGTTCTGATACACGCTGACAGGTAATGTTTCAGCCATATCATCTTGCGTGAGCGCAATGCCGATAGCCTTACGCAAGTTAGGCTGGGTAAGGCCTGCTACCGTAGGGTAAACCGGTGTTAAAGTTTCTGCGACTTCAGTTTTCTGGCCGACTGCCTTAGTGCTGGGATGCACCATCTCATAGCCGAAGAAACCGCTGCGCACTTCACCGTAAACGCGCAGCTTGTTTCCAACTTTAAGGGCGGCAATCTGGCTGGGATAAAAATTTAAAAATCGTAATGTGAGTTGGCCACTGGCATCTTCCAGCCTTGCAATCAGCGCTTTTCGTGGCTTATAACTCACCTCGGCATGCACGATTTCACCTTCCACCTGTGCCGAATCCCCCATACGCAAGTCACGAATAGCAGTGATATGCGTTTCGTCGATGTAGCGCAACGGCAAGTGCAGCAAAAGCGCCTGTAGATTAGTAATGCCCAGCTTGGCCAGGTTGGTGATGAGGGGCTTGCTGAAAGCCTTGATTTCAGTCAGCTGACGCATGCTAAATAAAGACTTTCAGCCAGAACATTATCGGGTGAAGTGCGCGGCGGGCTTAGAAACTATAAACAACCGCGCTAGCTTCCAGTAACACTATAAAACAATGACGCCGTCAGCTTCAACCAGCGCGCCGCGCGGCAATGAGGCCACACCTACCGCGGCACGCGCCGGGTAAGGCTGGCTGAAGTACTCTGCCATAATCGTGTTCACCAGTGTGAAGTGTGATAAATCTGTTAAAAAGATATTCAGCTTCACCACATCGCCCAGGCCACCGCCGGCAGCTTCAGCAACTGCTTTAAGGTTTGTGAACACGCGGTGTACCTGTGCTTCGATACCATCTACCAATTGCATGGTCGCCGGATCCAGGCCGATCTGACCTGACAAATAGACAGTATTGCCTACTTTGACCGCTTGTGAATAGGTACCGATAGCAGCCGGCGCACCTTGTGTCTGAATGATTTGCTTTGAACTTGATTGAGTTGTCATAATGGATGTGATTACTTTGTTGAAAATGAGTGTTTAGAATTGATTACTGCAAATTAACCTTGGTGGTTGCAGGCTTGCTGCCGGCATTGCCTTTAGTCCGGTTGATGCGCACAACATCAGGTATTTTACGCAAGCCGCGCATCAGGTCTGCCAGATGCACACGATTCTTCACCTGTACAGTGAAATACAGGTTTGCATAAGCACTGCCGTCTGCCTCTTCCACGCTTACGCTATCGATATTTGAACCTGCATCCGCAATGCCCGATGCAATTTTTGCCAGCATGCCGGGCTGGTTGGCAACGGTCAGATTAAGATTGGTCTTGAACAGGCGCGTGCTTTCCGGCTCCCACTCTACATCCAGCCATTTATCGGGGTCGAGTTTAAATTTGCGCACGCTTGGGCAATCGTGGGTATGAATGACCAGGCCTTTGTCTTTATTAATGAACCCTAAAATCGGGTCGCCCGGAATCGGATGGCAGCAAGGCGCAAACATCACGGCCATTCCCTCGGTACCGCGCACAGTGATCGTATCCAGCGCTTTCGCCGGCAGCTTGGTGTGTTTTTCCAGATGGCCATCCGTTGTTGCAACCAACTGATGGGCTACCATGACATTCTGGCGCTTGCCGAGACCAATCTCTGACAGGATCTCTGATTTTGTAATGACGCCGTAATCACGTATCAGTTTTAACCAGTTTTCATCGGAAATCTGCTTAGGGTCTACATGCAGGGCGCGCAAAGCCTGATTCAACAGGCGCTCACCGATTTGCGCGGCTTCGCTGGAACGCTGGGATTTAAGGAAATGCCGGATATGCGCACGCGCACGGCCAGTCACCACATAATTCAGCCAGGCAGGATTCGGTTTGGCGAGCGAGCCGGTGATAATCTCGACATGGTCGCCATTCTTCAGTTCGGTACGCAGCGGCGCCAGTTCATGGTTAATGCGCACAGCGACGCAGCTGTTACCGATATCGGAATGCACCGCATAAGCAAAGTCAACCGCTGTGGCACGTTTAGGCAAGGCCAGAATGGTGCCTTTAGGCGTAAATACATAGACCTCGTCCGGAAACAGGTCAATTTTAAGATGCTCAAGGAAATCCAGTGAGTCAGAACTCTCATTCTGGATATCCAGCAGGCGCTGCAGCCACTGATGCGTCTGCTGCTGCAATACCGTCAGTTGTGCATCGCTTGATTTGTACAGCCAGTGCGCAGCCACACCCGCATCTGCAATATTGTGCATTTCCGCACTGCGGATCTGCACTTCGATAGGCGTACCAAACGGGCCCAGCAGCGTGGTATGCAAGGATTGATAGCCGTTGGCCTTGGGTATTGCAATATAATCCTTAAACTTGCTGGGGATAGGCTTATACAGCCCGTGCAGCGCTCCCAGTGCCAGGTAGCAGCTAGGCAGGTCTTTCACGATGACCCTAAAACCATAGATGTCATAAACCTGTGAAAACGGCGTGGCCTGTCGCGTCATTTTCCTGTAAATACTGTAGAGATGCTTTTCCCGCCCGGTGACTTCCGCGTCTACGTGAAATACCTTAAGCTGGTGCTGAATGGACTCCAGCACTTTGCTGATGACTTCCTTGCGATTACCGCGTGCCGCCATGACCGCTTTAGAAATTGCGCTATAGCGCATCGGGTGCAAGTACTGGAAACTTAAATCTTCAAGGGCCTGATAAACCGAGTTGAGGCCTAGCCTGTTTGCAATAGGCGCATAAATATCCAGGGTTTCCTTAGCAATCAGCTTCTGCTTTTCCGGCTTCATCGCCTCCAGCGTCTGCATGTTATGCAGGCGGTCTGCCAGTTTGACCAGTATCACCCGCACATCCATCGACATGGCGAGCAGCATCTTGCGGAAATTCTCCGCCTGCGCTTCGCTGGCACTCTGAAACTCGATCTTATCGAGCTTGGTCACGCCATCTACCAGCTCGGCAACCTGCAGGCCGAATTTCTCTTTGATATCGAGCGTAGTGATTGATGTATCTTCCACTACGTCGTGCAGCAGTGCCGCCAGAATCGTAGGCACATCCATATGCAGATCAGCCAGTATGCAGGCAACCGACACCGGATGTGTAATATAAGGCTCGCCGGTTTTACGCACGACACCTTCATGCGCCTTGTCGGCATAGCGATAGCCTTCAAACACCAGTTCAATATCCTGGGGTTTGAAATACTGTTTGAGACGTATACTTAAGGCTGAGTCCTCGCTGTCCGCAGGCAGCAAGGGAGCTGGACTTGATTTTGATATTTCCGCTTTAAGGTTTTGTGCGGCTTTTGGCATGGCATTCACTACCAGAACTGTTCATTGCTAGCTGATGTTAGCAGCACACCGGCATATTAAGCGTGTATGCGGCCCAGAACTTCAACCCCTACTTTACCCGCAGCAATTTCACGTAATGCAATCACTGTAGATTTATCACGCGTGTTCTGCACATTGACTAGCGGCTCTGAACCGTTATGCAGCTGACGCGCGCGGTAAGCGGCAACCAGGGTTAATTCAAAACGGTTAGGGATTTTTTCCAAGCAATCATCTACTGTAATACGTGCCATATTGATATATTCCTATTTGTTTAATTAAAAACGCTTAACGAGAGCGAACTAAATGAGTGTTTCAATTAGCGCAGCATAGCGCTGCAACTGTTTGGCGGCTACCAGCCGGCGTGAGCGAATTACTGCACGGATATCCTGCAGCGCTTCTTCAAAATAATGGTTAATTGTAACATAATCGAACTCCCCTACGTGGCTCATTTCCTCACGCGCTGCGGCAACCCGCCTGGAGATGGTTTCCTGGCTATCCTGCCCCCTGCTGTTCAGGCGCTGCTCCAGTGTTTCGATAGAGGGCGGCAGCACAAATATGCTGATTGCATCCGGATACAAATGGCGCACCTGCTGCGCACCCTGCCAGTCAATTTCCAGAATCACGTCTTGCCCGGCTTTTAACGGCGCATCGACCGCACATTGCGATGTACCGTAACGCGCCCCGTGTACATGCGCGCTTTCGAGAAACTGCGCCTCGCCCAGCATCAGCAAAAACGTAGGCTCATCGACAAAATGGTAATCAACACCACTCACCTCACCCGGCCTGGGCTTGCGCGTAGTGTGGGAAATAGAAAGCGTTACGTTGCTGTCTTCAGCAAGCAAAGCCTTGATCAGGCTGGTTTTGCCTGCGCCTGAAGGTGCTGAAATAATAAAAAGATTGCCTGACGTCATATCCATAATACCGATCTAAATTTGCATACCGCTAAAAAACTCACAATAAACCATCAGCTTAGCTTTGCAAAGATTTCATTTATCAAAATTTACTGTAATGCCTGATTGCCGATGCCTACTCAATATTCTGGATCTGCTCGCGCATCTGCTCAATCAGCACCTTCAGTTCCATCGACACCTGCGTGGTCTGCACCGACACTGATTTAGAGCCCAGGGTATTGGCTTCACGGTTAAGCTCCTGCATCAGAAAGTCCAGGCGCTTTCCGGCAGGCGCGTCAGCATTCAAGATACGCTTCACTTCCGAAACATGCGCAGTCAATCGGCTTAACTCTTCATCCACATCAATCCGCTGCGCGAACAGCACCAGCTCCTGCGCGATGCGCTCATGATCTACGGTTTTGATCGTTTCCTGCAATTTCAGCTCCAGCCTGGCCTGATACTCTTTATTGAGCTGCGGCAACAGCGGCCTCACCTTGGCAACCAGCGCTTCAATCTGCACCAGCCGATCCAGAATCAGCGCTTTCAATTTTTCACCTTCCCGTGCACGCGAGGCAGTCAGGTCATGCAAGCCTTGCGATACAAGGGTTCTAATATCCTCCACCATTGACTCGTGACTTAATTCCTCATGCTGCACCACGCCTGGCCAACGCAGAATATCGGCCACACTTAACGCGCGGCTTTGCGGAAAAAACTGCTGGGTCTTGACCTGCATTTCAGCCAGCTGCTGCATTAACTGCTCATCAAGCTGCGGTGCCTGTGCTGACTGGGTACGCTGGATCAGGTTGATTTTACATTCGACTTTACCGCGACTTAACTGCGCACCGATCAGCTCCCTGATCTGCGGCTCAAAGCTCTTCAAGGTTTCGTCCAGCTTAAAATGCAAATCCAGATAACGGCTGTTCACGGCACGCAGCTCCAATAAAAGCGTCGCACCTTCTATAGGCTGCTCCAGCGCAGCAAAGCCAGTCATACTAAAAGTCATGTATATTTTCCTAATCTAACAAATTAAAGCGCTTATTTTCATAATCGGGTTCAATGTTACCAAACACTCGCTATTTCATACGAATATAAAACATAAAGATTGTTATAAAATAACTGTTCGAGTGAAGTTCTCGTAGTTACCGCAGCAAAAAAACTTTAATTACAGTCAATTAAGCGCTATATTGACCAACTGAATCGAAGTTTGAACGCCAGACGAGTGATTATAAAAACCACATCAGCAATCGATTATAGTGATAAGGCGCTTCCATAAATGCATAGTTCGAAATGCTGTATTTCCCCCAAGCCACAGGCGCACGGAACGCAGGAAGCGAGATAGTATGCAATACACAGCGAGGTTGCGAGTCCATTTGAAATATAGCCGCAACGCAATAATGCGCCCGAATGGTTTAAGCAGGCAATCAGTGAAGCTGCTGCCCACAAAAAATGTATTTATAGAAACGCCCTAAAGAAATTATTAACAAAAGTGTCTACTACCCATAAGAATCTAGCATTACCTGCCGGCTACAAATTACAAGATTATGAAATCAAGAAGGTCTTGAGTTATGGCGGGTTCAGCTTTGTGTATCTAGCGCACGACAACAATAAAAACTTCGTCGCCATTAAAGAATACCTGCCGTCATCCATCGCATTGCGTGACGCGAATGCAACCGTACAGCCTAATTCTGAAGACATTGCAATGTTCAGGCACGGCCTCAAAAGTTTTTTTGATGAAGGCCTGACGCTTGCCAAAATCGAGCACAAAAACATTGTGCGCGTGGTTAATTTCTTCCGTGCCAATGACACCGTTTACATGGTCATGCAATACGAGCGGGGCAAATCGCTGCAAGCCTATATTCTGGAGCACACTGAACCCGTCTCAGAAAACTTCATACGACGGGTTTTCAGTGAGTTATCCAACGGCTTGCGTGAAGTGCATACACACAAGCTTCTGCACCTGGATATTAAACCCGCCAATATCTACATTCGGCTTGACGGCTCTCCGGTACTGCTGGACTTTGGCTCGTCGCGCCAGGCTTTAAGTGAAACCCAGACAAAGATTTCACCCAGCTATACACCTGGTTTTGCTTCGCCTGAACATTATTATGACAAAAAACTGCTGGGTCCGTGGAGCGATATTTACAGCATAGGCGCCACCATGTATTCGTGCCTGACGCGCAATTCGCCAATGTCTGCAGACCAGCGCTTAAAAAAGGATGTACTGGTGCCCGCTGTAAAAATTGGCAAAGAACACTACTCTCAGGAATTACTCGAAATTATCGACAACTGCCTGGACCTGGACTATCTGAAACGTCCGCAAAGTGTATTTTCATTGCAGAAATCATTAATGGAGACGCCACACAAGCGGCAGCCAAAAACCGGGTTTGTACATAAAATTTTTAATGCGTTCAATAAACACAGCGCAGCCAACAGCAACAAAAAACCATCATGAAATTTACCATCTTCCAAAACAGCCGCCAGGGTCCACGTCCTTATAATCAGGACCGGCTGGCTTACTCGTACAGTAAAGATGCACTGCTGCTGGTCATTGCCGATGGCATGGGCGGGCATCGGCATGGTGAAGTCGCAGCGCAGCTGGCCGTAACGACAATGACAGATGCATTTCAGCGCATGGCCGTACCTTCGCTGTCGAGCCCGGCCAAATTCCTGATCGAACAGATTCAGCAGGTGCACGATATGATTGACCAGCTGGCTCAAGACCAGGAAATGCTGGAAGCGCCGCGCACAACGATTGTAGCCGCCATTGTGCAGCGCGGCATGCTGTATTGCGCGCATGCCGGAGATTCGCGCCTCTATCATTTCCGCGATGGCCACCTGCTGTACCGCACTGAAGATCACTCCATCGTGCAGTCACTGTACAACAAGGGCATGATCACCAAAGCGGAAATGGCCAACCACCCGTACCGGCATAAAATTTTCAGCTGCCTGGGTGGTGATGTGCCGCCTAAAATCGAATTGGCTGACCGGCAAGAACTACTCGAAGGCGATACCGTCTTACTATGCACCGACGGCCTATGGGGCGCGGTCGGGGATGACCAGATCAAGCAGGTGCTGCGCGGCTCCTCCATTGAAGAAAACGTCACGCGCCTGCTTGACCTGGCAGAAGCCAGCGGTGCGGAAAAAGGCGACAATATGAGCGCGATCGGCCTGCAATGGGGTGATAAGCTGCACAGTGACATGGCGGTTTCAACCATCACACTGCCTATGGGTTTTTCAACGACGATCATGAATCCCCATACCCGCAGCGACTATAACGGTACCGCAGACCCCGCACAGGCCGAAGACCTGAGCGATGAAGATATTGAAAAAACCATAGCAGAAATACAGCTGGCTCTGCAAAAAACCAGACGTACTTCATAATTTTTTAGAGCAGGATTTAACCGATGCAATCCAGTACCACAAACAATGTCAGACCCAGCCAGCGCGAGCTCAACCAGTTACGTGACGTGGAAATTATCCGCCGCTATACCAAACATGCCGAGGGTTCAGTGCTGGTTAAATTCGGCGATACCCACGTACTGTGTACCGCGAGCATAGATGAAAAAGTACCCGGCTTTCTGAAAGGCAAAGGCCAGGGCTGGGTTACCGCCGAATACGGCATGCTGCCGCGCTCGACCGGCAGCCGCATGGACAGGGAAGCGGCCAAAGGGAAACAATCCGGCCGCACACAGGAAATTCAGCGCCTGATCGGCCGCTCTTTACGCGCCATTATTGATCTGCAGAAACTCGGTGAACGCAGCATCCAAATTGACTGTGACGTGATCCAGGCTGACGGCGGC
>Ga0208882_1000813_pt1 | contig 13075 bp, 11 predicted proteins | sample LakWasMet14_LOW5_2_FD_183862 | JGI IMG/M metagenome (GOLD analysis project Ga0208882, IMG submission 183862) | Freshwater sediment methanotrophic microbial communities from Lake Washington under simulated oxygen tension - Sediment Metagenome... | ecosystem: Environmental > Aquatic > Freshwater >...
GCACCGGTGATCTTGATCTGCACGGCGCCGCCGCCGCTGGAGAAATCGAGTTCCCGCGTCTCGAGGGATTTCTGCATCTCCTCGATCTTGGTCTGCATCTTCTTCGCTTGTTTGAGTAGTGTGCCTACGCCGGCCATGGGTTGAAGGGGTTGAGTTGGGAAAAACCAGCGAACCACTAATCCTTACTAATGAAACACAAATTTTCGGGCACCGGTCCGGGCCTACCCACCCGCGAGCGCCGCGGCCTAGCGAGACGGAGAGTTGGCCAGGATCTGGCCAAACCCAGCCCGATAATCGGGGTAGCTTGGCTGCCAGCCCAGCACCCGTTGGATCTTGGAGCTGGTGATGATGCGATCCGGCATCGGCGCTCCGGCCCGCCGGCTTGTCGTGCTGCCATCGAAGGCCGGAGCCGGAATCTTGAGTTGCCCCGCCAACCAGCAAACGACTTCGACCCGATGCGCGGGAGCCAGGTCCGCGAGATTGAAAATATCGCTCCCCATCTCCGCCGGAGCCCGCAGGCAGGCCAGAATCGCGGACACAATATCGTCGCGGTGCACGAGATTGAGGCGGTGCGCCCCGGAGCCATTCAAGGTCGCGGCACCGGCCCGGAGCTGGTCCAACAGGTGGTGACGGCCCGGACCGTAGATGCCGGCCAGCCGCAACACAAAGGTTCGGGCGCATACCGTCCGCGGCGCTTGGGTTAGCAGGAGCTCGGATTCCCGAATGATCGCCCCGTTCGGCGTCGATCCCGGGGCATCCGCCGATTCGTCCACCACCACTCCCCCGCCCTGCGGGTAAACGGAGGTGCTGCTGGTGTAGACCATCGTGCCCACCGGCACCGGGCTCTTCGCGGCCCAGGCGAGAATTGATTTCATGCCGTCCACGTAAGACTGGCGGTATTGATCCGGTCCGCCCGAACTGACGGTGTTCACCACAAAATCCGGTGCTCCCGCCAGCTGGCCATGCCAAGCTGTCGAGCCGAGGTCCGCCTCCACCACTTTGGACAATCCGGCCGTACGCAACGCGGCGGCCTTTTCCGGATTCCGCGTGAGCGCCTCGACCCGCGCGCCCGCCGCCAACGCAGCCCGCGCCACCGCCGTGCCGACGTAGCCGCAGCCGAAAATCACAAGGCGTTTGCCGAAAAGGGAGGACATTCTTAGCACCACTAATCTTCACTAATACCCCACTAATCCAGAGAGAAGTGCCTAGGCCGACTCCCTGCGTTGGTCAGTTTGGTGATAATCGGCGCACTATACGCGGGAATTTTCAGTCCTGTCAGAATTGGAAAATTTGTGTCCCTTTAGTGGAGATTAGTGGTTAATCATCCTCCCATGCCCACCGTGCTCGTTCCGCTTGCCGAAGGATTTGAGGAAATCGAGGCCTTTGCGCCCGTCGATCTGTTGCGCCGTGCCGGCGTTGAGGTCACCACCGCCGCCTTGGCCGACGGGATTCATGTCACCGGACGCAGCGGTATCACCGCGCACGCCGACACCCCTTTGGCGGCTGTCTTGGAACGCGACTATGACCTCATTTTCTTGCCCGGCGGCGCCGGGGTGAAACACCTGCGAGCGGACCCGCGGGTCCGTGAACTGGTCCTGAAGCAACACGCCGCGGGTCGTTGGCTCGCGGCGATCTGCGCCGCACCGGTGGTCCTTTTTGACTGCGGGCTCCTGACCGCACGCCGCTACACCGCCCATTTCTCGGTCGCCGGGGAGCTTCCCGACATCCTGGCCGACGAGCGTATCGTCACTGACGACAAGATCACCACCTCCCGGGGAGCCGGCACCGCCATCGATTTTGGCCTGCATTTGGCAGGTCTGCTTACAGATCCGGCCAAATCGGCCGATATTAGCAAAGCCATTTGCTTCTAAGGCTTTGCGCGAAATCGGCATTGCTACCTCCTGAGGCATGCTGTTGGATTTTTCCGGCCGCCAACGGCCCCCGTTTGGACAACCCCCGCCCAGCTAGAATCAGGGTCACCTTCTGTAGCTTGGAAGTGACGCGGCGTAGCCGTCCCAGGAACCTCCCCGAGGAGGCGATGTTTGGGCCGTTAGCAAGGCTCTCACCTGTGCGCTAAACGGCACCCATTAGCGGAATCATTGTCCGTGAGCATCGACGTTTCCTCCCTCTGGGATTTCCGGCAACCTGAGATCAGCGAACAACGCTTCAGGACGGCATTGGCACAGGCCGACGGTGACGACCGATTGATCCTGCAGACCCAGATCGCGCGGTCTTACGGTTTGCGCAAGGATTTCGAAACCGCGGAGCGGATCCTGAAGGAGATTGAGCCGGCCGTGGATACCGCCGGGCCTGAGGCCCAGGTGCGGTATTATTTGGAACTTGGTCGGTCCCTGGCCTCGGCCACGCACTCGCCGGAGCAGCTGACTCCGGCAAATAGGGCACGTGCCCGGGCGGCCTACGAAAACGCTCGGTCCACCGCCCGAGCCGCCGAACTCGACGGATTGCTGATCGACGCGATCCACATGTTTGCCTTTCTCGACTCCTCGCCTGCTGATCAGCTGAAGTGGGGCCAGGAAGCGCTGACAGTGGCGCTGGCTTCCTCGCAACCCGAGGCCAAGCGCTGGCAAGCATCAATCCGGCACAATGTCGGCTATGCCCTGCACCAGCTGGGAAGATTTGAAGAGGCCCTCAGCCAATTTCAAGAGGCTGCCACTTTGCGGGAGAAAGGCCAGGATGCCGCCGCGACCCGGGTGGCCTGGTGGATGATCGCCTGGACCCTGCGCAGTCTGGGGCGCGAAGACGAAGCCTTGGACATTCAATTGCGCTTGGAGCGGGAGGCGGATGTAGCCGGCAAACCGGATCCCTATGTGTTCGAGGAACTCGAAATCTTGTATCGGGCCAGACGGGATACCGCTCGGGCGGATTTCTATGCCCAACGTCGACTGAAGGCGTCTGAGCCCATGCAATGATGACACGTGGCTCCGTCTCCCATCCTGACGCAACATTCTTGGCCGACTCCGAGGTTATCATCCCCGTCTACCCAACATGTGCGGCATAGCGGGCATCTATTCTCCCACCCTGTCCCCGGCTGACCGCGAGGCAGCCGTGGCGCGCATGGTTCAGCGTCAGGCCCATCGCGGGCCCGATGACCGCGGCTATTACTCGCGGGGCGAAATCACGATGGGAATGTGCCGGCTGGCGATCTTCGATCCGGCCAACGGACGCCAACCGATGACCACGCCGGACGGTCGTTTCACGATCGTGTTCAACGGGGCGATCTACAATCACCGGGAATTGCGCGCCGGACTGGAAGCCAAGGGCTGGTCCTTCCGCACCCAATGTGACACCGAGGTGCTGCTCGCGGCCTTCGCGCACCACGGACCGGATTGTCTGCCGTGCCTCCGCGGCATGTTTGCCTTTGCAATCTGGGACGAACGCGAACGCACCTTCTTCGCCGCCCGCGATCCGCTAGGCATCAAGCCGCTCTACTACGCACGGCTGCCCGGGGCCGGACTGATCTTCGGTTCCGAACTGAGTGCGTTGCTGGTCAGCGGATACGTATCCCGCGAGATCGATCCCGCTTCGGCCGGCGAATACCTGGCGTGGTTCAGCGTCCCCGCGCCGCGCACGATCTATCAGGGCATCGCCAACCTGCCGGCCGGTCACTGCCTCGCGATCGACGCGCAAGGAACCCTGCGCACGCGCGCCTGGTGGAAAATGCCGGCCCCGGCCCAGCCAAGCCGCGTCGCAGGCAATTACCAGGAATTCATCCACGGTCTGCGCCATCAGCTCGAAGACACGATCCACGCGCATCGCGTGGCCGACGTTCCGGTCGGGGCCTTTCTTTCTGGCGGCATGGATTCAACCGCCGTCGTGGCCCTCATGGCCCGCGCCGGTGGGGCCCGGCTCAAGACCTTCTCGCTCGTCTTCGGCGAGGCCGGCTACTCCGAGCAGGCTTCCGCCCGCCTCGCGGCGCAGGCCTGCGACACGGATCACACCGAGGATCTCCTGACCGGCGCCCGCGTGGCCGCCGATCTTCCCCAGATTCTGGCGAGCTTCGATCAACCCACGGGCGATGGCATCAACACCTACTACGCCAGCCAAATGGCCCGGGCAGGTGGCGTGACGGTCGCCTTGTCGGGCCTCGGTGGCGACGAGCTGTTCGGAGGTTATCCGTCCTTCCGCGATCTGCCGCGCCTGCAGCGCTGCCTGCCTTTCTGGCGAAAACTCCCGGCCGGCCTCCGCCACTCCTTGGTGGCGCGACTTCAGGGCAGCAACAACACCCGGGCGCGCAAGTTGGCGGACTTTCTGTCGCAGGCGCGCGACCTGCACGAACTCGCGGCGCTGCAACGCCGGGTCCTGCCGGAAGGCCAGCGTCTCGCGTTGCTCGCCCCCGAGGCGCGCCGCCAGGCGGAACGACTCGGCCCGACTCATCCGATGCTCGATGACTTCGCGTCAGAGCTCGCCGGGGCCGATCCATTCCAGATCATCAGCGGCTGGGAACTCCGCACCTACATGACCGACACCCTGCTGCGCGACAGCGATGTGTTCAGCATGGCGCACTCCCTGGAATTGCGCGTGCCATTCGTCGATCGCGTCCTGCTCGAGTGGCTCTGGCCCCAGCCTGCGTGGTTCAAATACGACCCGCGCCGGACCAAGGCCGCGCTGGCCGACGCCACCGCCGACCTTGTGCCCGCGGCCTTGCGCAACCGGCCCAAACAGGGCTTTTCCCTGCCATTCGCAAAGTGGATGCTCGCAGACTTGCGTCCGTTCCTCGAGGAAACCTTCTCCCCGGGCTCACTCGCGGCCTGCCCCTGGTTGGACGCGACCGAAGTCGCCAATCTCTGGCACCGCTACACGACGCAGTCGGATCCGCGCGCGTGGTCCCGCGTGTGGACCGTCGCCATGCTGGTGGCCTTTGCGAATCGGAGGCAGGCATGACGTCCAGCCTCGAAATCCCGATGCGGTCCAACCTCTCATGAAGTCGCTGCTCGTTTCACCCGAGTTGTTTCTCAACAATGGCGGCATTGCCCGGATCCTGCGCCTCTACCTGAAATCCCTCTGCGAGAACGCCGGTGCCGGCGGCCGAGTGGATTCGGTTGTCCTCAATGACCGACCCGGAGCGGAGCCGCGGCTCGGTCGCTATAGTGACCCCCATCTCGGCGAACACATCGCCTGCGATCGCCGCAAGCTGACCTTCGTCCGGCAAACCCTGCGGCTTGCCCGCAAGGCGGACTGGCTGGTCTGCGGACACCTGCATCACCTCCCGATCGCCTGGCTGGCCCGCCGCCTCAATCCCCGTTTGAAATACGCCCTCGTGGCCCATGGCATCGAGGTGTGGCGCCCCTATTCCGCCGTGGAGCGGCTCGCCCTGCGCGATGCCCATCGCATCCTCTGCGTCAGCGACTACACCCGCCGGCAGATCCTCCGCTTCTGTCCCGATCTGCGTCCCGAGCGACTCGTGGTCGTCCCCAACACCCTCGATCCCACGTTCGATTCTGACGACGACACCCGCGCCACCGCCCAACCATTTGCCCTGCCCCGGATCTTGAGCGTGGGCCGCCTCGCCGCCACCGACAGCTACAAGGGATACGACACGTTGATCGAGGCTTTGCCCGCGATCCGCCACGAACATCCGGCGGTCCGCCTGCGGATCGTCGGTCAGGGCGATGACCAACCGCGGTTGGTCGCGCTGGCCGCCCAACTGGGCGTGACGGGCCTGATCGACTTTCTCGGCTCGATCAACGATGAGGCACTGCGCGCTGAGTACGCCGCCTGCGATCTCTTCGCCCTGCCCAGCCGCCGGGAAGGTTTTGGCCTGGTTTATCTCGAAGCCATGAGCCACGGCAAACCCTGCATCGGCGCCCGCGCCGGCGGTGTTCCCGAAGTTATCAACGAGGAAGTCGGCCAGCTGGTGGAATACGGGAATATCCCCGAGCTGGCGGCCGCTGTTATGGAACTGATGCGCCGGCCCCGCGATTCGGAGATTGTGCGCCAGCACGCCGCCTCGTTTGCTTTCCCCGTCTTCTCGCAGCGCCTGCACGCCGCCCTCACCTGAAATGGCCCCGCCCAACACCCCCGAGCTGATCCTCGAAGCCGGCCGCTCCAGCCGGCACTACTGGGGCGACCTGTGGCGCTACCGCGAACTCCTCGGTTTTCTCGCGTGGCGCGACATCAAGGTGCGCTACAAGCAGACCGTGCTGGGTGTGCTCTGGGCCCTGATCCAGCCAGCCGTCACGCTCGCCGTCTTCAGCTTCATCTTCGGCAAACTCGCGGGCATGCCTTCGGGCAGCGTGCCCTATCCGCTCATGGTCCTCGCCGGACTTTTGCCCTGGCAGCTGTTTTCCGCCGCGTTCTCCAACGCCAGTGGCAGCCTCGTGTCCAACACACACCTCATTTCCAAGGTCTATTTCCCGCGGCTCATCGTGCCTTTGTCGTCAGTGGCCGTGGCCCTGATCGACTTCTGCATCGTACTGGTGCTGCTCGCCGCCCTTTGCCTCTGGTGGCAGTTCATCCCGGACTGGCGCATCCTATTCCTCCCCCTGTTCGTCGTCCTGACCTTGGTGACCGCGATCGGCACGGGGCTATGGCTGACTGCGCTCACGGTGAAGTACCGCGACTTCCGGTTTGTCGTCCCGTTCCTGTTGCAGGTCGGCCTGTTTTTGTCCCCGGTCGGCTTCAGCACCACGAACCTCCCCACCTGGCGGCAGCTCTACTCGCTCAACCCGATGGTCGGCGCGATCGACGGCTTCCGGTGGTGCGTCCTCCGCGGCGAGCCCGCCCTCGACCCCCTGAACCTCGGCATTTCCGTGGTCATGTCCGCGCTGCTCCTGTTCACCGGCCTCTGGTACTTCCGCCGCATGGAGCGCGGCTTCGCGGACATCATCTGAACCATGCCCCCGCCCGTCATCTCCGTCGAAGGTCTCGGCAAGCGGTACACGCTGTCGCACCAGAAACGTCAGGACACGCTGCGTGACTCCCTCACGCAGGGCGTGCGGGCCCTGTTCACGGGCATTCGCGGAGGGGCCCGTGATGACAAGGAGGATTTCTGGGCGCTGCGCGACGTCTCCTTCGAGATCAACCAGGGCGATGTCGTCGGCATCATCGGGCGCAATGGCGCCGGCAAGTCCACGCTGCTGAAGATCCTCTCCCGCATCACGGAGCCCACCACCGGCCGGGCCGTCATCCGCGGCCGCGTGGCCAGCCTGCTGGAGGTTGGCACCGGGTTCCATCCCGAGCTGTCCGGCCGCGAGAACATATTCCTCAACGGCGCCATCCTTGGCATGTCGCGCGAGGAAATCGCCCGCAAGTTCGACGAGATCGTCGCTTTCGCCGAGGTCGAGCGCTTCCTCGACACCCAGGTGAAACACTATTCCAGCGGCATGTACGTGCGCCTCGCCTTCGCCGTCGCCGCCCACCTCGAACCCGAGATCCTCATCGTCGACGAAGTCCTCGCCGTGGGCGATATCGCCTTTCAGAAAAAATGCCTCGGAAAGATCAGAAGTGTTTCCTCGCAGGAGGGGCGTACCGTCCTGATCGTCAGCCACAATCTGAGCCAGATCGCTACGCTCGCGGATCGCGGAATTCTCCTGGATAAGGGCCGCCTGGTCACCGACGGGGAGATCTCGCAGGTGACGCAGGAATACTTTGGCCGGAATCAGTCGGCTACCAGTGAGTTTGTCGCCCAGACCTCACCTGACCGGCCCCACCTGCACCGGGTGAAGATCATCACTTCCGAGCCGGGAAATATCCAAGCCTACGGTAAAGCCCTGACCTTGGAGTTCGAGCTGCATCATCCTGAACCGGTGCCAGAGGCGTTTTTTTCATTTCAAACGCTGAACGCCAATGCCCAACCTGTGGCGCATCTCTGGCTCGGCAGCACAACCCAGCCATTCGCGTTCCAGCCCGGGACAACCCTTCTGCGCTGCGAGATTCCCTTCGTCCGGATGAATGTCGGGCTCTATAATCTCAGGGCGTTCTTCTCCGGTCCTCCGGGCAGCCCGTTCTTCGAAGTCACGGAGCCACCCCTGGCTTTTGAAGTTGTGCGGCTGGATCCGCCCACCGTCTTCGGCTGGCGCAGTGAAGCCTGCGCCTATTATGAGGAGGCTGCCTGGCAAATCCGCAACCCTTCCGCCCCGTGACGCCCAAAGAGATTTCCCCGGAAATTGCCGCCAAGATCATCAACGACGACGCGTATTTGCGCGCCCGCTTGCAGCCCCGACCGGGCGAACTGACCTACTTCCACTTGCGCGACCTGCGCAGCGCCTTGGAGACCATCGCGACCACCGAGCCCTTGCGCATCCTCGATTTTGGCAGCGGCGGTTCGCCTTATCGGCCGCTTTTTCCCAATGCCCAATATTTTCGGGCCGACCTGACAGACACACCCCATCTCGATTTCGTCATCCGCGCGGACAGCACCATCGATACGGCCGGTGGGCAATTCGATCTGATCCTTTCCACCCAGGTTCTCGAGCACGTCGCCAATCCTGCGGATTATCTGCGCGAATGCCACCGCCTGCTCGCACCCGGCGGACGCCTGTATCTCAGTACGCACGGCTTCTATGAGGAACACGGATGTCCGTACGATTTTCATCGCTGGACAGCCGACGGACTGCGCCTGGCCGTGGAACAAGCCGGATTCAAGACACAGCAGGTCCGTAAACTGACCACCAGTGGTCGCGCGCTGCTGCAATTGGTCGAACACCACCACGGCGGTCTCTTCGCCCCTCGTTGGCATCCCTTTGGGCTCTGGCTGGCCGTCGTCCGGCTGTTCACCAAGCGCGGCCGCGGCCTGCTACATCGATGGTCGGACCGCTATCACTCCAGTCAATGCGTCGTTCCCGCCGAGGCCCACGGCCATTCCTTCTTTTTGGGTTTGGATATCGTGGCAACCAAAGCGCCCCTCTGATCCCTTGCGTGTTCTCTTTGTCAGCCTGATCCCCAGCTATTGGGGAGGCAGTGAAGTCCTTTGGAGCCAGGCGGCGCTGGCGATGGTCCGAAACGGCCACCAGGTCAGCGCCTTCTTTGCCCTGCGCCGTACGGCGCCTCAAATCGATGCCCTGTTGGCCACCGGCGTCCAGATCACCGCCGGCACACTCCCTCCTCTCCGCTGGTGGCGGCGTCTGCTGCGGCGCAACCGGACTTCGCAGCAGATCTACTTGGAAACATTGTCCAAGGTCTCGCCGGACCTGGTCATTTTTTCGCAATGCGCGGTCCGCGATGGAATTTCCGAAATGCTCGCATGCGAGACCCGAGGATTGCGATTTGCCGTCATCAACCAGCTGGTGGAACCGCTGGTCTATCCCAGTTCATTTCGCCAACAAGTCAGCCAGGCATACCAAGCCGCGCAGCAAGTCTGGTTTGTGTCGCCGGAAAACCTGGAATCCGTCGAATCGTTTCTGGCGACGAAACTACCGCGCGCCGCCTGCGTGCCCAACGCCTATGCGTGCGCATACGAGAGCGAACTGCCCTGGCCTGAATCTTCGGAGCCCCTGCGACTTGCCCTGGTTGCCCGGCTCGAATCCGACCAAAAGGGCCACGATCTGGTGATCGAGGCCCTTGCCGCCCCGTGCTGGCGTGATCGGCCGATCACCGTGTCATTCTTCGGCGATGGCCCGGCACGGGAAGCGCTGATGGCGATGAGCCGTCACCACCGGTTGACCGACAAGATCAATTTTGCCGGCACCGCCGAGCCTCAGGAAATCTGGAAAAATCATCACGCCCTGATCATGCCTTCCCGCTACGAAGGCCAATCCCTCTCCATGCTGGAAGCCATGTTACACGGCCGACCGGTGATCGCCGCACCGGCCGGCGGGACACGCGGCTTGGTTGACGAGGGAGAAACCGGTTTTCTCGCTGCCCGGGCTGATCTCCCGGCTTGGAAGGAAGCGATGGAGCGGGCCTGGCTGCAGCGTGCGACCTGGCCTCTCCTCGGCAGGGCCGCCGCCGCGCGGGTCCGCGCCCACGTGTCTCCCGATACCGGCGCCGCCATGGCGGAGAGGATTCTCGCCCTGGGACCATGACTTCCCCATCGCCCCGTATGAACGATACAACGACCACAATCCTGCGCTCATCTGCCGGAGCCGACCCCAAGTGGCGCCATACCGGTGGCGGCCGCCGCGCCGCCCAAATCGAGGAAATCCTGACGCGCGGTGGCTATTCATGGATTGATTCGTTTGAGAGCCCGCTGTCATCCCGATTCCAACTGGCGGGAGCCTACCTCCGGCTCCGCTTCAAACAACCCCGGATCAAGACGCGGCTGCAGCGACGGATGATCGGGTACCTTGCCAACGACTATCTGCGTTACCGGCATTATTTCAGTCAGCCCAATGGCGCCAAAGTCTTTCTGCTCGAATCGTGCATCGACTACGCCCGCATGCGGGCGGCCCACGACATGGGCATCGGCATGATCTGCCTGCCCATGAATCTGGAAGTGTGGCAGCAGTCGGTCGCCCGGGATTTCTATTCGGGCGAAGGTCTTCCGCAATGCCTGCATCGGGAAGCCGTTTTCACCTCCTTGGGCGACGTGGTTTTTTGCATTTCTCGAGAGGAACAATGGTTTTTGCGCAACTATGGGGCGAATGCCGATTACCTGCCCTACCACCCGCCTGCGGCGGAACTGGCCCGCTTGGGGGAAATTCGGGCGGCCCGTTTGGCCAACCCGCCCGCGTCGAATGATTTTTTCACGATCACCACGGCCAGTAATGAGAAGAACCGGGACGGCCTGATTGCCCTCGCCCGGTTGGTATCGTCGCTCCCTGCGTCCGCCAATTTTCGTCTCCACGTCGGGGGCTTTCAGACCGAGGACCTGCAGGGCGAATTCCCCTCCGACCGATGCACCTTCCATGGCCCTGTGGACGAGGCGAAAGTCCGGGACCTGATGCTCCGTTGCAAGGGTGCGATTGTATTTCAACCATCCGGAACCGGTGCGCTCACCCGCATTCCGGAACTTCTCTGCGCCGGGATTCCCGTGCTGGCCAATCCACACGCCGCCCGGAGCGTCTATCATCTTCCCGGCGTCCATCTCTTTCACGATGGCGCCGATTTGCTGAACAAGGCGGCCGCAACGATGGCCATGCCACCCATGCCGGAACCGGACCGCGCAGCCGAGGAGCGCTTGCTCGGGTGGTTGAAGCAACTGAACGGCCGCGCAAAAATCCCTCAGTAGGCCGAGCCCGCCGTCAGACCATGCGCATCGCGTTCCTCAGTTATGAATTCCCGCCTGATACCGGTGGCGGAGGTATCGGCACCTACCTGGCTCAGGTATCACATTACCTGGCGACCCAGGGCCATGACGTGCAGATTTTCGCCGGCAGCAAGAGCACCCCGTCCCGGTCCATCCTTTCAGGTGGGGCCACCCTCCATCGGATCTCAACTCAAGGTTCCCATGAGTTTCAAAGGGATGTTCTGACGCCTTTCCTGGCGGAACACCACCGCCAGGCCTTTGACGTCATCGAGGGCACTGATTTCGATGCATCCGCTTTGGCCGTCAAGCAGGCCCTGCCAGCCCTGCCCTACGTGGTAAAACTGCACACTCCCCGGTTTGTGATCGATGAGTTGCATCATCGCCCGCCCACACCTTGGCAGAAACTGCGCATGAACCTGGGCGCACTCCGCCGGGGCCGGAGGTTGCAAATCGAGCCGATCAGGGAGCAGCCTCCGGCACTGGCCGAAATCGCCGCGCTCCGTCTGGCCGACGCCATCGCCTCGCCCTCAGCGGCAATCGCCGAAATGGCCCGGGATTGGACCGGACTTCCCTCCGCCAGGTTTTCAGTCTTCCCTTATCCGTACGAACCAGGGCCGGACTTTCTCAAGATCCCCGCCGGTGGCGCCACCAACCGGATCACCTTTCTCGGCCGGCTCGAAGAGCGCAAAGGCATCGTCGACCTGGCCGACGCCGTGCCCCTTGTGCTCGCCCGGAACCCGGGCGCGCGCTTTCGGTTCATCGGCCGCTCCATGCCCCACGGACGCAACGCGGTGCCCATGGACGAATTCCTGCGGCACCGGCTCGGCCGCCATGCAGCTGCGGTGGAATTTACCGGACCGCGGCCGCCCGAAGAAATTGCCGGCCTGCTGGCGGACACCGATATCCTAGCCGCTCCGAGCCATTGGGAAAGTTTTGGACTGATTTGTTGTGAAGGCATGGCCGCCGCCCGCGCCGTGATCGGCAGTGACCGGGGCGGCATGGCGGAAATCCTCGACCATGGCTCGGGCGGTTTGCTGGTGCCTCCCCGCTGCCCGCAAAAGCTGGCCGACGGTATCCTGCACCTGCTCGCGCATCCGATGGAGCGCCGCCGGCTCGGCGAGGCCGCCCGTCAACGGGTGATCCTCGAGTATTCCTTCGCCAAGGTGATCCCCGTCCAGATCGCAAATTACGAGGCCGCCATCGCCGCCTGTCGCCAGAGGCAAAACTGAACACCCCCGGTATTCCCGAAAAGCTGCATCATCCATGAAGATCTCCGTCATCATCCCGGCGTACAATCCTCCTGACGATCATCTCAACGCCACTCTCGCCGCGCTGCGTGGGCAAACGCTCCCGGTGACGGACTGGGAACTGGTGGTCGTCGACAACCGATCCGTCCCACCGGTCGGATCCGCCGCGGCCGGCTGGCATCCCCACGGCAAGGTGGTCCGCGAGGAAAAACCCGGCCTGGTGGCCGCGCGGCATCGCGGCTTTAAGGAAACCACGGGCGACGTGATTGTCGTGATCGATCAGGACAATGTCCTCGACCCCGATTATCTGGAGAAGGTGCTTCAAATCAGCTCCACCCATCCTTGGTTGGGAGCGTGGGGCGGTGTGATGACCCCCCGATTTGAGCGTCCCGATCTGGCTCCTCCCCAAAGTCTCTATCCCCTGCTGACGCTGCGTTCCGCCACCCAGGATCTTTGGTCCAACGACCTCGACCACCACGACTCCACCCCCTGGGGTGCCGGCCTCTGCCTCCGCCGCGCGGTGGCGGATGCCTACGGCGCTGCGCTGGTGGAAAACCCGCTCAAAGGATCGCTCGATCTGTGCGGAGATCGCCGCCTGTCCGGAGGCGACACCGATATTTCCTACACCGCCTGTGCCCTCGGCCTCGGCAAAGGCGTCTTCAAGGATCTGCGACTCGAACAC
>Ga0208882_1000814_pt1 | contig 13069 bp, 12 predicted proteins | sample LakWasMet14_LOW5_2_FD_183862 | JGI IMG/M metagenome (GOLD analysis project Ga0208882, IMG submission 183862) | Freshwater sediment methanotrophic microbial communities from Lake Washington under simulated oxygen tension - Sediment Metagenome... | ecosystem: Environmental > Aquatic > Freshwater >...
ATGACTGACGTTGTCAGCGTTACAAAGTTGAATGCCGCTCAGCGGCAACTTGACCGCGCCATACGCATGCTGTTCACGCAGGATGATCCAGTTTGTACCCACACACTGGCTGGCGCCGCATCGATCTTGTTCACAGACCTCGTGGAGCATCATCTGACGAGTTCAACTTGGGAGCAGAAGGCACAAGAAGACAATGGCCTGGGAACGTCGCAGTTCTTCGGAATCGCTCGTAAGGCTCAGAACTTTCTGAAGCATGCTCGCAATGACACTGCCGAAACACTTGACTTCGACCCAAACGACACAGACGCGCTTTTGACCTTGGCAGTGTTTAACGCGTCAGAGCTTGCACCCCTCTCGCCGGAAGCGCAGGTCTTCCAGTTGTGGTCACTGGCTATGTTCTGCCCTGACGACCTTGTTGATGACCCGCCCTTCAAAGAGGCAATCGCGTACTTTACTCGCCTCAAAGATTTGCCCAGGTCTGAGAAGTTGGCAGCTGGCCTGAAGGCATTGTACGAGTTTGCTCCAGTAAGGCCTAACCCCTCGCTCAAGCGAAGCGCCAACGGCAAGGCGCCAACATGAACAAACTGGCAAAACTAAATGGCTGGCGCAGACTCTGGGTAGTTATCGTCGCAAGTACACTTATCTATGCCATCGGCTGGAGTCTCGCCGTAGGCTTCAAGCAACATCGCGTCGACTATCAAGTGACAGAAGGCTTTAGGAATCCCAGATGCGCCGCAGTAATTCAGATGCCGGTCAGAGGAAAACTCAACCCCGAACCCACCTTCAACGATCCTTGCTGGAACCTCTATCTATACCGGTCTATCTATGAAGACGCAGCGCAAACGGAAGCTGACTACGTCCAACAAATGAACTCAAAGCAAAACGCTATGCTCCTTCAGCTAACAGGCTTCGCAGTGGCAGCTTGGCTCATATCCATGTCACTCTTGTATGGTGCAGGCGTTGTAGTCGTCTGGGTCATTCGTGGGTTCCGCTCTGGCGAGTAGACGCCCAACCCTCTCATATGAAAAGTTAAACGACAGCTTTCTGTTTTGCAGCCGCCATACGCTGAAATACTTGAATGTCGCAAACTGGCCGATTTGCCTGTCGATTGACTAACGAATTTAACCAACAGCTGGGTAATTAACAGCAGCCATGATGTTAAATTTGACATATTCAACACTGCCGCCAATTAGTTGTTTAAAACGGTGATACTTGAATATTACTCAGCATAGGCGCAAATCCCACCGGTTTAGAATTTGCCGTTAACCTTGCACCTCAGTCTTTGTAGAAGTTGGCGATAGTTCTTTAGATGCCGATTTTTGCTGTTCCGACAGCAACGTTCCGCCCACGACTACGCCCAATACTAATAGAAAAACGATCGATGCAACGCGTCGGGCTGTTTTGCTTTGTTCATAACTACTCATAATTTTCTCTTGAAAGTCCTATAAAAATTTAAATGTCGATTCTAGTCAATTCGCACTGCTAAACATTGCTCAACCAATCTCACCCAATAAGTCGCGCCGATTGGCAATATGTCATCATTAAAATCGTAATTGGTGTTGTGCAGTGTACACGGGCCTTCGCCGTGTCCGGCGATGCGGTGTTCGCCTGAATCAGTGCCGTTACCGATAAAACAATAGCAGCCGGGAATTGCCTGCAACATAAACGCAAAGTCTTCTGCGCCCATGGTGGGTTGCTGCGCCAACACATGCTGGTCGCCGACGATACCCGCCATTACCTGCCTGGCAACGGCAACCGGCTGTTCGTGATTGACGGTAGCGGGATAGCTGCGGGTGAACTCGACATCGCAAGCCATGCCATGCGCCAGGCAAGTATGAAGCGCGATTTCACGCATTCTTTGTTCGATCAATGCCGATAATTCTTTGGAAAAAGTGCGCACTGTTCCGGCCAGTTCGCAGTTGTCAGCGATGATATTGGTCGCTTCGCCGGCACGTAATATGGTCACCGACAGCAAGCCGTTATCCAGTGGATTGGCGCTGCGCGTCAGAATGGTTTGCAAGGCCATGATGATTTGCGCAGCTACCGGCACCGGGTCTAAGCCCAAATGCGGCATTGCGGCATGGCAACCTTTGCCGCGAATCACGATACGAAATGTGTTGAGTGAAGCCATCACCGGCCCAGAGCTGACTGCAAATTGACCAGCCGCCAGTCCCGGCCAGTTGTGCATGCCGTAAACTGCCTGCATCGGAAACAGCTCGAATAAACCGTCTTTGATCATCTCATCAGCGCCGCCACCGCCCTCTTCCGCGGGTTGAAAGATCAGATATACAGTGCCGTCAAAATCTCGATGCGCCGCCAAATACTGCGCAGCCGCGAGCAGCATTGCGGTGTGGCCGTCATGACCGCAGCCGTGCATTTTGCCGGGATGGCGTGATGCATGCTCGAAACGGTTTTGTTCGTGCATCGGCAATGCATCCATATCGGCACGCAGTCCAATAGCACGTGCGGAGTTGCCTGCCTTGATAATACCGACCACGCCGGTTTTGCCTAAACCGCGATGAATAGGGATACCCCATTCGGTTAGTTTTGTTGCCACCAATTCCGCGGTGCGCACTTCCTCAAAACACAATTCCGGGTGAGCGTGAATGTCGCGGCGTATTTGTCTAATGCCATCGATATTGGCGATAATTTCTGGTATTAAATTAGCGGTATCTACTATCGAATGGGCGGCTTCGGCCATCTCAAAACTCCTCATGCATTTAGTTGTTTTCTTTAAACGGCAAATACGATGCTGCATCGATTTTATAAAGCTGCACAGCTTTTTGCTCTCTGATGACAAAGTCATCCACCGCTTGGGCAAAACGGGGATCTTTAAGCCAATGTGCAGAATAAGTCGTGATAGGTTCAAAACCCCGCGCAATTTTATGCTCGCCTTGGGCGCCGGAATCAAACCGTTGCAAACCATGTTCAATACAATATTCCAGTCCCTGGTAATAACAGGCTTCAAAATGAAGGGAGTTATATTCTTCAAAGCAGCCCCAGTAGCGGCCGTACAGGGTATCAGTGCCGACAAAACTTAATGCGGCACCGACGGTTTTATCATTGTTGATAGCCAATACCAGCAACAATTGCTCGGCCATGGTGGCGGCAATTTGTTGGAAAAATGCCAGATTCAAATAAGGCCGGGAGCCTCGTTTTAAATACGTCATCGTGTAAAACTCAAAAAACAGCTGCCACTGCTGATCGCTGACATCTGGCCCGGCAATCCGCAACAGGCTGATGCCCTGCTCGCCAACCCGGCGGCGTTCTCGCTTGAGCATTTTGCGTTTGCTCGAGCTTAAGGTTTGCAAGAAATCGTCAAAATTTCGGTAGCCCTTGTTAAACCACTGGAACTGCACGCCCTCACGAATACTTAAACCCAATGACCGTAACAATTCCGCCTGTGGTTCGATAGGAAATAAGCAATGCCAGGATGAAATACCAAGCTGCTCGGAAAGCTGTTTGATAAATGTCAGCAGTAGCTTGGTAACGTCACCAAGATCGAGACCAGGTTTAGCAACAATGCGCGCGCCATGACAAGGGGTCAGCGGAATGGCTGTCAGCCACTTTGGGTAATAATCGAGTCCGTGTTGTTCGTAGGCTTGGGCCCATTGCTGATCAAATACAAATTCTCCCGACGAATGCTGTTTGAGATACAACGGCATTAAGCCCACCAGCTCATCGTTATCCATCACCAGCAAATGCGCAGGCAACCAACCGGTTTGTTCAGAAGCCGAACCGCTTTGCTCCATTGCCAATAAAAACTCATGGCGTAGAAAAGGGTAATCCACACCGGCAAGGCGATTCCAGTCTGCTGAATTAACTTGGGTGATACTGTGGATTTGTTTTATTTGCATTGCTTATCAAACAATTTGCGACGGTACAGCTTCGGAAGGCTTAGTACAAAGGGCTCGCCATAAATTCAAGATGACCTACCGAAGCATGGTGCGGGTGACGGTGGAATTGATATGTTTAAATTTATAAAATGCTTTTAAAGCGAAACTTTACCATGTCAGGCTAAATTTAAACTAACACAGTTAATTTCTGGAGAGTGACAAGGTTGAATACCTTTGTGCAGAAACTGGAAGATATACTGAATTTTGTACAGGATACTTCCAGTTATTTGATTTGCGGCGGACATAATTTTAAGTTTTGCAGTATGTCCGGTGTAGCGTAGGTGGTTTAGTAGTTACCCACTTTAAAAAATGACATCACTTCTTGTAATTGCATTGCTTGACCGCTCAATTCCTCGGCGGTGGCAGCCAATTCTTCTGATCCTGATGCATTTTGTTGTGCGGCTCGATCCAATTGATTGACCGCTTGGCTAATTTGACCAATACCTTGTGCCTGCTCTTCTGAAGATGCGGTAATTTCTTCCACTAAATCAGCTGTTTTCTGAATATTAGGTACCATTTTTTCAAGCAGTATGCCGGCATCTTCAGCGATTTTAACGCTGTTTTTTGCCAAGCTATTTATCTCTTGTGCCGTTACGCGACTGTTTTCAGCCAGTTTTCTAACTTCCGCGGCGACGACAGTAAAGCCTTTGCCATGTTCACCGGCACGGGCAGCTTCAATAGCAGCGTTCAAAGACAACAAATTGGTTTTGTAGGCAATATCTTCAATTAATCCGATTTTGTCGGCGATTTGTTTCATTGCTTCTACGGTTTTCTTAACGGCTTCTCCACCATTAATAGCTTCTTCAGCGGCCGTTGTCGCAATGTTGTTAGTAACTTTAGCATTTTCGGCGTTTTGTTTAACGGAGGCATTCAGTTCTTCAATAGAAGCTGTAGTTTCTTCGACACCGGATGCTTGTTCGATAGCACTTTGGCTAATAGATTGCGCAGTTGCACTGATTTCCTGAGAGGCGCTGCCTAATGCGTCAGAATTGGTTCGGACTTGTTGCACAACGCCACTGAGCTGATCGCGCATGCCTGTCATTGACTGACCTAAAACTGCGATTTCATCATTCTGATCAAGGTCAATTCTTGCAGTAAGATCACCGTCAGCCAGTGACTCGGAAAACTTCTGTATGGCAAGCAAAGAACGAGAAATGCCGCGAATTAACATATAACCAATAAATATCGACAGCAATAATCCTATTACCAAAAGCGAAATCGAAAATAAACGGCTTTCTTCATATCGACTTTGAGCAGCGTCATATTCCTGTTTGGCAACATCCAATTGCAACTGCGTCAACGCATCTAAAACTTCATCGACAGGTTTATATAAAGGCCGTACTGCCTCAATAATCGATTTTTCCGCCTCATCAGTTTTTCCAGCAAGCAAATAATCCACAGTAGGGTTTATTCCTTCATCGACAAATCGTTTTCTATCTATTGCAAACTTGTCAGCCAGTTTTTTTTCTTCCTCGGTGAGTGTGGTTGCCATATAGGCTTCCCATATCTTGTTTACGTCAATAATATTTTGTTTGATTAGTTCAACGTTCTTTTGAGTTTCATCCTTAAACACTAAGGCGTTAGTAATTGCTAAACGAGATGAAAATAATTTTGTATTGATTTCGGCTAATTGCCCCATTGGAATGGTGCGATCAACATAAACGGTAAGTAGGCCCTCATTAGCCTTTTTCATCCCATTTAACCCTAGCACACCTAAAGTAATGGCAAGAATGGACATAAGTCCTATAACCAGAATCAGGCGCGCTTTAATAGTAAGGTTATTCATAATTGTGGGACTCCCATCGATATTTTCATTATTAAATCGTTAATATTTATATGCGTATTCATTTATTCTTTAATTGAGCAAGGGCTTATTAGCATTAATTAATAGTCGGGATACGCTTAATAGATTAAGAAATTGAGTGTTTAATTTAGTGCGCCAAGCTATTTTCTTTGTTTTCATTATTGCCATCGAAATCAGTAATTTGTTTCAGTTGGGATAATTCTTTCACCGAAAGTACACGATTAATATTCAGCAGAATAATGAATTCATCACCCACTCGGCCCATTGCTTGGATAAAGTCATTGCGAATGTCAGCACCAAAATCCGGGGCCGGCAGAATACTGGTTGCAGGCAGATCAAGGATTTCATCAACAGCATCTACTAACATACCTAATAGTTGGCTCTCCTCGTTATATTCAACTTGTACCAAAACAATACAAGTTCGCTTGGTGATTTCACTACGTGTTTTACCAAGCCTGGCTGACAAATCGATTACCGGTACAACATGCCCACGCAAATTAATCACACCACGTATGTATTCAGGCGTCATCGGTACATGAGTAATACTATTAATTTCGATAATTTCTTTGACATCTAAAATACTGATTGCAAGATTGTCTTTACCCACCAAAAAAGTTAAATACTGATGCAACTGTTCTTGCGCCACTAGATCGGTGTTTTGTTGTTTCTTATGGGTTAATTGATTCATGATTTATTGCGCCTATCAAAAACGTTCAAAGTCTTGCTCGTTAAATTCAGGTAAGGCTCGTGCTTTACTCGATAAGTTTAAATTCGAGGCTGGCGTGGTTACTGAACTATATGTCGGCGAACGAGGATTAGTATTTTTGCTGATTGCCGCAGTGTGTTTGCTGGCGGATGTAGCGGGCTGATGTCTTGACTTGGTAATTTGAGGATTATCAATTTTAAAAAATGCCATCACTTGTTGTAACTGCATTGCTTGACCGCTCAATTCTTCTGCTGTGGCGGCTAGTTGTTCTGAACCAGAAGCATTTTGTTGTGCTGCACGATCTAATTGATTCACTGTCTGGCTTATTTGCCCAATGCCTTGCGCTTGTTCTTCTGAAGATGCGGTAATTTCTTCAACCAAATCTGCTGTTTTTTGGATGTTAGGCACCATTTTTTCAAGTAACAGCCCGGCTTCCTCAGCAATCTTTACGCTGTTTTTTGCCAAGGTGTTTATCTCTTGTGCGGTAATTCGGCTATTTTCTGCAAGTTTTCTAACTTCCGCCGCCACAACGGTAAAGCCTTTGCCATGTTCACCGGCTAAAGCAGCTTCAATGGCGGCATTTAAAGACAATAGGTTGGTTTTGTAGGCTATATCTTCGATCAAACCAATTTTGTCAGCGATTTCTTTCATTGCTTCTACGGTCTTTTTTACTGCTTGCCCGCCATTATTGGCTTCGCCAGCAGCAGTTATCGCAATGTTATTAGTCACCTTGGCATTATCAGAATTTTGTCTAACAGATGCATTTAACTGTTCGATTGACGACGTCGTCACTTCAACACTTGACGCTTGTTCAATGGCACTTTGGCTAATAGATTGTGCCGTTGCACTAATTTCGTGAGCGGCACTACTTAAAGCATCTGAGTTGGTGCGCACCTGCATGACAACACTACCGAGTTGGTCGCGCATGTTTCTAAGTGCATCAGCTAAGACCCCAATTTCATCTTTTTGATCGTAATTAATTTCTGTCATCAAATCCCCTTGAGCTAAGGATTCCACGACCACACGAATAGTCTTGAGTGAATTCAAAATGTTGCGAATATTATTTATGCCAATCAATATTCCCAGAACAATAAAGCTTAGAGAAATGATCCATAAAAGAGTGGCGGATTCACTGGCTGACTTAGATAACGAATGACTAGATACTTTCATATTCGCAACCTTTTCATCCCTGAGGTTGTTTAACTGTTCTGTCATGGTTGTCGCAGCATTATCAAAACCTTCCATAATGATATTGCCGGCTTCAATACCGGAACTTACATAAACCGAGGACATTTTCTTGCCCTCTTCATAAAACTTATCAAAGGTAGCTTCAAGTTCAGTTAATTTTTTCAGTTCCGATGTGTCGTTTTTCGCGTCATTAACGAGCTGTTGGATATTTTGCTTAAACTCTTGTGCAGATTGTTCAGCTTCTGCATAGCCGTCCGAATGATGAGTTGCAGCAACATCTGTTAAGAAGTTTTGTATTGAGACTATATTAAAAGCCATTTTTTCGGCCAACAGTGCATGAGGCAGTGTCGTGCTCTCAAGTTTTGTAGTCTCACTCTGGGTGTTTGAAAATTGAATCAGGCTGACAGCCATAATAATGATCATTGAAACTATCAATGTTGCATAGCCAATGATCATTCGGGCTTTTATACTTTTAAAAGAAAACATTCGATTTCCTAATTGCAAATTAAGTAATGATTTTGACTGCTGCTGGGTTATTAACAATCAACCCAATTCCCAGACCTCAAGAATCTTGGCGTGTTAGCTTTAAATCTTAAGATTTAATGTAACCGACCGGCATGTACACGCTTTTGGGCATATTGAATAAGTCCATGCACATCCAATATCAACGCCACATCGCCGCTGCCAAGTACCGTCGCACCGCCAATGCCTGTGAGGTTTTCAAAAATCTTGCCCAATGGCTTGATGACCGTCTGGTTCTCACCATGCAATTCGTCCACCACAAAACCGGCTTTAGCTTCCCCTACTCTAACTACAACCAGACTTTCACGTTGCGGTAACGTTGAGTCTTGGAGAGCTGATTTTTGGGCATTTTGAAAGAAGTTACCTAGCCGTAAGTAAGGCAATACTTCACCACGCAGGTTAATGTAGTGTTGAAGCTCATCTATTTGCCAGTCATTACTGTCCATTTCCACACATTCTTCGACCATATTAAGTGGAATGATGTAGCGTTCTTTACGAGCCTCCACCATAAATCCATCAATTATTGCCAACGTTAGCGGTAAATGAATGGTAACTGTTGTGCCATAACCAAACTTACTGGCAACAGCCACTGAACCTCGTAACGCTTCAATATTACTTTTAACTACATCCATACCAACACCACGGCCGGAAAGATTACTGGCCTCTTCCTTCGTGCTCAGCCCAGGCGCAAAAATAAGATTAAAGATCTCGTTTTCAGTAAGCGATTGATCAGGTTTAACCAATCCTTTAGAGACAGCCTTAGCCAATATTCTTTCCGGATCTAAGCCTTTACCGTCATCACTAATCTGAATAACAATCCTACCTGCTTCATGATAGGCATTGAGCCTTACCGTGCCTTTTTCAGACTTACCCGCTTTCACTCTTTCTTCTGGCATTTCAATGCCATGGTCAAGCGAGTTGCGGACTAAATGGGTGAGAGGATCGTTAATTTTTTCCACGACAGTTTTATCTAATTCGGTTTCGCCGCCGGTAATTTGTAACTCAATTAATTTGCCCAAATCTTTACTGACATCACGCACTACACGCTGAAAGCGGGAAAATGTCTCGCCAATTTGTACCATTCGAAGTTGCAATGCTGTATCGCGTATTTCTTCGACCAAATGGCCCATGGTTGAGGCGACATCGTCAACATCGGTTAAACCTTTTTTCTGCACAACCAAGCGAATCGCAGCATCGGAAATGACCAATTCACCGACCAGATTTATTAAGTGATCTAGTTTTGCAGCATCCACACGAATATAACTAGCTTCTTTGGCTATTTTTTGCTTAACCGCTTCTTGTTTTTTCAGTGCTTGCTCAACAATGGGTTGTTGCACTATGTTTTTTTCTAATAGTCGCTCACCTATTGGTTTTTCCGCACTGCCTTCATCTAACTGTTGTTCAGCCAACACTTCTACTACTTCTTTATTCGTTAAGGCACCTATATCAACCAGCATTTCTCCTAAGCGTTTGAGTTGATCATCGGCTTGATTTTCAAGGAGTTTTAGATAGAGATCTTGGCGAGAATAAGGTGGCAGAATGTGAATATCACAGTCCTCAGCTGCAAATTCAAACACACTCTCAATGGTCTGTTTATCGACACTGCTGTTAAAGGCAATTTTGAAGCTTAGAAAGCAGCTTTCTGGGTCTATTGCTTCAAGCTCTGCTTGATTAGGCATGCTGGTAATTACTTCAACAATGTTCCCTAGCGTTGAAAGATAACGAATGAAAGACAATGGATCCATGCCATTACGTAAAGCATCTTCTTTAAAGTCCAGACTAATTACCCAATTGTCGCTACTGTTAGTCGATTTTGTTTCAACATGTAATTGATCTAGCTCTTCTTTTTGAGTAGCAGGGAGATTTGCGGAAGTAACAATGCTATGTTCCTCACCATTTAATTGAACGATGAGTAATTTGCCTTGTTCTTGTAGAGACGAAGGTAAGGCTTCATTTTCATTTGCTAAAAAATGATGAACTAAATGGGCAGTGTGATCTTTGCAAGCCAACAAAACTGAAATCAATTCATTATCAACGGCACGCTGGCCGTTTCTGGCTTGATCCAGAACAGTTTCCGCCTGATGAGTAAATGCGACGATGTCATCGAACCCGAACAACCCTGATGATCCTTTAATGGTATGCATAGCACGAAAAATGCTGTTGATTCGCTCTGCATCATCAGGTGTTTCTTCTAAATCCAATAAAGCATCTTCCATTTCTGTGAGTAATTCATCTACTTCATGGGCAAATGTTTGTAAGGCAAGATTCATATCGCTCATGATTTTTTCCAATCAGCAGGAATAACAACCGGATCGCCAAAGTACATGCTCAGCTTCAATAGCTCGAAAACTTCAATGACTGCTTGGCTGTGTCCTAACAACCGAAGATTGAAGGCACGCCTTTGTGACTCGGATTTCAGCGACAACAATAGCTGCAAACCGGTACTGTCTAGTTCTTCAACAGCAGAAAGATCAACCTCTAACTCAGTCGCGCCAGAGCTGCACCAACTCAAGAAGGTGTCCTTAATTGATGCGGCGTTGTAGATGGTCATATCTTCCTGAACAGACACCTGTAATACACCATCAGTTTGCTCACTTTGTACTGTCACAAATTTGCTCCATTAAAGTCAGAACTTACTCAGCTAAAATATGACTGGCTATGGCAACACCAATTTGGCAATAGCATTCAACAAGACCGGCGGTTGAAAAGGTTTATTAACCCAAGCTTTCGCTCCTGCATCCCTAGCGGCTTGCTTTTTGGTATCGTCCGTTTCAGTAGTCAGCATGATGATTGGCGTAAATTTGTAATTTGCCATCTGCTTAACTTCCTTAACAAAGGTGATGCCATCCATATTAGGCATATTTATGTCACTGACAATTAAGTGAATTTTTTGCCCGGTCAGTTTACTTAGCGCATCTTTACCATCAGACGCTTCAATCAAATCATAACCGGCAGCTTTTATTGCGATGCCCACAACCTGTCGAATTGAGGCTGAGTCATCAACGATCATAATTGTTTTTGCCATGTTAATTTTTTCCCGTTTTGTTAAAAATAAGTGAGTTCTTCAGTGGGGTTTTCAGTCAATAAACGTTTTGACACCTGATTAACAGATTCGTATTTTTTCTGGATACCGGCGAGCAACTCTTCAACTTGAATCATGTTGCTGTTACGTTGATAACCTTGAAAATGAATTTTTTCTGCAGGCTTTCTTAGATCTGCCAGGTTATCTTGTGCTTGAGTAAGGATTTGGCTGACTCTGTCCTGAAACTGTAGTGCTTCTAAAACAACATCAATCTCGGCACGAATTTTTTCTGCGTTATTTTTAATAACTTCAATATTCAGCATTGACTGATTAACTGCCGCATTGTTGGCGAAATCAATGATCTGCTGGAGCTCCCCAAGCATTGCTGAAAATCGATGGAGTAAGACAGAGATTTCAAGTTCGGTGAGTTCTCTTGCAGCAAACACCTGCTCAGTAATTTTGGGCGTCACCATAATCAGCAATTTTTCTAGCTCAGTGGTGTAGCTCATCAATTCGTTGAAAACGTCTCCATGTTGCTGTTGGCAGATTTTGTTCTGCTGGCTCAACTGGTCGACGTGCCACCGCCATAGAAAAAGGCCACATCCAACACTAATGCCAAGCATCAACAAAATGATCAAAACGGTTACTAAAGAAACACCGTGCAGCCAGAATATAAGACCCCCAATCAAAATACTGGGTAAAGCTAATAATAGTGCTACAAAATTCTTGGCGTGGAGTGTGGCATTGGCTTTTTGCATAACGTCCTCTTCTTTTCAACTAAAAGTAGTCTAGTCTTTTCGGAAAGCAAGCCTGTGAGCAAAATGCCATTCACAGCTAATTTCAACGCCAACTCACAAAGGTCGTGTTATTAACATTCATCCTATAACCACCGAAGAATTCACGCATTTCAGACGATTGCTTTACGATCACAGCGGAATCGCATTGGTTTCAGGCAAGATGACCATGGTTGCCAGCAGATTAGCAAAAAGACTGTTGCACTATGGCTTACAGTCTTATGGTCAGTACTATCAGTTAGTGAAAAATGGACAGCATCCGCATGAATTTCAGCTGATGATTAACATCCTGACCACTAATGAAACGTATTTTTTTCGCGAACCTAAGCATTTCGAATATTTACAAGATCATGTCCTCAAAGACTGGCGGGGAAATGATTTCAGACTGTGGAGCGCCGCAAGCTCGACCGGTGAAGAAAGCTATTCATTAGGCATGCTTCTGGCCAAAAATTTAGGGATGAAGAAATGGGAGATATTTGGATCGGACATCAATACCGAGGTATTAGACACCGCAAGAAGAGGTGTTTATCTAATGAACCGCTTAGAAAACATGGAGCAGGATTACCTTGATAAATATTGCTTAAAAGGTGTGCGTTCTCAAGACGGTTATTTTAGAGTCGATGAGAAAATAAGAAATAAAGTAACGTTTGACCAAGTTAATCTTAAATCCCAGTTACCCAAAAGCCTAGGGATGTTTGACGTAATATTTTTACGCAATGTCCTCATCTATTTTGATAAAGAAACTAAACTGGACATCGTTAGACGAGTAATTTCAGCCTTAAAGCCCGGTGGGCATTTTTTTATAAGCCATGCCGAGACCTTACATGGCCTGTCTGTTGACTTGCGGATGATTAAACCATCAATTTACCGAAAGCCATGAAAGTATGTGATCACCAAGGATTCCCAAGGGTAATGATTGACCCTGGTGAAAGTTATGTAACAAAAAAAAATGAAATTATTTCCACTCTGCTAGGCTCTTGTGTCGCAGCGTGTTTATATGACCCTGTTAACCAAGTAATCGGTATGAATCATTTTTTACTCGCACAGCAGCATAGTACTAGCATCACCCCTTTATTAGGCACAGAACAAGGTCGCTATGGAATCCATGCAATGGAAATCTTGATTAACGGCATGCTC
>Ga0208882_1000818_pt1 | contig 13010 bp, 7 predicted proteins | sample LakWasMet14_LOW5_2_FD_183862 | JGI IMG/M metagenome (GOLD analysis project Ga0208882, IMG submission 183862) | Freshwater sediment methanotrophic microbial communities from Lake Washington under simulated oxygen tension - Sediment Metagenome... | ecosystem: Environmental > Aquatic > Freshwater >...
CTTGTAAAAAGGAATATTGGCATCACCATTGATGGTTGACACTACCGCTGTTTTCTTGCCTGCTGAGCCGAACTTCTTGACGTCGGCGACGATACTTTGCCAGTCGGAATGTCCGAACGGCGTGTAGTTGATCATGATGTCTTTTTTAGCTACGCCTTTGGAAATTAGATAAGCTTCCAAAATCTTGTTGGTAGTGCGCGGGTACACGTAATCAGTTCCCGCCAATACCCAACGCTTAACCTTCAAGTCGTTCATCAGATAATCAACCGCAGGGATGGCTTGTTGATTAGGCGCAGCACCGGTGTAGAAAACGTTTTTAGAGGACTCTTCACCTTCATATTGCACCGGGTAAAATAACAAGCCGTTGAGCTCTTCAATCACCGGTAATACTGATTTTCTGGAAACCGATGTCCAGCAACCGAAGATTGAAGCCACTTTATCTTTGGTCAGTAACTCGCGGGCTTTTTCGGCAAACAACGGCCAGTTGGAGGCCGGATCAACTACCACAGCTTCGAGCTTTTTGCCGAGCAGACCGCCTTTTTTGTTTTGCTCGTCGATTAGCATCAACATGGTGTCTTTCAGCGTGGTTTCGCTGATGGCCATGGTGCCGGATAAGGAATGCAGTACGCCGACTTTGATAGTGTCTTCAGCCATTACAGAAGATGCACTTGCCAATAGTAATGACGACAAGGCACTGCTGAGCGCAATTTTACGTAGAGAATGAGTTAGTTTTTTCATTGTGGAAGTCCTATTTAGAGGGCATTAAATTTGCCATTGGAAGCCGAGATTCATCGAATTGACTTTGTCGCCGGGAGCATCCGAGCTGTAATTAAGTCCTTTGGTAAGTAAATCGCCATACTGCCAACTCAGTGAAACCTTGGCATTGTGTCCATCCATGACGTAGTTAACGCCGGCCTCATAGACATCGCGGTTAGCGCTTCTGGTCGGTTCAACATTGACGTAACGCACAAACGGTTGCGCTTGGCCTATCCAGATTTTTTGCGGAAATAAATACATGCCGCTGAAATCATAGGCATTACCTTCAAACATCGAGAAACCGCCGCCTGCATCACGCGACGCCTGACTGTAACCGCCGGAAATGCCATAGTTTTTATACTCGCCGTTCACGGTGACAACACCGCTGTTAGACAGCACTTTTTCCATTAATACATCGACTGAAGTGCCTCGGAAGGTACCGGGATCGGCCGCCGTACCGGCGCCGTCTTCTTGATATTGGTTGGATACGGCAACGGTTAAAATATCGCCCCCTTTGCCGTAGTAAGTGCCGGAGGTGTAATAACCGGGATTCTTCTCGACTTCCCAGAAGTTATAGGCGAACCGCTGGCTGTAAAGAATGTTGTCGTCAACATTGGCGCCGCCGCGGAGGCCTCGAAAGAAACCCACGGCATATTGAAAGCGACCGTCGAAAAACGCCCCCCACACTGTGGCACCGTCATCACGACCAAAAGACCCGGCCGAGGTGCCATCGGATTTGATGGTTAAATTGTAATCAGCTGGTTCAAACGGGGTACCGCTCGAAAAAATATTGTAAATGGCACTGTAGAAAGGGCCGTTCATTTCCCTGCGTTCGGCCGGTACCAGCATTCGACCGACCCACAAATTGTACATAGGATCGATTTCAAACTTGCCGATCGCATCTAACACCCTAACTTCACCGCCATTGCTACAGGTCTGGCAATCGGTATTGAATTCAACTTTAAGGTACTTGTGGATTTGGCCATTCAAATACAAACGGATATTGTCCAGATTAAAATCGTTGTTCCATTTTTTTGCGCCCGGATTGCCTGCCGCTTCTTCTTGCGATCTAAAACTGGTGCGTAACCCTGCCCCCACACTAACCCACTTAGTGTCATCAATTTTAAAAGTCGCGCCTGCATAAGCATCAGATGCCTGGCCGACAGCCAGTGCAGCCAATATTGCAGTGCAAAGCGAGCGGACATTGCGACCGCCTATTGCCTGATTGTTATAACCATTCATCTAAATCCCCTTATTCAGCTCAAATGTAAATGCATCCACTCAAGAGAGCGATGCCGCCAAAAGCTGGCGAGGAGATTGTTGTGTTTACAAACGATTTGAACAATCCGTCAAATAACTCATCAGTCATTTGACGTATGGCAGGCAAAGAGCGGATTTCGTAAAGTATTTACTAACTAAATCAGGAGGATGCTGTGATCATGCATGAGCTGCCAAAAAATTATGCCGTAATAGGTCTGCTGGTTTTTACACTGGCCGGATTACCTGTCGTTGCTGCCGAACAACCACCCGCAAATCTCGATAAAACGTCGATGACTGCCATCAAGTTTGTGCTGACCGAAGACCATCTTGAGCAATTCGGCTTTCGACTACCGTTGCAAAAAATCGTCGAAACAGTGAGTAACAACCTGGCCGAATGGCAATATCCAGTCAAACTTTCCGGCAGTTCTTATTCACACAAACTTGAAGCCACGCTCGGACAAATCGCCAATCAGGCTACGCCGGTGGGCTTCTCGTTCAGCAGCGGCAATTCCGATCCGCGCGCCTCCAGATTTCAGAAGGCCGACGTGCTGCCGATCAGTTGCTGGTTAAGCGATATTGCTAGCGGTGCGGTATTGGTAAAAATGGAATCGACCTTTAGCACCCATCAGTTGGACCGAGAGGCTGGGCTGGCAAAAATCACCGATAAACTGATCGACCAAATCAGCACCGCTTGTTTGGATGTATTAGAAAACGCGCCGATACCAAAAGCCGAAAACCGGCACAAAACCACCTTATTCAAACCCAAATGGATGCCGGATGTGCGGGTCGAGGTTCGAGAGGCTCCGGCTAAGGTCGATACGAACGGGGTTGCTCAGCCGGCTGTTGGTGCTGATGAACCTAAGAAGCAAATTATTATTCATAATCAGGGGACGCCGGTGATATTTCAGTTTGGGCATGAGCGGCGTTGAGTTGTTGTGTTGTGTTGTGTCGCTATCGCGACGGGTTATTTGAATCGGGGTCTCGCCCCCGACGGCAAGATAATTGTGTTGAATTTTTGTCGGTATACAGCCTCCATAAATACTAATGTGATAAATTCTGATCACAGCTTGTCTGGAGAACCTGATGAAAAATTGTAATGAGCCAGGAATTTTATGCGCGTAAATCAAAAGAAACTATTGTTGCTCTTAGCGGGTTTTCTGGCACTTACCCCCTCACTCGTTCAAGCCCATACCGGTAGCCATGTGATGAGTGGCTGGTCTAACGGCTTTAACCATCCTCTGCATGGTTGGGATCATCTTTTAACCATGCTTGCCGTCGGCGTTTGGGCGGCGCAACTGGGTGGCCGGGCTGTATGGCAGCTTCCGCTTGCCTTCGTCGGGGTGATGAGTATCGGTGGCTTGGTCGGCATGATGGGGGTGTCCGTGCCGGGCGTGGAAACTATGATTTTGCTCTCGGTGTTGGTGTTCGGTTTTTTGGTTGTTCGCCGCATCCGTTTTCAAGCAACGGTCAGCGTATGCATCGTGGTTTTTTTCGCCTTTTTTCACGGCTATGCGCACGGCCAGGAAATGCCCACTTCGGCAAGTCTTCTGTCATTCGCTCTTGGCTTTATGTTGGCGACCTTGCTTTTGCACGGTGCGGGTATCCTGGCCGCACGTCTGGTTCTGCTCGCCTTCGCCTATTTTCTCGGCAACAGCGCTTACGCTCAGCAGCCTGCCAATGCTGCAACCGGCAAACCCGAAGCGCAAGCAGAAGACTCAGAACCACTGGAACTTGAAGAAATCGTAGTGACCCAACGCGCCCATTCACTGGTCGGAATTGCCGGTAGCGCTTCACAAGGCAGCGTGGGACAGGAGCAGTTGAAATATCGCCCGATCACCCGTCCCGGTGAAATACTCGAAACCGTCCCAGGCCTTATTGCCTCTCAGCACAGCGGCGAGGGCAAGGCGAACCAGTATTATTTACGCGGTTTTAATCTTGATCACGGTACGGATTTCATGACCCAAATCGATGGCGTGCCGGTAAACCAAGTCTCCAACGCGCATGGACAAGGCTGGACGGACACCAATTTCCTGATTCCCGAATTGATTAAGACGCTCAGTTATCAAAAGGGTAATTACTACGCTGAAAACGGGGACTTTTCCAGTACCGGCGCGGCCAATATCAAATATTTCAGCGCTCTGCCCGATAAGCTGGTCAAGTTTACCGGCGGTAGTTTCGATTATTATCGAGGCTTGATCATTGGATCGAACAAACTGGGCGATGGCAACCTGCTTTACGCAGGTGAAGCCGTCAATAACGGTGGCCCGTGGACGGTCAGTAATGATTATCTTAAATTTAACGGCGTACTCCGTTACAGCAAAGAGCACGAGGATTCCGGTTGGAGCGTCACCGCCATGGCCTATACAGCAGATTGGAAATCGACCGACCAGATTCCCAAGCGTGCCGTAGATACAGGTTTGATCGACCGGTTTGGGAACATAGATCCAACCGATGGCGGCAACAGCCAACGCTACAGCCTAAGTACTGAATGGCACCGGCAGGACGAAAATAGTGCTACCAAGCTAATGGCGTATGGACTTTATACCCAAATGGATTTGTATTCGAACTTCACCTACTTCCTTAATGATCCGGTTCGTGGCGATCAGTTCGCGCAACCGGATCAACGCTGGGTTTCGGGACTCAAAGCCAGTCATAGCTTTTTTCATCACATTGGCGATGCTGATTCCGAAAGCACCTTCGGGTTGCAAATCCGTAACGACAACATCCATAACGGCCTGTTGTTAACTCAAGCGCAGGTTCGTTATGACACGGTACGTGAAGATGATGTTTGGGTGACCAGCGTCAGTCCATACGCGGAAAACAACACGCGCTGGAATGACTGGCTGCGCACCAGTCTTGGTGTGCGTTTCGACGGCTTTCGTTTTAATGTGGCTAATAGCAATATCCCGGAAAACAACGGTAACACTACCGACGGTTTGGTCAGCCCAAAACTCGGTATCGTCTTCGGACCTTGGGCGGATACAGAGCTTTCCTCAATGGCGGCCTCGGTTTTCACAGCAATGATGCGAGAGGTGTAAATACACGGGTTGACCCCGCTACAGGAAAATCGGTTGATGCGGATGGAAATCCCAACAAACCGGCAGTTCCGCTTGCCCGCACCTACGGCGCAGAGGCTGGTATACGCACCACCTGGATCACAGGTTTGCAAAGCACGTTGGCGCTGTGGTGGCTGGATATTGATTCTGAACTGTTATTCGTCGGTGATGCAGGCACCACCGAAGCCAGTCGCCCCAGTCGGCGCTATGGCGTGGAGTGGGCTAATTACTACTCGCCGACCGATTGGCTGACGTTCGATGCGGATTTTAGTTTTTCCAAGTCACGTTTTCGCGCAGATGCGCCGGAAGGAAATCATATTCCGGGATCGGTGGAAACGGTCATCGCCTCGGGCGCTACCTTTCATGACCTCTACGGCGGCTTTTTTGGTGGTCCGCGTCTGCGCTACTTTGGCCCGCGCTCACTGATCGAAGATAACAGTGTACGTTCAGAGTCAACCATCATGCTGTCGGCAATGCTAGGTTACGCATTCAATAAGAACTGGACCGTACAGGCGGAGATATTCAATTTGCTGAATCGAAAGGACAGCGCCATCGATTACTATTATGCCTCCCGATTGCCAGGCGAAGATGCAGCCGGTATCGATGATGTTCACTTTCACCCGGTTGAACCGATTAATTTCCGCATCAGTCTGCAAGCAGCATTCTAACGGGGAGCTTCTAGTCAGCCTATCAAATGAGCAACATCGAAATGGCTGTATCTAACTCTCGACATATTTTTTGTGGTTTACCATTTGGTTGTGCGTTAGAGATTTGTATTCCGCATTCTTAACATCGAAAACTTTGTATTACTGAATTGATCGCTTTATGTACTTTTTTTGATCCGCCTCGGCAACTGCTCCTGCGTTACTCTACCTCTTGCAGTCGAAAAAAAAGTACCTCGACTGTCGGTCCTAGAACCGATTTCTAAATAACCCGTCGCACCAGCGACACAACCAAAATAATGAAAACCATCCATCAAAATATTGCCAAAATCCGCCGTGACTACAATGCACTGGTGGCCAATGAAACCATGGAAGACTATGCGCTACGTTATGCGCCGCGCAGTTTTCGTAAATGGTCGGAATTTGAAGTAGCCAATACTGCGTTCGGCTCTACGTCGTTTCTGGTGCTGGAAGCAATCGGCGGTTTTTTGTCGATCAATTACGGTTTTACCAATGCCTTTTGGGCGATTCTGATTGTCGGCATCGTGATTTTCATCACCAGCTTGCCGATCAGTTATTACGCGGCCCGCTACCATATCGACATCGATTTACTGACCCGCAGCGCCGGGTTTGGCTACATCGGCTCGACGATTACTTCACTGATTTACGCGTCATTTACCTTCACGCTGTTTGCGCTGGAGGCCTCGATTATGTCGCTGGCTATCGAGTTGTATTTCCATATTCCGTTGGCAATTGCCCATGTGGTCAGCGCGATAATCGTGGTGCCGTTGGTGACCTTCGGCATCACCACTATCAGCCGCATGCAGTTATGGACCCAACCGCTTTGGCTGTTGCTGCTCATCGCGCCTTATGTCGCGGTGGCAATGCACGAACCGGAAGCGCTTCCGACCTTAACAACCTATTTCTGGATTGCCGGAAGCGGCCAGGGTTTTGATTGGTTGATGTTCGGCACCGCGGCGACTGTGGCGTTTTCGATGGTGGCCCAGATCGGCGAACAGGTGGATTTTTTGCGCTTTATGCCCGATAAAACCAAAGCTAACCGGCTACGTTGGTGGACTGCGCTGCTGGTCGCAGGACCCGGCTGGATCATATTCGGGATGATCCGGCAAATAGCGGGGGCGTTACTGGCGCATTTGGCGATACGCCACGGCATCAGCCCTCAACATGCTCATGAGCCGACTCAAATGTATCTGGTCGCTTATAACGAGTTATTTGATAATCCTAAATGGGCGCTGGCAGCCACAACGCTGTTCGTGATAATTAGCCAAATCAAGATTAATGTCACTAATGCTTATGCCGGGTCGCTGGCCTGGTCGAACTTTTTTTCGCGACTGACACATAGTCATCCTGGCCGGGTCGTGTGGCTGCTGTTTAATGTTGCCATCGCGTTGTTGCTGATGGAATTCGGTGTGTTCGGTGCGTTGGAAAAAGTGCTGGGGCTGTTTTCCAATATGTCGATTGCCTGGATCAGTACGGTGGCTGCGGAACTGATGATCAATAAACCGCTGGGCTTAAGCCCGAAAGTCATCGAATTCAAGCGCGCCTATCTGTCAGACCTGAATCCGGTCGGGCTTATTTCCACGTTCTTTGCGTCGGTAATTTCAATACTGGCTTATGTCGGGCTGTTCGGCGTCTATCCCAAGGCATTTTCGGCCTTTATCGCTCTTGGGCTGGCATTTGTGCTGACTCCGGCAATTGCTTATTTCAGCAGCGGCAAGCATTATCTGGTACGCGATCGTAAAGAAAAGAACCGTAAATCGCATAATAAATGCTCGATCTGCGAAAACGAATTCGAGCATGACGACATCGCTTATTGCCCAGCCTATGCGGGTAGTATCTGCTCGCTGTGCTGTACGCTGGATGCTCGCTGCCTGGATGCCTGCAAGCCAGGCTTTCGCTTTGACGATTATCTGGAATCTATAGCTAAACGCTTTCTGCCGGATCTGATGAGCATCACCGCCCGCTTGCGTTTGTTACGCTTTACGCTGATGTTTTTGTTCCTGTCGGTGCTGACGGGGATTTTTGTCAGCACCATTTATTATCAGGATTTATTAAGTGTGCAGCAGAATTCTCCGACCTTTCAGCTGCTGCTGAATAACTTTTTAAAAATCTATGCCTCGCTACTGGTATTTATCGGTCTATGTACCTGGTGGCTAATCCTGAATGCGGAAAGCCGACGGGTAGCTCATGAAGAAACGTCTAAACAAACTCAACGGTTGTTGCGGGAAATCGACGAGCATAAAAAAACCGACCTCAAACTCCAGCAAGCCATCAAAATGGCGGATACCGCCAATCAGGCAAAAAGCCGTTTTTTAAGCAATATGAGCCACGAGATCCGCTCGCCGCTAAACAGTATCATCGGCTATGCCCATATCCTGCATCAGGATCCGGCTATTCCTGCGCACCGTAAACAAGCGGTGGAAACACTGAAGCGCAGCGGCGAACATCTGGGCTCGTTGATAGAAGATATTCTGGATATTGCCCGCATTGAGGCCCGTAAATTCGACCTGGTGATGGAACCTATTCATTTCCCGAGCTTTATCGAACATTTAGTGCAGATTTATCAAGCACAAGCGGAAGACAAAGGCCTGAGCTTTATTTGCCAGTTTACTAATACCTTGCCGCAACGGGTGCGTGGAGATGAAAAGCGGGTGGGACAGATTTTGATCAATTTGCTTAGCAACGCGATCAAATTTACTGACAGTGGCAAGATCATCTTTCGTATTGCTTATAGTGGTGGCGTCGCTAATTTTCAGGTGCTTGACACGGGTAGCGGCATGAATGAAGAACAACTGAAAAATATTTTTCAACCCTTTACCAGGGTGCATAATCCCACCGGCAATGCGATTGCCGGCAGCGGCTTAGGCTTGACCATCAGTAAAGTGCTGACCGAAATGATGGGCGGCGAATTGACCGTACAAAGTCAGCCGGGAGAAGGTTCTGCTTTTGTAGTGCGTTTACTGTTACCCAGTCTCGGCACCGAAACCGAGCAAAGTCCGCCAGGCAATATCGTCGGTTATCAGGGGCATCGTCGTAAAATTTTGATTGTCGATGATCAGCGTGAACATCGCGAATTGCTCTTGGCTATCCTGGAACCGTTAGGATTTTATTTGAGCGAGGCTTGCTCAGGTGAAGAGTGTTTACTAAAAGTGAATGACAATCCGCCCGACCTGATTTTGCTGGATATTTCAATGACCGGCATCGACGGCATTGAAACAGCTCTGCAATTGCGTCAACAAGATTGGACCATGCCGATAGTTGTATTGAGTGCAAATGCGTATCCTAGTGATCGACTCGCCACCTTGAAAGCCGGCTGTAACGACTTTCTGGCCAAGCCGATACAGGTGCCTGATCTTATGAATAAGCTGAAATTGTATTTGTCGCTGACTTGGCAATATCAACTTGATGTAAACCTAAAAGCGCATTCAGTTAATGATGCATTAGCAGTCCCACCTGCATCTTTGCTACAACCTTGCATTGAGTTCGTACAAATCGGCGATATTTTCGGCTTAAAAAGAGTTTTAGGGGAACTCAGTGAAACTGAACCTCAATACACTGCATACTTTGCAAAAATCATCACGTTGGCAAATCAATTCAAAATTGCGGAAATCAGGAAATTGCTGAACATTACCAAACAAGAATCGCCATGATAGCGCCGACCTCCAGTAAAGGCACTGTGCTGATAGTCGATGATACGCCTGGCAATCTGGCGTTATTGTCAGATACGTTATCTGAAGCCGGGTACCGAGTATTAGTAGCAACTGACGGCTGCTCAGCCATCGAGCAAATCCAATACATTAAGCCGGACATTATCCTGCTGGATGTCATGATGCCCGGTATAGACGGGTTTGAAACCTGTAATCGTTTAAAAGCCAACCCAACGACGGCATCAATTCCGGTGATATTCATGACCGGCTTAAGTGAACTGGACGATCTATTGCGAGGATTTGGTGAAGGCGCACTGGATTACATCGTTAAACCGATACGCCCGGCCGAGGTATTAGCTCGAATTGAAGTCCATTTGACCCAGACACGTAATTTGCTCAGAGCTGAAAGGCTATTGGCTCACGGCGATTTTGCCGCAGTGACGGTAGATGATTGTGGTGGAATTGTTTGGTTAACGTCCACAGCGGAACAATGGCTCAGGGATTTTACTTTTCAGCAAGGCTTGCAGGCCGAAAGTAATGTGAATGATTCTTTGCCCCAAAGTATTCTGGTTTGGTTCCAACACTGGCTGCAACGTGCCGACAACATTAGCAATGAGCAGGAAGAATTCGAGCTTGCCCCCGGCTTTAGCACCCGGATTAGCCCGTGCCAGCAACCTGGTGAGTTTTTATTGCTGTTGCAACGTGAAACCCTGCCCTGGAACCCGGAAAGCTTGCGTGACAGCCTGAAATTAACCTTCCGTGAGGCGGAAATATTAATGTGGATAGCCCGCGGTAAAACTAATAAGGAAATTGGCATTATCCTCAGTACCAGCCCAAGAACAGTCAACAAGCATCTGGAACATATTTTTGAAAAACTGGGTGTTTCTACCCGTGCAGCGGCTGTTGCCATGGTGTTACAAGCAAATTGACTTACATGGCAATAGAACGCAACGAATTATGAGCTAACTGGCTGAATATAAAAATGAAATTCAGCCAGTTGATGAGCTAAAGCTTGAAAACGTCACATTCGCAAATATCCTAAATTAGCTATGGATAAATGCTTATCGTAATTAGTGACGGCCAGAATATCTATAATCAAACCTTCAGTTAATTTTTATTATTGACTCAATTTTCCTATGCGGACTGCAGTCAAAAATGCACGTTTTTAACTAGTGACAGTGTGGCTGACACGCGAATTGTTCAGCGCTTCCCTAAGTAGTTCTACTTATTTATTCCCATCAAGATATGCCATACACTGTTTCTATGGTTAAAAATGTATAAGGTGGTTTTTTAGTTAAAACAAATCCCCAGCCAGTTTAAGTTATAGCCTTATTCAAATTACAGATGAATGGCGCTGTTCCACTTCTTCTGCATTGGGAAGTTGCTCAACATTAAAATTATCATACCGCCCCTTGGCATTTGGGTACACCTGGCTCGGTGTGTGGCTAGCCCAGTGCTTGATGTCTACTTTTTGGGTTATAAGATAGAAAACAGTTTGTAAGTCCTGCAAGCTGTCGTTCTTTTTCAAATAGATCTCTTCATATTTCGCCGTCCGCCACGACCAAATGGAGAGCCTGTCCCGCTTTATCAGGCATGCAGGAGGACGAACAACGAAGGAGCCGCTGCCTTAGAGTGGCAAATAGCTTCCACCTTCCCTAATGAGCGTAACTTCACCATCCAATAACAATATGAAATCCCATTATCAATGAGATATAAATTGTTTCTGGTAAGTTTTGACGCTCTTTGGGAATTTAAATGCAATCTTTGTTATTAATGTTCAAGAGGAATCACGCATGTTTTATGACTTGAAACAAAACCTTACCAAGCTGGAAATTAATCGATCGGAATTAGATTTTGAGCGATGTTTATCGGTGTGGAGCACATCACGAAATTTAAGGTTTCCACTGTCCGCGTTCGGTTTACTTGCCGCGACCATGAGCTGGCAGACTGCTAACGCAGAAAACTTCAATAATGCCAGTTCTGCAGAACTTGATCGTATCTGCGATAGGCCTAATTTTGTAAACATCAAAGCGACTGGAAATCTTTTCGATATTTGCCAAGGGTTGCAACAAGGCGGAACCACAGCCGGTGCCGGCGTCGGTACTCAGTCGCAACCTAATTCGTTGCTGATCTCCCAACAACAATTGAAAGATGCGCAAACCCAAAAGGAAAAAAAAGATAGGCCCCGCGGCTCTGCCGACGCGGTAGCTAACAATTGGGGTAGGTTCAGTACCTTTTTAACGGCTGGCGCAACGACTCTTCGCCATCGCCAAAATGAATTTGAAGAAGGTTACAACTCAACGATTCCTTCGGTTACGGTAGGGGCTGGGTATTCCATTTCCAAGTCCCTGGAGGCTGGCTTGGCATTTAATTATTCAAACTCGAATGCTGATTTCAACTCGGGCGGCGGTTTTAACGTCGATTCTTACACGCCGCTCCTCTATATCAACTACCTGCCCTTCGATAATGCTTTTGCCAATCTGGCTCTAGGTTATACACGGCAAAATCAAACCACCGATAGATTAGCGGTTGCAGGAACAGATGGTCGTATAGATAACGCCACTATTTCAAGGTTAACTACAGGAAACCTCAACGCCAACCAATACACGCTCAACTTTTTGAGCGGTTATGACCATCCGATTGAAAATATCACCATAGGCCCGAGAATCGGGGTCGATGTGCGGCAATGGGAAATGAACGGTTATCAGGAATCTACCAACACCGGCCTGGAGTTACGCTATAACAGTCAATATCAAACCTCAGTTCAGAGCACCTTGGGCTTATCCGCCTCTTCTGCCCACAATACGCCTTACGGTGACTTAATCCCTCAATTCAACGCTTTTTGGGTGCATGAGTATGCAAACAATTCACGAACCGTTAATGCACAGTTTGTTCAGACGATACCTGGTACTGGTGGTTTTAGTTTTCAAACCGAGTCTCCGGCACGAAATTGGGCGGTTATTGACCTTGGGGTTTCTTTAGTAATGCAGAAAGGTGTACAAGCTTTCGCCAATTTTTCAACCGTGCAGGGAAACCGCAACTTTGAAAGTTATGGCGGCAACGTCGGCGTCAGAGTCGGCTGGTAGCTGCTACTTACAATCGGATCATATTTACTGCAATTTTATTCGAACATACGATCTGTAGTTTCTAAGTTCGTTATTCCAGCAAGCCAAGCCGGGATGACGAACTTGGACATAATTACTCTGCTAATTCATCCAAAACGTTTTGCCATATCCGCTCCCAACAACAAACATGATCGTAATTGTCGATCACAATCAGTTCAGCACCCAAATGTAACGCAGCTTTTGCCATCAATGCCGGCGGTACAACCTCATCTTTGCCACCTGCATAATGGCGCTGATGAATTAACGGGGACAGTGGCGGAAGATCTGCCGGATTCAAAGATCCACTAAGTTCATTATCGACGCCATAGGCAGTCGCCCAGGCATCAAGATCAAGGTTTGCAGCGACGGTAACTACAGATACGGTTTGTGGCAATCGAGAGGCAAGCAGCACCGCCAAAACGCCACCTCCACTGTGTCCAAACAAAGAAACTTTTTGATAACCGCCCTGCTCTAGTAGTTGTTTAATCACTGCCGCGAGGCTGG
>Ga0208882_1000821_pt1 | contig 12997 bp, 7 predicted proteins | sample LakWasMet14_LOW5_2_FD_183862 | JGI IMG/M metagenome (GOLD analysis project Ga0208882, IMG submission 183862) | Freshwater sediment methanotrophic microbial communities from Lake Washington under simulated oxygen tension - Sediment Metagenome... | ecosystem: Environmental > Aquatic > Freshwater >...
CAGCAATTCAAGGTGCTGGTGCATGTGGCCAATGGTCGCCTGAACAAGCAGATTGCCGATGATCTTGGTATCCAGGAACGCACGGTGAAAGCGCATATGAGCGCGATCTTCGAAAAACTCGGAGTCCGCAATCGCACGCAGGCCGGCGTCTTGTTGCGCACGCTGGAATTGAACGACCCGAGTCATCAGGTCGAAACATGAATCAGGCTTCGTTCGCGGCCAGCAATCGCGACATCACCGATTTCAGTGCCAGCGGTTTCAGCGGTTTGTGCAAAAGCTGGCAACCACTCGCGGCCACTGCGTGGCGAACGGCTTCACTGTGATCGGCAGTAATAACAACCGTGGGGCGTTCGCCGATGCGCGCTGTCAATCGTTGACGCAAGGCCAGTCCGGTCAAGTTCGCATCGAGATGATAATCAAGCAGCATTAAATCCGGCGGCGATGTTTCCACCAGCAATTCGGCTTCGTCCGCGGTGCGTGCCGCCAGAACTTCGCAATGCCAACCACTCAGCAATACTTGCATCGCACGCAATACATCGGGGTCGTTATCCACTACCAGCACGCGGCTATGCGGTGTTTGCGGGCCAGCCACCGGCGCGGGTTCGGGCAAGGTGAGTTGTGCTGCGATATGCGGTACGTCGAGTGCGAAAACGGTGCCGTGGCCCACGCGCGAACGCAGTGTTATTTTATGGCCGAGCAAGTGCGCGATACGTTCGGCAATCGACAGGCCCAAACCCAAACCCTGGCCGCCCTGACTCAGGCGACGAAATTCTTCGAAGATCAATGTCTGATCTTTTTCGGCGATGCCCGGACCGGTATCCCAGATTTCAATGCGCAGGTTATTGCCATGGCGACGGCAACCCAGTAACACGCGACCCTGTTCGGTATAACGCACGGCGTTGGCAAGAAAATTCTGCAGCACGCGACGCAGCAATTGCGGATCGCTTCGTACCCAGGCACGTGAAGGAACGCAATGCAATTGCAGACCTTTGTCTTTGGCAAGAACGCGGAATTCGGCCGCGAGATGTTGCAGCACGTCGTTCACGCAGAAGGGCTGGATTTTCGGTGCCATGCCGCCGGCATCGAGTCGTGAAATATCCATCAAGCCGGCCAGCAGACTTTCGGCAGAATTCAACGCGCCATCGATATTACCGACATCACCGCGGTACTGTTCGTGCTCGAGTTTTTGCGCCAATGCATGCGTAAACAAATGCGCGGCGTTCAATGGTTGTGCAAGATCATGGCTCACCGCCGCGAGAAAACGCGTCTTCGCGCGATTGGCGCGTTCGGCTTCGCCTTTTGCACCGGCCAATTGCGCGGTACGTTCGGCGACGCGTTGTTCCAATGTTTCGGCAACGCGTTTTAGTTCGGTTTCGGCATGGCGATAATCGGTGACGTCGGTAAAGGTGGCGACGAAACCGCCACCCGGCATCGGGTTTCCGCGAATTTCCACCATGCTGTCGCCGAAGCGACGTTCGGCGACATACGGCGTTCCTGCCAACATATGGGCAATGCGTTTTTCGACTTCCGCATTGGTATTGCCGTCGCCGGCCATGCCTTTGCCAATATTGTGCGATACCAATTCGGCAATCGGCACGCCTACCCGCAGCAGGTTTTCCGGATAATCGAACAACTCGGTGTAGCGGCGATTCCAGGCGACCAGACGCAACTCGGAATCCACCACGCTGATACCCTGCGACATGTTTTGCAGTGCGGCTTCCAGCACGCGCTGGTTGAAACGCAGTGCCTGCGATGCTTCACCGACAATCGTGGCGACCGTATCGAGATCGGTGCCTTGTTCGCGCCGTGCCGCATTCAACAATAACCGCGCGGATGCTGCACCGACCACGGCGGCAAGTTCGCGTTCGATATGTTGTTCGAGTACGGCGAGCATCGGGCTTTCATCGGCCGATTCCGACAGCACCGCACGCACGCGTGAGGCCGGAAGAAAACGCAAGGCCACTTCGCGCAAGGCCGTTCGCGATAGTTCACCGGTGTGGTTGACGGTAGGTTCCGGTGATAAACGCGAAGCCGCAAAAAAAGTAATCGCGCTGCCGGTAAATAGACTCAGCACCACTGCGCGACCAAGACGGCTCCAGTCATGCAGGCCCAGCAGATGATCCGGTGCCAGCCAACTCCAGCCAAACGGACCTTGCTGTAACCAATCGACTGGGCCGGAGGCTTCCACCAATGCTGGAACCAATAATGCCCAGGCCCATACCAAAACAGCGGCAGACAGGCCAATCAATACGGCACGCGGCGGTGTCTGCGGACGCCAGATCGCGAATGCCAGCGCCGGTGCCAATGTCGCGAGTCCGGAAAAGGAAACCGCACCGATATCGGCGAGTGCATCGTTGCCGGCAATGGCACGACTGTATGCCCAGGCCAGCAAGACGACGGCAAGAATGCCCACGCGTCTTTGCATCAAGACGGCACCGCGCAAATCACCGCTCGCGCGTTGTGTCCATGCGCCGCGCACCAGCAAAGGTGTCAGCCAGTGGTTGCCGATCATCACGCTCAAGGCTAGCGTGGAAATAATCACCATGCCTGTCGCAGCACTCAAACCGCCAAGAAAAGCGAACAGTGCAAGCGCTTCGTTCCCATGCGACAAAGGCAATGCCAGCACATACAAATCCGAAGGCACGCCATGTGGTGCGAGCAGGGCGTCGCCGGCACGGGCAAGCGGCAAAATCGGCAATGCGATCAACAGCATGTACAGGGGAAACAGCCAGCGCGCCGTTCGCAATTGCGACGGATCACGACATTCCACCACGCCGACATGAAATTGATGCGGCAGCGTAAACATTGCGAGTGCACCGAGCCCGATCAAGGCCGGAAAACCACTCGAACCTTCCGCGTTCGGTGTTGGTATCGATACCGACGGCAAATCCAGTCCAAACCAGACGAAGGCACCGAGTGCCAGCATCGCAGCGAGTTTCAATAAAGATTCCAGCGCCATCGCCAGTACCAGGCCGCGATTATGTTCGGCGGCCGATGCACGCCGCGTGCCGAACAACATCGCGAACAAGGCCATGGCCAGCGCGACATAGAGTGCACTGTCCTGCCAGGGTGGCGGCGTGAGTTGCGATGCGCGCGTCAGCATGCCGTAACTCATTGCCACCGCTTTGAGTTGCAATGCGATGTAAGGAACCATGCCGATCACCGCAACAAAAGTGACCGCGGCTGCAAGCCAAGAATTTCGGCCGAGTCGCGTGGCGATCAAATCGGCCAGCGAAGTCGAATTATTTTCGCGCGCAAGACTGAAGACTTTCAGTAATACCGGAAACGCAAAAGCGTAAAGCAGGATGCTGCCGATAAAGGTCGGCGGAATCGGCCAGCCCGAGCGTTGCGCCTGCGTGACCGTGCCGTAGAAAGTCCATGAGGTGCAATACACCGCCAATGAAAGGCTGTAGACCCAGGGCCAGCGTGATGCGAGCAGCGCCGGTTTTTTTTCCGCCCAAAGCGCGGCACCGAACAGCAGGCCCAGCCATAGCAGACCTGCCAGCACGACCAGCGCATCGGTCAGCATTTTTCCAGCCCAGCTTCTTCGTGGCGCAAGCGCTTAATCATGGTTTCGAGGATACAACACTCCGCATGTTCATCGCCTTGACCCAGTACCGGTTTCGCATTGCCAATTCGGCAAGCAAACGGGCCGCTTGCGCGGCCCGTCGTTTTGCATCTGAATAATCCGGCATCAGAATTCGTAACGTGCGGTCAAACTGATTTGGCGCGGATTGCCGTAAAAGCCGGTGCGCACACCGGTGGACGGAATCACGTAGCCGGTCGTCAGGTATTCCTTGTCGGCAAGATTGCTGCCTTGCAGGGAATACGACCAATTGCTGGCGGTTTTCCATTGAATGCCGGCACTCAACAAGCCGTAGCCATCCTGATGAATCGGGTTGGTGATTACGCCGGTGATTGGATCTTGCGTGATTTCGGTCGTGGCGGTCACTTCGCTTTGATAGCTGTAGCCAACGCGGAAACTGAGGTTGCCGCCATTGGCGAGTGGCTGCAGGTATTCAACGTTCACCGCGCCGGAGAAATCCGGTGCATTGGTGAATTCCTGGCGGTCTGCAATATTGACGCCCTTGAACATGAACTCGTCGAACTTCGCATCGAGCGCGGCCAGATTGCCGCTGATGAACCAATGTTCGTTCGGGCGCAATTGCAATTCGAGTTCGACACCCGACACGGTGCCTTGTCCGGCATTGGTGAAGTCGGCGCAGAAAGTCGGAACGCCGCTGACCACGCAAGTGGTGAATACCGAAAGCTGGATATCCTTGTACTTGTTGTGGAAGTAGGCGAGGTTCAGGAACATGTGCTGATCGAACAGAGCCATCTTGCTGCCGATTTCGATGCTGTCGACTTGTTCGTCGTCGTAGGGCTCCTGCGAGTTCGGCAATACGCTGGCGCGGATGTTGTAACCGCCGGATTTGAATCCGCGTGCAAACAAACCGTACAGCAAGGTGTTGTCGGTCAGTTTGTAATCAAGCGAAACTTTCGGCGATGCATTGATGAAGGATTTTGACTTGTCGAATGCAACGGTTCCGGTCGGCACGCTGAAGCTGTCGTTGGCATAACTGCGATTGAGCACGTTTGCGTGTTTTTCTTCCTTGGTCCAGCGCAGGCCGGCGCTCATGCTCAGCTTGTCGGTGAAGTCGTAAATCCAGTCGCCGTAAAACGCGATGCTCTTGGTATCGACATCACCGCGGGTGTCGCCGAACTGGCCAGGAAAACCGGGGCCTGGAGGGTTGGGGAAGAACGGCGGAATATCGGCGCCTCTGAGGAAAATATTCTGCACCAGGCCACCGGCACGACCCTTGAACCAATAGAGGCCGAACACGCCGTGGCTCTTGCCGCCAGCGTCGTAGGCGGCCTGGAATTCCTGGCTCAATTGTTCGTCGTTGTAGAAGGCTTTTACGTCGGTCAATTGCGCTTGCAGCGTATCGAAATCGATATAGGTTGCCGTATCGGATTCGCGATACGCAGTCGTTGATTTGAATGTCCAGGTATCGTTCGGCTTCCAGGTTGCCGTCAACGAAGTTCCACTCAGCGTGGTTTCATTGACGTTCGGCATGCCGTTGCGGACATCGTAACGATCATCAAGCGGCAAGGTATCCGGGCTGGAGGGGTCGCGGAAATTCGTGGTCAGCATCTGTGCGCCGCGCACGCCGGAATTGTCTTGCGTGTAATCGTAGGTGAAGCGCAGATTGAACACGTCGTCGTCGCCGAAATAACCGGCCGTATAACGCACGGCCTGGATGTCCTTGTCGCTGACATCTTCACCGGTAACGATATTGTTGCCGAAGCCGTCACGGTTCAGGCTGGCGACGGCCAGGCGCATGCGTACATTGTCACCGACCGGCCCGCCGAGCGCGCCCTTGAAATCGAGTTGATTGTAGCTGCCTACCGTGAACGAACCGAAACCTTCGGTTTCTTTCGGCAAATCGCGCGAGATGTATTTGATCGCACCGCCAATGGTGTTTTTGCCATACAGCGTTCCTTGCGGGCCGCGTAATACTTCAATGCGGCCAACGTCGAACACATCCAGCAAACCACCTTGCGGACGTGCGATATAAACGTCGTCGAGATACAAGCCAACGCCCGGATCAACGCCCCAGAGCGGATCGGATTGGCCAACGCCGCGGATGTAGGCGGTGATCGTGCTGTTGGAACCGCGCGCGGCGTAAATCGTCAAGTTGGGAACGAGTGCGTCCAGGTCGCCGATGTCGCGCACATTCAGTTTGTCGATCGCTTCCGGGGTAAAGGCAGTCACGGCCACCGGCACGTCCTGGATGGTTTCATCGCGGCGACGCGCGGTAACCACCACGGCTTCGAGCGTGGTCTCGGATTTTTTCGATGCCGCTTGTTCGGCATCGTTGGCGTTCTGTGCCTGCACCTGTGCGGCACCAACGAACAAGGTCAGGCCGATGGCCAGGCTAAGTCGATTGCGATTCATTTATCTCCCCTTTCTGCAAAGCGTATGCGAAACACGGCGGAATGCCGAATGTCGTGCAGACTAGGCGTGATATGCGTGATCAACACTTGTACCTTAGTACAGTGGGCCGCAAGCCTACGCAGTGCCTAGACTGCCCGCCTGACATCAACGGGTTGGGTTTATGGCATTTCTGATCGTGCTCGCCGCATTGTGCTTTCTCATGCTGGTGGCCTACCGCGGCTACAGCGTGATTATTTTCGCACCCATTGCAGCGCTTGGTGCCGTGCTGCTGACCGATCCGACCCTGGTGGCGCCGATGTTCACCGGCTTGTTCATGGAGAAGATGGTCGGATTCCTGAAACTTTATTTTCCGGTTTTCCTGCTCGGTGCGATCTTCGGCAAGTTGATAGAAATTTCCGGATTTTCGAAATCGATTGTCATTGCGACCATTCGCCTGTTCGGTGCGCAACGTGCGATGTTGTCGATCGTCACCGTTTGCGCATTGCTGACTTATGGCGGCGTGTCCTTGTTTGTTGTCGTATTTGCGGTGTATCCGTTTGCCGCCGAACTGTTTCGCCAGAGTGATATCCCCAAACGTCTGATCCCCGGAACGATTGCTCTCGGCGCTTTTACTTTCACGATGGATTCCTTGCCCGGCACGCCGCAAATCCAGAATATTATTCCCGCCTCGTTTTTCGGTACCGATGCCTGGGCCGCGCCTTGGCTGGGCGTGATCGGCGGCATTTTCATTCTTGCGCTCGGCATGACTTACCTGGAATGGCGTCGTCGCGCAGCGTTGAAAGCAGGCGAGGGCTACGGCGATAAATTACTCAACGAGCCGGCGACGTTTACCGGTGAGCGGCTTGCGCATCCATTGATTGCGGTGCTGCCGCTGGTGCTTGTCGGCGTCGCGAATAAATTTCTTGGAGTCTTGATTCCGCAGTATTACGGTAGCCAGCACGAATTCATTCCCGCGGTGATCGGCAAAGCGCCTGCGGTCGTGCAGGAAATTTCGAAAGTCGCGGCGATCTGGGCCGTCGAAGGCGCGTTGTTGATCGGTATTGTCTGCGTGCTGGTGTTTGCCTGGAAAAATATCGCCAGCCAATTTGCCGAAAGCACCAAGCCCGCGATCGGCGGTGCCTTGCTGGCATCGATGAACACGGCATCGGAATACGGTTTCGGCGCGGTGATTGCGGCATTGCCCGGTTTTCTGGTCGTTGCCAATGCCTTGAAATCGATACCCAATCCACTCGTCAACGAAGCGGTCACGGTGACCGCGCTTGCCGGCATTACCGGTTCGGCATCGGGTGGCATGAGCATCGCACTTGCCGCGATGGCCGATACTTTCATCGCCAATGCAAACTCCGCCGGCATTTCGATGGAAGTATTGCATCGCGTCGCGGCGATGGCATCCGGTGGCATGGATACCTTGCCGCATAACGGTGCGGTGATTACCTTGCTCGCGGTAACGGGTTTATCGCATCGTCAAAGCTACAAGGATATTTTCGCGATCACGATCATCAAAACCCTCGCGGTCTTCGTCGTTATCGGAACCTATTACGCGACCGGCCTGGTTTGACGTAGGAGGCCGCTTGCGGGCGACTGCGGGCTATTCAGGCGACGGTCGGGCCCAAGGGCCCTCCTAAGGTTAGGTCGATTCGATGTCTTCTACGCCGGCGCCGACCAATGCGCGATTGAGCCTGTCATTCACTGCCAGCCATTCGCTTGATTGAGGAATTTGTTCGATCAACAACATATCCGCGTTGCGACTGTCCAGTTCACGCATCGCGGCGTACAAGCCGTGCGCGTAGGCGTGATACTCATTGTCGAGGCTCAAGCCCTTGATGCCATCGGGCAATTCGTCAAGGCAGAGTGCCTCGCAATGCAAGCCTTGCTCGGCGATGCGCGAGTATTCCGCCAACAATGAATTGCGCGACAACATCTGCATCGGCGTGCGTGGCGCGTAATGCGCAGCGAGGCTGCCCGAAACGCGGGGGCTTGCAATATCCGCATTCGAAGCAATCGGTCCGATCACGGCTTCGATTTCGTCCTGCGAAATCATGCCCGGTCGAAGCAGCCGTGGTTGCTTCGAACTCAAATCGATAATCGTACTTTCGATGCCGACTTCGCATTCGCCGCCGTCGAGTACCACCGTTACGGCGTCGCCAAATTCATCACGCACATGCTGTGCCGTGGTTGGTGAAATGCGGCCAAAGCGATTTGCCGACGGTGCTGCCACGCCACCGTTGAATTGCTGCAATAAAACCAGCGCCAGTGGATGTGCGGGGCAACGTAAACCAACGGTGTTCTGACCGCCGGTAACTTCATCGGGCACGCCGGCATGTTTGCGAAGAATCATCGTCAGCGGGCCGGGCCAGAAATGCTGTGCGAGCACATAGGCTTCTTCGGGAATATCCACTGCCCATTTTGGCAGCTGTGCGCTATCAACGATATGCACGATCAGCGGGTGGTCGACCGGACGACCCTTCAGCGCGAATATTTTTCTGACCGCGGAAACATTCATCGCATCGGCCGCGAGGCCGTAAACGGTTTCGGTCGGCATGCCGATTACTTCACCGTGTTTCAGCGCGTTTACGGCTTGCGACAAAAATTCGGCATCAGCGGGATTGAGTTTCATGCCGGCTGGTAATCTTCTTTCAGCAAGCCGAGTAAAACGCTGTCGCAAACTTCGCCGTTCACACGCCAGCGCTGGCGCAGCAAACCTTCGCGTTTGAAATTCAGTTTTTCCAGTAATTTTATCGAGCCGGTATTTCGCGGATCGACGTCGGCTTCGATGCGATAAAGATTCAGCGTGTCGAAACCGTATTTCAATGCGGTGCTCAGGGCTTCGGTACCGAGGCCTTTGCCTTGGTGTTTGGACATCAGCGAATAACCGACTTCGGCACGTGCGTGGGTGCCGCTGATCGAGAAAAACGTCAATGCGCCAATCAACTCGTTGGACTCCTTGTCGGCTATCGCCCAGGCATGCACGGCCGTGGTCGGCTCGTCTTTGCGCAGGCTCAGATAAAGTTGTGCCTGGGCCGGGTCGGTCCACGGTGGATGCGACCAATAACGGGTTACTTGCGGGTCGCCATACAGGGCAAACAGGGCGGCGGTGTCCGAGTCCAGGTAGGGGCGCAAGCGCAGTCGGGTGGCCTCGAGGGTCGGCAGTGGCGGGTTGGCTTGAGCATTCATGGGCTTATTTTCGCACGAGCTGCACCGGATTTGATGGATATTGGCCCACAGGCGAAAATAGCGCATTCGAAATTTGGAGAAAGCGGCATGCACGTATTACGGATGGTGGACCTGGATTTGGCGGGCAAGCGCGTTTTGATCCGGGAAGATTTGAATGTACCGGTCAAAGACGGTCATGTCACTTCCGACCAACGCATTACGGCCGCATTGCCGACGATTAAATTGGCCTTGGAAAAAGGTGCGGCCTTGATGCTGATGTCGCATCTGGGGCGCCCGAAGGAAGGCGTCTGGTCCGAACAGGATTCACTGGCCCCGGTCGCAAAACGCCTGGGTGAATTATTGGGTTTTGAAGTGCCGCTGGTAAAAGACTGGCTTGATGGTGTTGAAGTGCAGGCGGGCAAAGTCGTGTTGCTGGAAAACTGCCGCATGAACGTCGGCGAAGCAAAAGACGATGAAGCCTTGTCGAAAAAATATGCCGCACTCTGCGATATTTTCGTGATGGATGCATTCGGTACCGCGCACCGAGCACAGGCATCGACCCATGGCGTGATTGCCGAGGCAAAAATTGCCTGCGGCGGCCCCTTGCTGATGGCCGAACTGGATGCGTTGGCGAAAGCCTTGCTGAATCCGGCCCGCCCCTTGATTGCGATTGTTGCCGGTTCGAAGGTATCGACAAAACTGGAATTGCTTTCAAGTCTGGTTGATAAAGTCGACCAGCTGATTGTTGGCGGCGGTATCGCCAATACCTTTATTGCCGCGATGGGTTACGGCGTTGGCAAATCGCTGTGCGAAAACGATTTGCTCGACACCGCGAAAAAAATCATGGCCGATGCGAAAGCACGCGGCGCCGATATTCCGATTCCGAGCGATGTTGTCGTGGCGCCGGCTTTTGCCGCCGATGCACCCGCGACCATCAAGCGGGTTGATGAAGTGGGCAGCGACGACATGATCCTGGATATCGGGCCCGAGACCGCAGCGCGTTATGCCGAAATGATAAAAAATGCCGGCAGCGTGATCTGGAACGGACCGGTTGGCGTATTTGAATTCGATGCCTTTGGTAAAGGTACCGAAGTATTGGCGAAAGCGATCGCCGCATCGAATGCATTCTCGATCGCCGGCGGCGGCGATACGCTTGCCGCCGTCGACAAATACGGCGTCGAATCGGGTATCAGCTATATCTCGACCGGCGGCGGTGCGTTTCTCGAATTTTGCGAAGGCAAGGAATTGCCTGCAGTGACGGCCTTGATAAAGCGCGCGCAATAATTAACTGGAGTATTTGATGTCAAGAGGTTTTTGGTTTTTTTCGATGCTGCTGCTGAGCGGAATTTCCTCGGCGGCGGAAGAAAAAATTATCCAGCGCGGCGAATATCGTTTTTCGATAACGCCCACGCCGGACTTTGTCGTACCGCAGCCGATTGCAGAGCAGTGGCCGGCGTCGGCGCCCGGCTTGAAAGATGTCCGCTGGCGGAATTGGCTGCTCGATTCGCAATCCGATTACCGCAAGGGTGCAGCCTTGATGTTTCTTGACGAAGCCTATGAAGCGCTGTCGCCAGAACTGGTGACCAACGCGGCGAAGCAGCAAATATATTTCAATCCGGAGTACCAGACGCTATCGATACACAAGGTCGAACTGCGTCGCAATGGCGTGTGGAGCAATCGACTCAACCCCGAGAAAATAACGCTGGCAAGGCGCGAGTCCGAATTTGAATCCGATATGTCGAACGGAATGGTGTCGGCGCTGATCGTGCTTGACGATGTTCGCGTCGGCGACGTGGTTCGTCTGTCGTACACCATCAGGGGAATCAATCCGGTATTGCAAGGCATGGATCACGATGAAGTGTATTTCGCCTGGGTCGACCCGATTCTTAGCCGGCATGTTCGTGCCTTGTATGAACCAGGCACCGTTATCAACCATCGCAGCTTCAATGGTGCTCCAACAGTCAGCGTCGCAAACCAGGCCGATGCCGTGATTGTGAGCGCGAGCGCGACACAGGTAGCGGCATTGCGCCAGGAAGGCGATTATCCGCGCTGGTACCGGCCTTATCCTTCGGTAATGTTTGCTCCGCAGCGCAGCTGGGCCGATGTAGTGCGTTGGGCCAAACCCCTGTACCCCGACCCCGGTGCGCTGCCGAAAGAACTCGAAGCGAAAATGATCGAATGGAAAGCGATCGCGAATCCACAACAACGTCTGATGGCCGTATTGCGAACCATGCAGGAAGACATCCGTTATTTCGGCATCGAAATGGGCGAGAGTTCGCATCGTCCGGCCGCGCCTGCCGATACCTGGACGCGACGTTTCGGTGACTGCAAGGACAAGGCCTATTTGATGTCCGTCGTGCTCACGCGATTGGGTATTCCCGCCGTGCCCGCTTTGGCGACCACGAAATTCGGCAAGGGCGTGCGTGATTTCGTGCCTGCCGCGACGGCTTTCAACCACGTGATCGTGCAGGCCCAGCTTGGCAAGCAGACGCTGTGGCTGGATCCAACATTGACGCAGCAACGCGGCAGCGCGCTCGATATCGACATCATGGATTACGGTTATGTGTTGCCGATTGCCGACGGCATCAGCGATTTACGCCAGGTGGTTCGAACACCGGCATCGCGCAAACAAATGAATGTGCAGGAAAAATACCAGCCCAGCATCGACGGAAAGACCATCGACCTGACCATCACCACGGAATATCTCGGCGGCTCCGCCGACGGCATGCGTCGCGAGCTGGTATCGCGCGGCAATGAGGAAGTCGGCAAAAACTACACCGAATATTACCGCAAGCGTTTCGGCGATCTGGATGTGCTCAAGCCTTTCACCGCCAGTGACGACCAGACGGTCAACAAGCTGACGATCGTGGAAAGTTATCGTTTGAAACAGGCCTGGGATGAAAAAACCGGTAGCACGAAAAATCTGACGGTGTTTGCCGACTCGATGGATGCCGATACAAAGCTGCCCGATACCATTGACCGGAAATCGCCCTTGTTTCTAAACGCGCCGATGCAATACCGGCATGAGCAGATCATGGAATTGCCGGATGGCTGGACGTGGCTCGGAAGCATGCAGGCGGAAAATATCAAAGCATCGGGATTCTATTACCAGCGAAACATTGCGCAGACCGGCAAGCAGGTAGCGATCAGGCAGAGCATCGAGTTCAGGCAAGATCACGTCTCGACCCAGGATTTGCCCGATTATCTTTCCAAGATGCGCGAAGTGCGAGACGGCTTGAATCGCCGCTTCATACTTTCCATGCCCGCCGCCGTGCAGGACAAAGAACGCGACGCACGTCTGAAAAACATCATGCGAGACGTGATCAAAAACTAATATTGGCCGATATGAAAAACCTTAAACATTGCCTGTTCGGCATTTTGCTGCTGACCTCCGTTTCGCTGCGTGCTCAGGAAAAACCGCTTGCTTCGCTGGATCTCGATGCCGAATGGAAACGATTGCTTGCCGAGCGAAGCTTCGACGAGGTGATGGAAATCTACGCCCCGGTATTCGAAGTTGAGCAGGACACAAAAGCGGCGATCGACAAGGAGAAATGCCAGAAACAGTTTCCGGCCTTGAAATCCGGACTGGACAAGTTGCCGATGAGTGCGGCGCTCAGCTATTGGTCCTATCGCTGCGCCGAGGTAGTAGGCACCGGACAGGAAGCAGACCGGTATCTACAGCATTTCTCGCAAATTGCCAAACATGCTTTCGCGCAGGCATCGGATCAAGCGGTCGCCAAACCGATTCGCGTGATCAACCAGACCGATATGTTTGCCCTGGTCGATGCCAGTGGCATGACCATCGTCGAGCAATACATCAACACCATGGATCTGGGTCGCTACCTGCCATGGGTAATTGTGCTGTGGGACGAAAAAGACCAGCGT
>Ga0208882_1000823_pt1 | contig 12978 bp, 9 predicted proteins | sample LakWasMet14_LOW5_2_FD_183862 | JGI IMG/M metagenome (GOLD analysis project Ga0208882, IMG submission 183862) | Freshwater sediment methanotrophic microbial communities from Lake Washington under simulated oxygen tension - Sediment Metagenome... | ecosystem: Environmental > Aquatic > Freshwater >...
GGTTTAAATAAGTACAAACCTATTGAAAGCAACAATTTGTATACTGATTTGAATCCGAAATCGAATGAATCTTTGCAATACGAATTGTATGAAAATGCTGTTACCGTTGTAAAAAATGATGGAAACATCTTGCCGATACGAAATCTGAATCAAAAAATTGCTTACGTTAAATTGGGAGACGATACCAACAGTTCGTTTGTAAATACTTTAAAAAAATATACTGAAGTTACCGAAGTATCCGATGCCAATATCGATACTTTAATGATAAAACTGAAAGAATACGAAACCGTAATTATTGGCTATCACAAATCGGATAAATCTTGGTGGAAATCACCAGAACTTTCGGTGCCTGATTTACAAGTAATTGATTCCATCGCTTCCAAAAAGAAAGTGATTTTGGATTGTTTTGCTAAACCGTATTCCTTGTCAAGAATTTTTAATTTTGATGAACTACCAGGTGTAATTGTTTCGTATCAAAATGGCGATATTGCACAGGAAGTTTCTGCCGAATTGATTTTTGGAGCCATTGGTGCGAAAGGATTATTGCCAGTTTCTATCAATAGTTCCTTAAAAGCTGGTGACGGAATTACAACGCAAAAGCTAAACCGTTTAGGATTTACAACGCCTGAAAATGTAGGCATGAGTTCCGAAAAACTGAAGCAGATTGATGCTTATGCTCAAAAAGCCATCGATGGTAAAATGGCACCAGGAATGCAGATACTCGTTGCCCGAAAGGGAAAAGTCATTTATCAAAAATCATTTGGAAACCAAACCTATGACAATGGGAAAGCTGTTAAAAATTCGGATTTGTATGATGTAGCTTCGGTTACTAAAATGATTGCTACGTTGCCAAATGTGATGCAATTGTACGACAAAAAGAAAGTGAATTTAGAAACACCTTTGGATGTAATGCTTCCAATTTTTAAAAATTCAAACAAGCAACATATTACTTTTAAAGAATTGTTGTCCCATTATGGAGGGATGCAAGCTTGGATTCCGTTCTATAAAGCGACATTAGATTCTGCAAAAATACCTTTGGAAAAATACTATCGCAAAATTGACACGATAGGTTTTACGAAGAAAGTAACAGGAAATCTTTTCCTTCGTGATGATTATCATGACACGATTATGAAGAAGATTATTGATAGTCCGATAGCAGCTAAAAAAGAATACAAGTACAGTGATTTTACTTTTATTATTCTGAAAGAATATTTAGAAAAAGTAACAGGTAAAAAATTAGATGAATTGGCAAATGATAATTTCTACAAAACACTCGGAATGAACAATACGTTATTCAATCCGTTGACAAGATTTGATGCCACAGTGATTGCGCCAACAGAAGAAGATACTTATTTCCGTCATGTAACGATTCAAGGCTATGTTCATGATATGGAAGCAGCCATGGAAGGAGGCGTTGGTGGACATGCTGGCATTTTTTCCAATGCGATGGATGTTGCCAAAATGATGCAGTTGTACCTTCAAAAAGGAAATTACGGAGATGTTCAGTATTTCTCTGCCGAAACATTTAATGACTTTAATACCTGTCATTTTTGTGCCGAAGGAAATCGTCGAGGATTAGGTTTCGACAAACCGCAATTAGGAAAAGAAGGACCAACATGTGGTTGTGTTTCCATGTCAAGTTTTGGACATACAGGTTTTACGGGAACTATGGCATGGGCTGATCCATCCACAGAAATTGTTTATATATTCTTGTCCAATAGAACCTATCCCGATTCTAATTTACCAAACAAACTCTCCAAAGAAAACATCCGCGAAGACATTCAGAAAGTGATTCAGGATGCGATTATTGAGAAGTAGAAATTTAATATAATCCAAAGAGATAATCATGGTTGTTCCAGAATTGTGCTGGATTAATACCGCTGTTTATTAAATTACTATAAATTACATTTTCTTTTTTAGTTTCAGAGTTGATATATTTTAATTCCGCTCTAATCTTAGTTTTTATTTCTCCATCATAATTTGGAATTACAAAATCCCAATATTTGTTTGCATCTAAATGCGTTTTATAATAACTATTGCCACATCCACTGCCGTCTAAATATTCAATATCTTTCCATTCACCATTTTTGGTTTGTGCCTGTAGTTTAATACTAATATTATTATCCTGAGTATTAAATTCTATAGATTCTGTAGTGGTATTAGCAACATATACTTTATATCCAAGATGTTTTTCTCTATATCCATAGTCAACATTTTGTAGTGTATCAATGTAAACCGAAAGTTTTTCTTTTTCAAAAGAATTCGTGTTTATTATTTGTTTGGGGTAGCTGTAGTATTTGTAAAAATTACTTGAATTGGGGTACGTATTTGGATCAAAATGAATAGCGTAATAAGAAGGATTGTTCATATAATCGATATTCATCTTTTCTAATGGATAGTCTTTATCTGTTTTCTCCTGCCAAATGATTTTTCCTTCTTTGTTTACATAACTTGATTTGCCATCTATGGTACAAGTCACTAATCCATTGACGAAACCATTATTATTGTTAAAAGAAGATATCATTGGTTTCAGAATAATATCCGAATTAAGATTTGCAATGCCATAAAGTTTCTTGCCAGATACAGTATCGTTTGTAAAGAAATAAGTTTCATTATCAAAGCCAAATTCATATATGTCTTTAAAGGTTGGTTTGACAATATAATTTGCATCTTTATCTATTATGCCTGATTTTCCGTTGGTTGATATTCTTGCGTAACCTTTATCAAATTGTAGAAATATATAGTTTAAAGGCTCTGTATTTACCTTCTCAAATGAAGTGTTTATTAAACGAATTTTTCTGTCGAAACCAACAACATATGCTCTTTCATTTTTGAAATTTGAAGCATATTTGTTCAATGTATCATTTAAAACAATTTCGCCTTTCACATTAATATATCCTTGATATTGTTTTAAATAAGTGTTTTCACCTTTTATTTTAGGCAGCCAATCTTTATAAAGTATTATTCTGGCTAAACCATTATTAAAATTACCTTCTATATAGCTATCATAACCTTGTATTGGTCTTTTAAATAGTAGGTTTCCTTTCAAATCTATTGCTCCTTGATATGCTTCATTCTCATTGGTTGGGTTTTTGATTTTAACCAATGTGTAGTCATCTTGAAAATCTCTTATGTAATTATATTTGCCAAAAGGAACAATGTAATGGCCAACCGAATCTATCAGAGCTACATAATACTCATTAGGATTACTTTTCTTTTCCAAATATTTTTCTACTACAGAAATACCTTTATAAGGAATATTAATTCGACTGTATAGGGTGTCAACCAATAGTTTTTCTGTTTTTAAATCAATAATTCCTTTCCTATTATTGTAGGTAGTGACGACACCTCGTTTGCTATTAATACACCAAAGCGATTTATAAGGTTTACAAATAATTTGTTTATTCTTTTTATTGATGTAAATCGGAATTCCCGCCTTATATACACGTGCAAGACCGTTAGTAAAACTATTAGCAAAATCATATATTGCTGGAATTACAATCTTTCCTTTTTCGTCGATAAATCCGAAATAACCACCAATTCTTACTGAAGCAAGACCTTCAGAAAAATCATTACCATTTAAATAAATAGGCTTGATAACAGTTTCTCCTTTGTTGTTGATATAACCTACTTTTCCATATTCAATGATTTTAAACAATGGTTTAGTCTGACTAAAATTTGTCATTGAAATTAATGTAATAAAAAAGCAGAAATATTTTTTCATAACATAAGTAAATGTATATCAAATATAATAGTTTTTATTATAGGAAATTAATTATATAAAATTCATTTTTAACAACTCTTAATGATTTACATCCTTAATTTTTCCTAAATTCGTACCAACAAAATCCCTTTATGAAAATAGCAATTGTTTGTTATCCAACTTTTGGTGGAAGTGGCGTAGTAGCCACAGAGTTAGGAATAGAACTAGCCAATCGTGGTCACGAGATTCATTTCATCACCTATAGACAACCTGTTCGTTTGGCATTATTAAATTCCAACGTGCATTACCACGAAGTCAATGTCCCAGAATATCCGCTGTTTCATTATCAACCCTATGAATTAGCGCTTTCCAGCAAGTTGGTGGATATGGTGAAGCTTCATAAAATTGAATTGCTTCATGTGCATTATGCTATTCCACATGCTTATGCAGGTTATATGGCAAAGCAAATGTTGAAAGAAGAAGGTATAAAAATTCCAATGGTGACAACACTTCACGGTACCGATATTACCTTGGTTGGAAATCATCCTTTTTACAAACCAGCGGTAACTTTTAGTATCAATAAATCGGATGTGGTGACTTCGGTTTCCCAAAGTTTGAAAGACGATACCAACAAACTCTTTAACATCAAAAAAGAAATTGTTGTCATTCCCAATTTTATTGAGTTAAACAAAAATAGAAATGACAATTCCATATCCTGTCATCGTTCTGTCATGGCAAAACAAGAGGAACGTATTGTAACGCACATTAGTAATTTCCGCAGAGTAAAACGCATTCCTGATGTGATTAAGATTTTTTATAAAATTCAACAACATATTCCAGCCAAATTAATGATGGTGGGTGATGGTCCCGAAAAAGAAAAAGCAGAACAACTTTGCGAGGAATTAGGAATTCAGGACAAAGTGATTTTCTTTGGGAATAGCAATGAGATTGACAAAATTCTTTCCTATTCGGATTTGTTTCTTTTGCCTTCAGAAACCGAGAGTTTTGGTTTGGCAGCTTTGGAAGCTATGGCGTGGAGTGTTCCCGTTATATCAAGTAATTCGGGAGGTTTGTCGGAAGTAAATTTTGATGGACTTTCTGGTTATTTAAGCAATGTTGGCGATATTGATGACATGGCTGAAAAAGCGCTGATAATTTTAAAAGACACAGCTACACTAGAGACTTTTAGAAAAAATGCGCTTTCTGTTGCCGAACGATTTGATATCAAAAACATTTTGCCTTTATACGAAGCGGTGTATAACAAAGCCATAAAAGATAAGAAATGAAAAAAGTAATTTTACTTGTTGCCCTAGTATTTTTATACTCTTGTTCGTCTACCACGAGTATAGGAAAAAAATCCTTGTATGACGTATTGCTTATCAAAAATGATGACGGAGCCAATATCAAGTTTTTTGAAATTCTAACCGAACCAAAAGAAATCAAGATGCTTCTTGGCGATCCCGAGTTAAGTAAACTAATAAGTGAAGAAGATACAAAAAAGAGCTCTTTTGTTATACTCAACGCCGGACCAACAAGAGAAAATCATAACAAAATAAAGATTGAAAAAGTAATTGAAACACCTACGCAAATAGAAGTTTATATTACCGACACCCAAAAGAATACACCTGTGGAGCTTTCGGATGATAATACGTTTCATCCTTATACGGTTCTCAAAATTAATTCAAAGAAACCGATAGTTATAAAATAAAAAAATCCCATCGGTTAAGATGGGATTTTTATTTATAGCAATGCGTTTAATTAAAATCTGTAACGAACTCCAAGTCCAATATCTGGTCCAAAACTTTGATCTCTAAATTGGTTATCACCAGTATTGTTTAAATAGAATTCAGGTCTTAAGTCTAAAGACAATTGAATTGGAGCTTCGGCAAAGTTATATTCAATACCAATATCCCCTGCAGCAAGTATAATAGTACCATTTGCATTTCCTCCATTAGCATCAACACTCCAACTTCCAACTCCAGCACCAACGCCGGCATACCAGTTAAATCCTTTGTCAATATCCCAAACCCATTGGTATAAACCAACCAATTTGTAGGCACTAACATGTTTGCTGTTTCTCCAGCCTAAATCCAATTCCAGACGATTGTTTTTTGAAAGTCCTCTTTGATAAGATATCTCACCACCAAAACCATCGTTGTCTCCAAGACGTAAACCTAGTGCATTTTTAGAAATGTCCTGCGATTGTGCGTTAAACGCTAATCCAATTAGCATAAAAGCAGATAAAATGATTTTTTTCATAAATTATAAAATTTAAGTTTATTATTATTTGTTATATAACGACAAAGATAAAATGGTATTGCCCTATTGAGTTATATAATTTCATTTTTTTTTATTAAGATTACTAGTTGACTAGGTAAGTGTCTAACAATTCAGTTTGAGTTTGTGAACCCGATTGCGGTATAGGTAACGTAATTCCAAATTGCGAAAAATCCTGAAGTTCATAGCTAATAATTGTATTGGCAGAAACCATCCCAATGTTTTTTGCATAATACTGATTGGACACCACAACATCTTGAGAATTTAAAAGCGGAACAGTAAGCGGAATTGGAATGCCCGGAATGGTAACTGTAGTTGTAACAGATAATGTTAACGTAGTTTTTACTTTTTTAACATCTGTGTAAACGGTGTTGTCTTCAGCAGTATAAGTTGGTAATGTTTCTAATGCCGTAGTTTTTAAAGTATAATTCATAACAAGTGGATATCCTTGCAAATCTTGATTGATAACACCCGAAACAGAACCTAACACTTGATTAACGGTAGCGCTTTCTTTAAAAATTATTAAATCGGTTACGTTTAAATTAATGGGTAAAACATTACCTAAATTCAATCCTGCATTTCCAGTCATATAAATAGCATCACTTTCTTTACGCAATCCGTTATCCCGAAGTGAATTGGAGTAAAACCCAAACGGAATAGCTAGTGTTTTAATTTTTTTATAGGTTTTGGTATTGATAACCGTATCATTGGCTACATATAAAGAATCCCTATTGGATGTTGGTTGTCCCACAACATTAGTAACATAAGTCCAATAGTTCCCATCGGTTAACGGCAAATAATTTGTAGCACTTGCTGCACCTCCTGATGAATCATCACTTGAGCAGGAAGTCAAAATAACAATAGCAAAAGCAATAAAAAATAATTTAGTTTTCATTTTGTTGTGATTAGTTTGTATTGCGAATATAATGAACAAATCATTATACCATTAATTTTAAATAATAACTTTCCACTTTGCCTCATTAATGTTATATTTGTTTAAAACAATACTCATGGCAGGAAACAGTTACGGAACGCTATTTAAACTAACTACTTTTGGAGAATCTCATGGGGAAGCTTTAGGCGGAATTATTGACGGTTGTCCTGCAGAAATTACACTTAATTTTGAAGCCATTCAAAAAGAAATGGCAAGAAGAAAACCCGGACAATCGGCTATAGTAACGCAAAGAAAAGAAGATGATGACGTACAATTTTTGTCTGGAATTTTTGAAGGAAAAACGACTGGCACACCCATAGGATTTATTATTCCCAATACCAATCAGAAGTCGGATGACTATTCCCATATTAAAGATTCCTATCGTCCAAGCCACGCCGATTATGTCTATGAAAAGAAATACGGCATTAGAGATTATCGCGGTGGAGGAAGAAGCTCGGCTCGCGAAACAGCTTGTAGAGTAGTAGCAGGAGCCATTGCCAAGCAAGTTTTATCCGAAATTAAAATCAATGCTTTTGTATCTTCTGTTGGCGATATTTTCATTGACAAACCTTATCAAGATATAGATTTCTCATTAACGGAAAGTAATGCTGTTCGTTGTCCCGATGCTGCTACAGCTGAGAAAATGGAAAATTATATTAAAGAAATTCGCAAAGAAGGCGACACCGTTGGCGGAACCGTTACTTGTGTTTTACAAAATGTTCCCATTGGTTTGGGAGAACCCGTTTTTGATAAACTCCATGCCGAATTAGGAAAAGCGATGCTTTCCATCAATGCCGTAAAAGGTTTTGAATTTGGCAGCGGATTTTGTGGCGCCCGAATGAAAGGCAGCGAGCATAACGATTTATATAACGAAGATGGAACCACTAGAACCAACCTTTCAGGAGGTATTCAAGGTGGTATTTCCAACGGAATGGATATTTATTTCCGTGTGGCATTTAAACCTGTAGCCACTTTAATTCAAAAACAAGAAGTCTTAACCAATTCCAATACTATTGTGGAGCAACAAGGAAAAGGACGTCATGATCCATGCGTTGTACCACGTGCCGTTCCCATTGTTGAAGCAATGGCTGCGATTGTTCTTGCCGATTTTTATTTGCTAAATAAAACCTATAAAAAATAGTAAGCAGTGTTCAGTCACAGTCTGCAGTAAATTATTGCTGAAAACTGCGACTGCGACTGCGACTGAAACTCATCAAAATGGAAAAAAATCAAACTCAAAAAAAGTCATTTTTCTCAAATCTCACAGTGCAAATTCTAATTGCCATGATAATTGGCGCGCTATTAGGAATTTATATTCACAATAATTATTCGGAAGAAATAGCAAAAGAATTTAGCGGCTACATTAAAATGCTAGCAACTGTCTTCATTCGATTGGTGCAAATGATAATTTCACCCTTAGTATTTACAACGCTTGTAGTGGGAATTGCCAAACTGGGTGACATCAGAGCCGTTGGAAGAATAGGAGGAAAGGCATTGGGTTGGTTTTTCACAGCGTCTTTCATTTCGTTATTGATAGGCATGTTTTGGGTGAATCTTTTGCAACCAGGCGTTGGTTTGAATTTATCCGATGTAGATGTATCAACAGCAGCAGAAGTGACTGAGAAAGCACAAGGTTTTTCAGCTCAAAATTTTATTGAGCACATCATTCCAAAAAGTATTGTAGAAGCCATGGCCAATAATGAAATATTGCAAATTGTGATTTTCTCAATCTTTTTTGGATTGGCAGCCGCATCCATTGGTGATAACGCAAAACCCGTAGTAAGAGCTTTGGACAAAACATCGCATATCATTTTGAAAATGGTAAACTATGTGATGAAATTTGCGCCAATAGGGGTTTTTGGAGCTATAGCTGGCGTATTTGCTATCCGGAATTTGGATGAATTATTAATTACGTATGCTAAATATTTTGGTTCTTTTCTTGTTGGGATTTCATCGCTTTGGTTGTTCTTATTAGTTGTTGGTTATCTATTCCTAAAAAGTAGAATGACTACTTTATTAAAACACATTCTAAGCCCATTGATTATAGCCTTTGGAACTACTAGTAGCGAAGCTGTTTTTCCAAAACTTACCGAAGAATTAGAGCGTTTTGGTGTAAAAGACAAAATCGTTTCTTTCATGTTGCCATTGGGTTATTCATTCAACCTTGACGGAAGCATGATGTACATGACTTTTGCCAGTATTTTTATTGCACAAGCTTATGGCGTTCATTTAGATATTGGAACACAAATGACAATGTTATTGGTACTAATGCTTACCAGTAAAGGAATTGCAGGTGTTCCAAGAGCAAGTCTTGTGGTGGTTGCTGCAACATGTGGGATGTTTAAAATTCCTATAGAAGGCATTGCTTTAATTCTACCAATTGACCACTTTTGTGATATGTTCCGAAGTGCTACAAACGTTTTAGGAAATGCATTAGCAACCTCAGTCGTTGGAAAATGGGAGAAAGAGTGATTTTGTATACATAATTTGTGTAGATTTGAGCTTTAATTTTATAAAAACAAACTATGAAAAAAATTACTTTATTATTTTTACTACTTTCAGTACTTTCAGTATCTGAAGTATTCTCTCAATCAGATTATTATACATGTATTGCAGGTGATGGAAGTACGTCTGGTAATGCAAGAGGACCCCACGGCCGATTTAGATATCAAAGAGGTGTTATTTTGATAAAACCAACCGAAATGACAGCTTCAGGTTTAATAAACGGTGATGTTATTAACTCAATAGCATTTAATTATTTAGCTGCTCAAGATGTAACAACAAGCGCAACAATGACCTTGTATTTGCAAAACACTGCAGATGTAACAAATTTAAAAAGTACTACTTGGGCTACAGCCATTACGGGTATGACTACTGTTAGCGCTGGAGCAGTAACCGTTCCAAATACGGCAGGAATTGCAGTTTATAATTTTTCTGGAGGTTCTCCTTTTACCTATACAGGTGGAGGTGTTTACGTTGCTTTTGATTATCAAAATGCAGCTAATCCATTGCCTACTTCCTTTGTAACTGTAGATTGTAATACTACGGGTTTAACAAATGGGAATATATGTGCTCAATCTAATACTGCTATTCCAACTACTGTTGCGGCTTCTAGTTTTAGACCTGCAATTTTGTTAGGAAAATCAGTTGCTTGTGCTCGACCAATTAATCTGGTTGAAAACGTAGCACTTAAAACTACTACAAGTGTTACAGGTTCGTGGACTGGAGGTTCTAATGTCACAATAGAATATGGTCCTTACGGTTTTACACCAGGAACAGGAACTATTGTAACTGGAGCTACAAGTCCCTATACAATTAATGGTTTATCACCAAGTTCAGTTTATGATGTTTATCTAAAAAGCAATTGTGATACAAATCAGGCTCCAGCATATAGTGCTACGACTGATGTAGTAGCTTTTAACACCGTTTTTTTACCAACAGACCCAACTTATAACACAGGGTTTGAACATGAAGAATTAGCTTTTATTGGTTGGTTAGAATCTCCTGTAAACTTTACTTCATCTTGGTTTATTAATACAGGAACAGTTGGTACACCTTTAGCTCAGGAAGGAATTGGTTCAGCGGTTTCTATAAGTAACACAACTGGAGTTTCAGACGCATGGTTGTTTTCAAGAGGTTTAAATTTAACAGCTGGAGCAACTGCGACAATTACGTATTACGATAGAAATTATTTAGGAACTGGAGCAACTGGTACAGCTAGTTATACTGTAAATGTTGGAACTGCTCAACAAGTTGACCCACCTGCAACAGTAATAGCAACAGTTAACAATATAGCTAACACTACATTTGAATTAAAAACAGTTAACTATACAGTACCAGCTGATGGAACTTACTATTTTTCTTTCCATAATTTATCTCCTTTGAATGCCGCTACACAAGCACTTATTATTGATAATTTTACGGTTACACAAACCTTAGGGACTACTGATTTTTTAGCTTCTAAATTAGCAGTATATCCAAATCCAACAAAAGACTTGGTTACGATTGCTAATGATAATGGCATTGTTGTAAGTACTATTCAAATGACGGATTTAAATGGAAGAGTTGTTAAAAATCAAAAAATAAATGCTGTTCAAGGACAAGTTTCAATTGGAGATTTAGCTACTGGTGTTTATATGATGAAAATTGCAACAGACCAAGGAACTGCTACTAAGAAAATAGTTAAAGAGTAATTATTATATTCATAAATAAAAAAGCGTCTCGATATTCGGGACGCTTTTTTTATGCTAAAAACTTGGCTTTCAATTCGGGTGTTGGAATGAGACAAGCGTCTTTTTTGCCATACCATTTATATCTGTTTTTGGCAATGTAATCGTAAACATAATTTGTAATAGCATTGGGCAAAACCGAGAACAAACTTAAAATGCTATAGATTCTGCCTAACTCATTTGCAATTTTCAAAGCCGCTTCTGCTTTGTAATAATAAGCAATGCTAGGTTCGTAAAGTATAATACTGTCCGTTTTGGTAATGTCAATTCCAATGTGCTTTATGATTTCCTGACCTAAATCTGATTGTATAGCAACAAACCGAAAGTTATCTTTCTTATCGTGTTTGATAATAAATTGCACCGAAGATTCGCAGAGATTGCAAACCCCATCAAAGAGAATTATTTTCTTGTCTTTTGGTAAACCTTCCATAAAACTATTTCTTGCCCTTTTCTACAAATTCCAAAGCTTCCAAACTCACCTGAGAAGTAAACACACCATAATTAACAGTAGCTTTGTTTTTCTCGATTTTGTCAATGCTGCCAACAGCTTTTCCATCAAACATGCGAACTCTATCACCCACTTTTAGTATAGGTTTTGGTTTCTCAATAACCAAATTAGCTTTTAATTTTTTCTCTTTTTTAGCTGCGCGAATTTCCTCCACCTGAACCGTAACTTCTTTTATAATCTCTTTTTCCTTTTCTCTCTTAACGATTGTTTCTTTGGCAGTTGCTTTTTTGCGTTTGGAGTTTTCAATTTCAATGATTTTTAAAAACTCAGCAACAAGTTCTTTCTTGTTTTTGGTGTTGAAATAGCTTTCGGAAATAGCATCGATTTTTTGTCCTATATAAATCAGCTTTTGATTGCTATCATACAATTCCTGATAGCTTTCCAGCTTCTGTTTTATTTTAACATTGATATGCTCCATTTTCTTGCCTTCTTCACGCGCTTTGCTTTCTTCTTCCTTTAGTGTTTGCGAAGTTTTCTCCATTTTGGAACGCTCTTTTTGAAGCGTGGCTATGGTTTTATCAAAGCGCACTTTTCCACCTTCAATTTTCTTCTTTGCCCGATTAATAAGTCCAAAAGGAATTCCGTTTTTCTGCGCTACTTCAAAAGTAAAAGAACTTCCGGCTTGTCCTAATGCTAACTTGTACATAGGTTCCAAAGTCTTTTCATCAAAAAGCATGTTGGCATTCGTAGCAAAAGGCAATTCGTTGGCCAATATTTTTAAATTGGAATAATGAGTAGTTATAATTCCAAATGCCTCCCGATGATAAAACTCCTCCAAGAATATTTCTGCTAAAGCACCACCTAAATCAGGGTCGGAACCCGTACCAAATTCGTCAATTAAGAACATGGTTTTGGCATTACACTTTTTCAGAAAGTAATTCATGTTCTTTAATCGGTAACTGTAGGTGCTTAAGTGATTTTCTATGGATTGATTGTCGCCAATATCGGTTAGGATTCTGTCAAACAAAAACGTCTCACTGCGTTCATGCACCGGAATTAAAATACCCGATTGCAACATCAATTGCAATAAACCAACGGTTTTCAAAGAGATGGTTTTTCCACCTGCATTCGGTCCCGATATTACAATTATCCTATGCTCCTGATCTAATTCTATAGTTTGTGGATGCGTAATTTCCTTTTTCTCATTGTTGGTCAAAAGTAAAATAGGATGGAAGGCATCCCTAAAATACAATCTTCTGTTATTTGTGATTTCAGGCAAAACGCCTTTTATTTTTCGAGCATATTTTGCTTTGGCAGCGATAACATCAATATCACTTAGGAAATCCTGATACTTGATTAATAAAGGTAAAAACGGACGAATAACGTT
>Ga0208882_1000824_pt1 | contig 12974 bp, 12 predicted proteins | sample LakWasMet14_LOW5_2_FD_183862 | JGI IMG/M metagenome (GOLD analysis project Ga0208882, IMG submission 183862) | Freshwater sediment methanotrophic microbial communities from Lake Washington under simulated oxygen tension - Sediment Metagenome... | ecosystem: Environmental > Aquatic > Freshwater >...
ACCTCCGGTTCCGGGTCAGTTGCGACGGCGCGGAAAGCGTTGGCGGTTGGTGGGTATTTTCCATCGCGGTTGGTCTTTAATTATCGCCGCCTTGTTAAATCATCGGCTTCTTCCCGTCAAACCCGGACGACCGGAAGCATGGCCAAAGCTGCCGGGACCCCATACGATAACTTCGGGTGCTTGTGCTGTGGATGATGTGATGTGAAAAAACCTACACTTGTAAGGGGGGAGGCCGGGTATGACGGATTGGGCGTACTCATTAAAACTGATAGTTGTTAAGGTTGCCGAAGAAAGTCGCCGTAAAACAACGCAATTATGGTTCTGTCGCAAGACAAAGAAGCCGGTATGAGAACCGGCTTCTGTTAAATTTGATATTACGTATTAGCGCCCTGAATTTCCGTTATTGCCGCGTTAACATGTGTTTTGGCTTGGTCTGTATGTCCTAAATTACCCTCATTAATGGCTTCTTCCAAATGATTGGAAGCGGATTCCATGCGTTTTTGAGAGGTACCTTTGAGTACTATAGCTGATGCTAAGCTATGCTCCAATGCTGCGCTTGCGTGCTTCACTATTTCTTTGGCACTACTCGCTTTAGCCGCCGCGCCAGCACGTTCAAGCGCAGCCTTTCCGTGTTCTTCAACAGCGAAAACAGCAGAACTTGACGCCAACAATAAACCTGAACAAATCAATGTTAATTTTTTCATAGTTTTTTCTCCATTAATAATCAAGTTATCTATACAGTTTCTTGGTTAGGAAAAATTAGTTTCTCCTTGTCGCCATTTATGGATGGCAACGATTTTTTTCAAGGAGCTTGGGTTTGAATTTGACTAATTTTGCCCATCGCAATTATAAAAACAGCGTCCAATATTTTCCAGTTTTATGTCCGTTTTATTCGCTTAAATTGCAGAGCGGCTTATAGTCTTTTTCCGCTCTTTAGTATTAATGCATCAGTTAAAAAGTAATAAAATCAGCATGTTATTGATTTTTTTAGCTGGAAAGCTTAGACGCTTTTTGTTAGAGCGTCGGTAAATCTTCTACGCCTTTTACAAGATTTTCACGGCCAACCTCTTGTCCATTTTTGTAACATGGCGCTTGTTCAAGCTACGAGGCTCGGCCCTTTGTTTGCCGCCGCCATAATGCTCTTACTCTAAGCTCATATTGGTGCCATTATGAGCTTAGCGATAGGGTGTTAGCGCTGATTGGGTTCACCAATGTAGACCAAGCGTTCGATGAAATCCGTTTGGAAACAAATCCGGGAGAGCCAAATGACATCAGGCAGCATTTCGGGATGCGGATTGGTGCTTCTTGTCTTGCCGTTCCCGGTGTTTGCGCAAACTCACGTCGCGCACGATAGGGGTGAAATAGTGCGCAGTACCGATTACAAACTTCTGTATTCCATTACTTGTTAGATCGCTATTCTCCGACCGGTATTCGCTGATGAGAATATCGCCTCCACGACCCGAATATCGCGTAGCCCTTCCTCGCCAGGCACCAGCAGCGGTTGACTGTGTAAAATAGCGAAGGCATCGTCATCCATTTGCCTGGCTTGCTGGCTGTCCAGGAAGGCGTCCAATGTCTTGCCGTCGCTGGTTGATCCACGGATACCGCTATACCTTTGGAAGGGTTCCAGTTGATACCAGCCTTTTTCGCAGTTCACGCGCAGGGAATTCATGCTCCTGGCGAAGCTGGTCTGGCAATGCGCCCTGATGCCGCTGGGAAATTCGAGATCGAAGGTCATCGTTTCGTCCACATCCTTGAAAATTTCCGGACGGGTCGTCGACTGTTGGGCGGTCACTGCGATCGGCTCTTCAGCACTGCAATAGCGCGCGGCCTGTAGCGAATAAACCCCCATGTCGTACATCGCACCTCCGCCCATGCTCTTTTTCTGCCGCCAGTGATCGGTTCGGTTGTAGTAGAATCCGGCGGCGGCCGATATCGATTTTACCGGCCCATAGACTCTCTCTTTGCCGAAGCGGATCACGGCCTGGGTATTGGGCTCATGCTGCATGCGATAGCCGATCGCCAGCCTGACCTTGTTATCCCGGCAGGATTTGATGATAGCTTCGCATTCCTTGACTGTCAGGGCCATGGGCTTTTCGCACCAGACGTGCTTTCCGGCGTTGGCGGCGCGGATGGCGTACTCTAAATGCATGGCGTTGGGCAGCACGATATAGACGACATCGATGTCCGGGTTGTTGGCGATCTTATCCATCGATTGATAGTCATAAATAGCCCGGTCCGGAATGCCATAGCGCCGTTTCCACTGCTCGGCTTTGGCCGGTGTCCCGGTGACAATGCCGGCAAGATAACAGTGCTTCGTTCGCTGCAAGGCGGGGGCCAGAAGGTTAGTGCTGTACAGGCCCAGCCCTACCAGGGCGACACCCAGACGATCCTTGGCGGGCCGAGCCAGGACATTGAATCGTGGAAGTGACAAAGCGCTGGCGCCTAAAATCACTTGCTTAATGAATCTTCGACGTGCGGGAGTTTGGTGGTTCATAGAGAGTCCTCAAAAATGAAGCGGCACTCACATGTAAATTTTGCCTAGGGAGTCACGAATGACGGTTGAATGGGAGTAATTCCGCTCCCGTCAGAAACATAAATTGAAGTGAAAGTATGAAAAAATTGGCAGCTTGTCAATTTTAATGGGGTTAAATATCACTTAAAGTGTAAAAAAGCGTCCAATATTTTCAGGAAATAGCTTAAAAATTTACCAAACAACAAAAATAGATTGCCATCTAATTGAATTTTAATGATTATTAAAGGCTTTTTATGCCTACGATTTAATGAAACAGGGCTATATTACGCAAATTGATAAGCATCTCAGATAAGAGGAAGAAAGATGATAAAGGTCTCTGTCGCTGCCAGAATCAAATGTGCCTTAGTTCTTATTATTTTCATGTTGATACCTCTACTTCCCATCACCACTACGATAGGATTGTTTATAGTGATCTTTCGGCCTATCTGGTTTAAAAAGCTTGTTGATAATGTGTATGCCGATAAAGACGACCGCTAGCCTCACTAAGAATCTGATGTTTTTCAATTCACAATATGCTCAAATCCTGAATCAGCTGAGGTGTTCATAAAATAGACTGCAGCAGCTTATAATGCATGTTAGCCCTATGGGGTAACTGAAAGAGTTAGGCTATTCCTTCACCATTGTCAGTTTTCGTTCAAGAGAATATTGAGCAGGATTGTCGTTAACGCTGCATCAACCGAAATAAAGCTGTGCAGAGCATGGGAATGATCTTAACACCTATCAGTTTAACGAAAATCTCCAATACGTCATTCCGGCAGGGATTCATGTCAGGCTATCCTGCCTGACACCCTTCGGGTTAATGCAAATCCGTTCCGGACGGATTTGTGCCGGACCCGTTAGAGCGCGTAGCGAATCCGGAAGCCATGGATGGCAAATTTCAGACACATCCCTGTGTCCCGGATACCGGCAGTCCATGCCGGTATGACTCGCTATTTAAGCAAAGTGATAGGGGGTAAGGTCAATTCTATAGCAACAATTTAGATTTACTCTGACCTTGTTGCCAATTAGCGTGGAAAATTTGCCAGCTTTACCCTAAAAGATCGTCTACACTTTCCCGCTGGAAATGATTACTCTACTGTTTTTATTTAATGAATTTATTTTTTTTAGCTAGAAAAACCACTGCCAACGATTGGAAAAAACTAAAAGCAGTTTTGCAAACTGAGCAATCCTTCGTCGAACTCAACCATGAAAACTGAAGAAGGGAGAAGTCAATTGCATCGTTTAACAGGATTTCTTTGTGTGATTTTTCTATCAGGTTGCGCGACCTTGAGCCAGGAAGATTGTCGTCGTGGCGATTGGTTTGGACTGGGTGTTCGTGATGGGCTCGCCGGTCAAACCAGTAGCCGTCTGTCAGATCACGTAAAAGCCTGTTATGAATATGGCATTGCAATCAACAATGCGGCGTATTTTGCCGGTCGCGAACAAGGACTGCGCGATTACTGCCGAATTGATAATGCTTTCAGCGTAGGATTAAATGGGCATCAGTACCAGCATGTCTGTCCGCCCTCCATAGATGGCTTATTTAGCCGCTATCATTCAGCGGCCTTTACTCTCTACGAACACCGCGCTGAACTGGACCGGCTTGATCGAGAAATCTCCAGCAAAGAAAGCAGTTTGCACAACAAAAAATTAAGCGATAAGGACCGCGAGCGGATTCGTTCCGATCTGCGGCACATGGATCGCAGGTACCATCATCTGCATGATGATCTTTACTATCACGAACGGCAGCTTGATGATTTGCGCCGCGAAGCCCGGTTTTATCGTTAAGGGTGTTACATATTTGCTGACAATAGCCTCACTGAGGCATTCAATAACCAGTTGCCGTTTCCGAAAACTAATTGTTAAATCTGAACTACTATAAATTTTGCTCGGTCATTCACTCTTCTGACACGCGTTGCCGCCGGTGCAGCTTGGCTACGCGCTTTTGTACCAGCGTTTTGGCGGCATCGGCGCCGATATGTGCTTCGCCGCGCTGTTTGGCTAATTCCATTTGCTTTTCACGTTCCATGAAACGGGTTTTCCGCTCGACCGGGATTTTATCGTAACAATGAGGGCAGCTAACGCCTTGCTGATAGTGTTCGCTGGCTTTATCGGCTTCGGTGATCGGCAGGCGACAGGCGTTGCATTGGTCGTAATTGCCTTTTTCAAGCTGGAGATTAACCGTAACCCGCTCGTCGAAAACAAAACATTCGCCTTCCCAAAGCGTTTCCTGAGCGGGGACTTCTTCCAGATATTTTAATATGCCGCCCTTGAGATGATAAACCTCCTCAAAACCCTGTTCTTTTAAGAAAGCCGTGGATTTTTCGCAGCGGATACCGCCGGTGCAGAACATCGCGACTTTTTTGTGCTTTTCGGGATCGAGATTGTCTTTAACGTAGTCGGGAAACTCGCGAAAACTGGTTGTATTCGGGTTTATGGCGTTTTTAAAGGTACCGACTTTAAATTCGTAGTCGTTGCGCGTATCGACCAGTATCACCTCAGGATCGGAAATCAGTTTGTTCCAATCTTTAGGGCTGACATAAGTGCCCACTACGCGTTTAGGGTCGATGCCTTCCACGCCCATCGTCACGATCTCTTTTTTGAGTTTAACTTTGGTGCGGTTGAAAGGTGGTTTGTCGGTCAGCGATTCCTTGTGGTCGATATCCGCCAGGCGCGGATCGCTACGCAACCAGTTCAGTACTGTATCAATGGCTTGGCGTGATCCGGCTATCGTGCCGTTGATGCCTTCGCCAGCCAGCAACAAAGTGCCGCGAACTTGGTTGGCTTCCATGACATCATGCAGGGGTTGACGCAAAGCTTGATAATCTTTCAGGGTGACAAATTTGTACAGCGCACAAACGACTATGTGAGACATTATTTTTCCTTATTGCGGGTCGGAACGTAAATCCGGTGCAGATAAAATTAATAGGCAGACGCTCAGGAAATTAAGTTCCCAAGCTAAAAGTAAAAACTTCCTTATATTGTCCGCCTAAATCTGAATTTTTAAAACCGATCACTCTGTTTATCAATTTCACCCTGAAATGTAAGATAAGGGGAATCCATGAAGTGGACAATGATGCCGGAAACGTTAAACTGCTTTAGATCATCGGCAACGGTATGCTCATTGTCAGCAGAAGTTAAGGTGGTGGCTATAACATCGGGGAGTATCTCGGCTGCCTGCTTAGCGGACTCTTCCTTATGGGCTTTTTTAACGTATTCGCTTTGAGAGTTTGCTGTTTTTTCAAGCGGTGTTTTTCCGGCCTGAGTCGGGCTCTCATTGTATCCTTGAGGTTCTGGGTTGAAGAAACGATGTGTCCACATGCCGGAATAGCCACCTACAATAACGATGCCGATAATACGGATGGCAGACAAAACAGGTTGAATCGATTGGTTACCTCCGGAATTGGCAGGCAAGGAACTGTTAGCAGGGTTTTGCATTGGAATATTTATAATAACTGTTTAAAGTGGAGTCCATATCTAATGGCGAAAAAATCGTCATCACACGTATTATTCTTTTTTGACGAATAATGAACAATAGCCGGTCCTAACCTGTGGCTTTCATGGAATGCCGGTATCGGTGACTGAAAATTTTGCATCTCATAAATAAGTTGATGGTACCGCTATTGAAAAATAAAGTCAGCACACAAAACAAGCGCTGTTCAGCGTGTAACGTCGTTTTAGTCTGTGGTTCTTCTCAAGCCGGAGAACCGTGCTGGTGCGAAGCTTATCCAGCCATTATGCCCGCTGACGTTCAACAGGATTGTCTTTGTCCGGATTGCCTTGGCAAAGTCATAACAGAAAGAGTTGCCGAGTTTATTGATGCATCGAGTCAGCCGGAACAAATAGCTGTTGCACGTCAATACCGTGGCAATGATAAATTGATTCAGGGCATAGACTATTTAATTGAAAACGATCAATACGTTTTTACCCAATGGTATCACTTAAAACGCGGCTCATGCTGTGGAAATGGCTGCAAAAACTGCCCTTATTGAGCAGGTAACAATCACAGTCCACTGCCATACTGTCAGAAAGAGTAGGCTACCGACTTAAGTCGTGACCCATCAGTGATGCAGGTTTCACAAGCAGAGCCGCGCTCCGCATGCCGTTGTTTTTTCCTTTCCAACCGGATACCCGTAAAGCGCTGAGAATGACTTTTCTAAGGAACACTTACGGGTAAACTCCCATGCTTATTGGCACTTTTATCATCGATAACAACGTCTATGAAATCATTTATTATCATCAAAACGGGGTCTACTCTCCCTACACTTCGGCAAAGGTTAGGCGATTTTGAGGATTGGATAATTCGCGCCCTGGGATCGTCTAACGCTGTCATAACGGTAGTCAACATCATGGCCGGCGAAGCCTTACCGTCTGTTGACACGATATCGGGCGTGATCATAACGGGCTCTCCTGCGATGGTCACGGATAAGGCTGCCTGGATGCAGCGGCTGGTCATCTGGATACCACAAGTATTGGAACGTAATATCCCGCTACTGGGCATTTGTTTTGGCCATCAATTGCTGGCGGAGGCGATGGGTGGACATGCGGATTATCATCCTAAAGGCCGTGAGATAGGTACTGTCTCTATTCAGCTGACCCCTGAAGGCAAACAGGACAGGTTGCTGGGCGCTTTGCCCGATGATTTTCTTGCACACACCACACATGCCCAAACGGTTACCAAATTACCCCCGAATGCGCTAAGGCTTGCAGAAAACTCGTTTGAAATTCATCATGCGTTCCGCCTGGGTGACAGTGCCTGGGGCATGCAATTTCACCCGGAATTTTCAGCGGACATTATGAGTGCTTATGTTAATGAACAATCCGCCTCATTGCTGAAGGAAGGGCATAATGTCGACGAGTTAAAAGCGGCAATTTGCAATACCAACGCGGCTAGTAGCCTGCTCAAGCGATTTATGGCGATTGTGCAAGAACAAGCCTGAACTGAAATTCCAATGGCTTGGCAATCCGCAAACTGTGTAGCTAATTTTTTTGCTAAATTGCCGGCCAGGAAGATGCCTATTCAGTTTCGCACCTTAAAAACCAGCTGTTGCTCGGAATTCAGGAGTTGCCATCTACCACGACGCATTTCTTCCAGAAGAGTGTCGGCCGGATAATATTTTTCAAGAAAATATCGACAGGAGGGCGCATCTATTTCTATGTGATTACAGCCACGAACAGGAATCTGTTATGCTTTAAACAACCCTCTTATCCGAGTCGTTATGTCAACAAAAGCTGCCATAAACATACATCAGCTGAGTAAAAGCTATCAGGAAGCCGGGCAGCGGCATGATATTTTTAGTGACTTAAATTTACAGGTGAGTAGCGGCGAGTTGATTGTTTTATTAGGCCGTAGCGGTTCCGGTAAATCGACTTTTCTAAATCTGGTCAGCGGCATCGACCAGCCGGACAGCGGCGAAATTGTCATTAACGGCATTCAGCTAACCGGACTTTCCGAACATGATCGCACCCTGTTTCGCAGGCATCATATCGGGTTTGTGTTCCAGGCTTATAACCTGATTTCAACATTGACGGTGGGTGAAAATCTGCTGTTGCCTCTGGAGCTGATCAAGCGCATAAGCCGCCAGGAGCGGAATAAAGTTACCGACTTACTGGAGAAACTTGATCTCGCCGACCGTTTTGACACCTATCCCGACCGCCTGTCCGGCGGGGAACAGCAACGGGTCGCGATTGCCCGTGCGCTGATTCATGATCCGGACGTCATTCTCGCCGATGAGCCGACCGGTAATCTGGATCTGGAGACCGGACAACAGGTACTGGAGCTGTTCGACACACTGGTCACAAAAGCAGGCAAGACCCTGATCATGGTGACCCATAGCCATGAGGTCCTCGGCAAAGCCGACCGGGTTTTCTCGATCCGCAACAAGTCCCTGGTTATCGCCAGGGATGGTGTGTATGCCGCAGGCTTGTAGGGAACAAGCGCGGCGGTTGAGGGTTAGCCGATGAGCTCCGTTCTAAATCGAGCCAGCCGCAATTTCTTATGGCGGCATCCCTGGCAGTTGGCGCTGGCGATTGTGGGCATAGCGCTGGGCGTAGCGGTGGTGATTTCTATCGATCTGGCGATGGAAAGTTCGCTCAACGCTTTTGATCAGGCAGGCAAGGCATTTTCCGGGGTGGCCACTCACAGGATTATTGCCGGCGATGGCGGCCTTGATGAGAAACTGTATCGACGGCTCAGAGTCGAGGAGGGCGTACAAAAACTATCGCCGGTCGTGAACGCTTATGTTGTGGCGTCAAAACAAGCAGATACCGGCTTCAACCTGATTGGGATCGATCCGTTTACTGAGAAATCATTTCAATCGATCTGGCAAACCCGGCATCATGAAGAGACCACCGCTGATTGGCTAAGCCGCTTGATCACCGAGCCGGATACCGCACTGATCAGTGAGCAAACCGCATCGCGTTTGGGCCTGAAGATTAATGATGATTTAGCTATCGAGACCGAACAGGGCGAGCGCCGGTTAAAAATTATCGGGTTGTTATCGCCAAACAACGCGGTATCCGAACAGGTTTTGTCCCGGCTGATTATTACCGATATCGCCACGGCTCAGGAAGTCTTGGGCGTGTTTGGCCGGCTCAGTTCCATCGAAGTGCTGATCGATAAAGATCAGCCTGACATCGCACCTACTTCGGCATACACGCCATCCCTGGAGATTGCCGCGCTTGTTCCCTACAAGCCTGCGGCATACACTCCATCCCTGGAGATTGCCGCGCTTGTTCCCTACAAGCCTGCGGCATACACTCCATCCCTGGAGATAATACGCAAGGCGCTACCGGGCAATGCCTTGCTAGTCGAGGCAGAAAGCCAGTCGCAAGCCATGCGGGAAATGACTCGGGCATTCTCGATCAATTTAAAAGCCCTGGGCTTGCTTTCCCTGCTGGTAGGCATGTTCCTGATCTATAACACGATGACTTTTCTGGTTATGCAGCGTCGGCGTTTGATCGGCAGTTTGCGTTCAATCGGCGTCACCCGAAGGCAAATTTTTAAATTGATTATCGAAGAAGCGTTGTTACTGGCGGCCATCGGTACCCTGATCGGCATCGCGCTGGGCATTGCTCTCGGACAGGGACTGTTGTATCTGATTTCGGGAACCATCAACGCCATTTATTTTCGCATCGATGCGGCGTCGTTAATGATTACGCCTTTACAAATAGGCAAGGGCGCATTGCTGGGAATCACCGCGACACTGCTGGCGGTTCTGCCGCCTGCGTTTGAAGCAACGCGCATATCGCCGGTAACGGTATTGGTCCGGTCGCAACTGGAATCGGGCCTGCGCCGGCTCATCAAAACCGCGAGTCTGATCAGCTTTATATTTATACTCGGCGGAACGGCTCTGGCGCTATGGTCCGGCCAAAGCATCGTCTTGGGTTTGGCCAGTATTTTCCTGCTGCTGTTTGGCTTTGCCATGCTGACGCCCGCCTTGACGCTGATGTTCATGAAACTGGTCGAGCGCGTATTCGGGCGATTTTCAGGCGTCTTATTCCGCTTGCCGGCACGCATGGTCTCGGCTGAACTCAGCAGGTCAGGCATCGCCATCGCCGCGTTAATGATTGCCGTTTCCGCGACGATAGGCATGGATTTGATGATAGGCAGCTTCCGGCAGACCGTTGCGGACTGGATACAAACCAGTCTCCGTGCCGATCTTTATGTGTCATTGCCGGGTGAGAAGATGCCCGGTGCCAAGGCAGAGGAGGATCATCGTTTAAAGGCAGAACTGGCCGACCTTCAGGGCGTACAAATGCTCAGCAGCGTATTGCATACCAACGTTATCGCCAGGGATGGTGTGTATGCCGCAAACCTGCCTGGAGCAGGTGCGGCAATCTCTAAAGAGGGCGTGTCCTCAGGCGCGGCGGCGAAAAACAACTTTACTAAAGTAGCGGTGTTCGAGCTGAACGAAAAATCCAGACCGGGCTTCATCTTTAAACATGAAACCGATGATGAACTCTGGGACAAGTTTGAGCAGCAACAGACCGTCATCGTCACCGAACCCTACGCCTATCACCATAATATAAAAACAGGCCAGAACATCCTGTTGCGAACCGATAGCGGCAGTCAGCCGTTTGAAGTGATAGGCATCTATGCCGATTACAGCGGCGACCGGGGACATCTGGCTATGAGCCGCCGGAATTACCAGCGTTACTGGCCGGATTTGGGCTATTCCGGCATCGGCGTTTATGCCAAAGACGGCGTCGACTTGCAACAACTGGAAAACCAGATCAACAAGCTCATCACCGGGCAGCAGTCGGTCAAATCCGACCAAGCGATTTACAAAGCGTCAATGGAGATGTTTGAACAGACTTTTACCATTACGGAAACCTTGCGCTGGCTGTCAGCGCTCATCGCTTTTGTCGGCGTGTTCAGCGCGTTGATGGCGTTGCAGTTTGAGCGAACCCGGCAACTGGGCATTTTGCGGGCCATCGGCGTCACTTCCGGACAACTGGCCATGCTGATTATCGGTGAAACCGGTTTGATGGGACTGGTCGCCGGCCTCATTGCCATTCCTGTCGGCTATATCGTCGCCTATATGTTGATTTTTGTGATTTACCAACGCGCATTCGGCTGGACAATGGCGTTTCATTTCAATGCCGGAGAGATTTATCAGGGCTTGGCCTTGGCGGTGATCGCGGCAACCCTGGCCGGCATTTTGCCCGCGCTGAAAATGGCAAAAACCAAGCCCGCAGAGGCGTTGCGGTCAGAATGAGAGGTTGGCGGATTTTTCTTGCCGTTATCATACTGCCGGTTATCTTGGCGGTGATTGTTTTATGGAGGCCCGCGATGTTTCCATCCGACATCGAACCCGTTGCCGATCAACCGTTCAGCAAAACAGCCACGCCAAGAGTCAGCTCTTTTAGCGATCTGTTATCCCAAGGCGACGCAGATTTTGCCCGTGCCTTAAAGCCGCAAAAGTTTTCATTTCCATCCGATCACGGCGCGCACAACCCCTACCGGACGGAATGGTGGTATTTCACCGGCAATCTGGAAAATCCCGAGGGCCGAAAATTCGGCTATGAGCTGACCTTTTTCCGCTTTGCGTTGTCGGCAAAACCTCATACATCCCTGTCTGTCTGGCGCAATAATCAACTGTATATGGCGCATTTGACGCTGACCGATGTCAAAGACAATCGCTTTTACACGGATGAGCGTTTCAGCAGGGCGGGCAACGAGCTTGCCGGTGCCGACAATGACAAATATCACGTCTGGCTATATGACTGGTCGGCAACAGCAGAGGGCAATAGTGATTTTCCTCTACGTTTGTGGGCTAAAAGCGAGCAATTTGCCATTGATCTGCTGTTAAATGCGCAAAAAAGCCTGGTTTTACAGGGAGAGCAGGGTTTGAGCCAAAAAAGCGCCGAACCCGGCAATGCCTCCTATTATTACTCCTATACCCGATTGCCGACGCAGGGCACTCTGAGCATAGCCGGCATTAATCATTCAGTAACCGGTAATAGCTGGATGGACCGGGAGTGGAGCACCAGTTCCCTGTCAAAAGAACAAAGCGGCTGGGACTGGTTTGCCTTGCAGTTCTCCGATAACACTGAATTGATGTTTTACCAATTAAGGCGCAAAGACGGACAGCAAGACAGCAACAGCGCCGGCTCGCTCGTTCTGGCAGACAATATAAAAGTGCCGCTGAAAATGCAGGATGTCACGATAAAAGTTCTCGATACCTGGCGCAGTCCTGATTCAAAGATTAATTATCCGTCGCGGTGGCGGTTATCCATGCCCAGCCGGAAACTTGAAGTCGAAATCGTCCCGCTAATCAATGACCAGGAACTCAATGTCAGTTTCCGGTATTGGGAAGGCGCGGTCAGCATTACCGGAACCAAAAACGGTCAAGCGATTTCAGGGCAGGGCTATGTTGAATTGACCGGGTATCAGTGAGCGTCAGGTCTAGGGTTTATACAGAACATAACAACAAAATAAAAAATATGAAGCGGCGAGCGGATTAGATGAAGAAGATTTTAGTAAGGACTAGGTATGAAATATTTTGGGCAAGACTCCAATAGCCGGAGCGCAGGCTCCCAAAGTAGGCGCTTGAGGCGAAGCTTCCGCTCCTCGGCAACTGCTCCCTGCGTCGCCTAAAGCGCCTACTGTCGGTGCTCTCGATCGCTGTTCCAGACGCGATTCTACCTCCTCCATCCGTGGAGTCGTACCTCCTGCATCCCTGCAAGTCGTGCTCACGCCCCTACCTACATAATCCACAGGGATGTGGTGGCCGCGATTGCTCCCAGCAATCTTGCGGCATTTCCTCCATCCCTGGAGGTCAATGCAGATATTGCAGGAGCAAATATCTGTCCATGTAGGCAAAGCTTCCGCTCCTGCTCACGCCCCTTACCTACATCCATGTAGGCAAAGCTTCCGCTCCTGCTCACGCCCCTTACCTACATCCATGTAGGCAAAGCTTCCGCTCCTGCTCACGCCCCTTACCTACATCCATTT
>Ga0208882_1000825_pt1 | contig 12962 bp, 16 predicted proteins | sample LakWasMet14_LOW5_2_FD_183862 | JGI IMG/M metagenome (GOLD analysis project Ga0208882, IMG submission 183862) | Freshwater sediment methanotrophic microbial communities from Lake Washington under simulated oxygen tension - Sediment Metagenome... | ecosystem: Environmental > Aquatic > Freshwater >...
TGAATCATAATTCTGTCAAATAAATACATAATACTGATAGCCACTTTTCAACCTGATCAGAATGTTAATTTTATGCCTGCCTTTAACTTTACCCGCACCGCAGTATTCCTTATGTTTTCGTTTTCCAACATAGGTATCAGTTATGCTGAACCAGACACGGCTTTAATCAACCCGACCAGTGCCCACTGGAGCGTAAAACCGCTTCTGAATGTCGGCCAGCCTGCGGGGAAAAACGCATATCGTATGGTTGGTATCCCTGACGGTTTGGGTGCTTTTAAAAACAATGATGGAACAATCACGGTATTAATGAACCATGAATTGTCGGAAGACAAGGGAATCAAAAGACTGCATGGCGCAAACGGCGCTTTTGTTTCCAAATGGATACTCGATACTGAAAATTTAAACGTGATCAGCGGGGAAGACTCAATCAGGAAAGTAATGCTATGGTCTCCGATAGTCCAGCGTTACTTTAGCAGCTCTACCAATAAATTTAATAAGCTATGTTCTGCCGATCTGGCACCCGTATCGGCATTTTTTAACTCACACACCGGAAAAGGCTACAAAGAAAGATTGTTCCTTAACGGCGAAGAAAGTAAAGAAGGCGGGCGCGCTTTTGCCCACATCGTTTCCGGAGAAAATTCCGGCGTAAGCTACGAACTGCCGTACCTGGGCAAGTTTGCGTGGGAAAATGCCGTTGCCAACCCTGCTACAGGCGACCTGACTGTAGTGGTAGGCATGGACGACAATCAAGCTGGGCAAGTGTATGTATATGCAGGCGAAAAGCGTATTGCAGGCAACCCGGTAGAGCAGGCCGGCTTGGCGGGTGGTAAGTTATATGCCATCAAAGCGGATGGTGAACGCTTCAGCCTAGCAGGCTTTGGTGATGTCTCGGCAATGAGCGGTGATGACCTTGAAAAGGCAGGGGAACATTCGGCTGTCAGCAAGTTTATGCGCCCTGAAGATGGGGCATGGGACATTAAGAATCCCAATATATTTTATTTTGCAACAACCGCTAAAATCGATGGTGAAAGCCAGATTTTTCAGTTGAAATTTGACGATGTGAATCAGCCCCAAAAAGGTGGGGAGATTAAAGTCATCCTCAACGCGAAAACAATAGGCGCCCAGATGTTTGATAACTTAACCGTCATGGGTAACGGCAGCCTTTTGATTGAGGAAGATCCCGGTAACAATGAGCACCTGGCTGCCATATGGCTTTTTGACCCTGCAACCGGCAAGGCCGAAAAGGTACTGGAGTCTGACGCTAAACGATTCCTAAACAAAAGCAGCGCGCTTTACATGACGCAGGATGAAGAAAACTCCGGAATTATTGAAATCACCCATCTCGTGCAGAATGCAAGCTGGGCCGACAAAGATCAAAGATATTTCCTGGGCGTGATGCAAGTGCATGCCAAGTCTGAAGACCCCGAACTGGTTGAAGGCGGGCAGCTTTATCTGATTGCCGGAAAGAGTCAATAAAAGCGATCTGCTCCCAACCTTTTGCCAATGGATCACCTATGGTTGATTGGGATTCAGCTGTCACCAAAACTTAATCAAACTGACATGCTTGTTTCATAACTATTCGCCATAGTCAGCAGCATGCTAATGCGTGCCTTTATAAGAACATACTGCTGGTGGCTGCCATGTTGCATTTATTCAAATGATGCTTACGCATGGGGGCTGGTGACCCATGTGTATTTTGCTCAATCCCTGGTGTGGGCAATGCCGTTGTTAGATTCACGCGTTCAAAATGCCATCAGGCGTTTTCCTGAACTGGTCATGGCCGGCGCGTGTTTGCCGGATCTGGCATTAATAAGCCACCACTTCAGGCTCACGCATCTTTGGCAGAATGCCCATCACCTGTTACAGCAAGCACAGACGGATGAGGAAATAGCGATTGCTACCGGCTATGTCAGCCACTTGTATATTGATGTGATCGCGCACCACCATTTTGTACCGGCGCATGAGGCCATGTGGTTCAAACGCACCATTGCAACACATATCGCATCTGAGTGGGCAATGGATGCTTACTTGAGCCCCTTGATGGACACATCTCCAAAGCGGCTTTTAAATCGGCACCGTACTGCCATCTCAAAATTCATTTCCCCGCACTTTAAATGCCCGGAGAGTGTCACCAACCTGGCATTAAAAAAACTAGCTTACGCGGACGGGCTGCTCAGGTTGATTAAATTGCCGCATGCAATTTATGGGTTAATGCGGGTTATAGACAAGGATATCAATAAAAACTTTGTCTATTACGTTGCTAAAACACAGGTGATTATGAAGGATGTGGGTGTGGTTTTTAATGGCAACAACCCTTTATTTGAACCAGAGCTGAAAAACATCAGTATTGAACAGCTTAATAAATGGCGCCATGAATGCCTGGAGCATTTAAAGATAATGCACCCGAAGCCTATTCAATACTTTTCCGAGTAATTGCAATCGATAACCACCGTTTAACTATCCAATGCCATTGATAGCATGCCTGAATGAAACACCTTCAGCTTCCCATCTGACCTGCCTGGCAAAAAAACATGCGCTGCCTGATTGCCATATGCCCATATGTAGATGTAAATGCCAAAAATAAAAATGGTGTTACTGCACTCGCTACCGCATGCCGCAACAGTAGCAACAGTGCATTGATTGAAGCCTTGCTTGATCTTGGTGCAGACCCAACATTGTTAGCAATGGTCAATCAGCCATTATGTTATCGCTCTCCAATCCTGAGACGTTTAGAAGTCTCGTCAAGCATGGAGCCAACCCTGATCTAACAAACAATTCCTTAGATACCCCACTCATTAGGGCTGTAAACAATAATTCAGTAGAAATCGTGCGCACCCTGATTGAATATAATGCCAATGTAAATGGGAAGGATGCTACAAACCATACCCCTCTGTTTTATGCCAAACGCCGTGCGGACAATATTGCCAGCAGCCATACCCAAAGCAACTACGGGAGCAGCACTGTTATATACAATGGAAGAGTTATTTCAACCGAAGCTGCACCTTCTCCACCAGCATACATACCCGCAGAATCAGCGCCTATGGCAGAAGGCTATGGCTACCGTAATTTTCGTGCGCGCTTACCCAGCGCATACAGATCACCAGTTCCGCCATCAAATATGAAATCTGCAGTTACTCAGCACAACCCAATCGTGGATATGCTCACCAAGGCTGGAGGACATATATAACTCACTGACTTCTGCATGCTGCACTAGTGCGTCATGCAGAACTTGGATAATGAGTAAAATTGCAGCGTTACTCTAGTGGTCGTGTATGGATGAGATTAACTGTATTGCCCACAAATGTAGGAACGGGTGATTCATTAGTTACTAACCAAACAAAGATCAATAGGTTATTATTCCCGCACTAATCATTTCCTACTTTAGCGACTTGAGAGAATCAAGGGTTACTTCAAATGAAAGTGGCCATATAAATACAGCCAGCTCTAAAAAATAGTAATAAAATTTATTTACCTATTTGGTTACCGATAATACCGCCCACTGCCGCACCGCCTACGGTTCCAACGGCGCTGCCACCCGTCAATACTGCACCTGCAGCAGCTCCTACGCCCGCACCAATTGCAGTACTTTTATCGCGTGTTGACATTCCACTACAGCCACTCAAATTAATTAATAATACAGTGGCCACTGTTATTAGAGTAAAACGATGGTTTCTTTTCATGATGACACCTCTTTATTGATACAGACAAAATCCAGTTCTTAAAGTCAGCGATCTAACTCGTAAAATGATTGTCATCTATTACGAAAGTAAACTCTGTTCGCTAGCGTGCATAGCGAAAGATTTATTAACCACCAGCTTAGAATACTGTGTACTATTCAAGCTACATATTAAGATATTTCTCATCTTTAATATCACCGTATAGATTGGCTAAACGCCTATGGAAACTGCGCATAATCCTCATCTGAATCATCTGCTTGACGCATTGCTTAAAGCAGATTATGACCGTCTATTTCCTAATCTAGAATTGATCGAGATGCCTTTAGGTCAGGTCTTATGTGAATCTGGTGAGAAGTTAAAGCATGTATATTTCCCTACAACCTCTATAGTGTCTTTGCTTTATGTTCTGGAAAATGGTGCTTCAGCCGAAATTGCTGTAGTTGGTAACGAAGGAATGTTTGGCGTTCAAATTTTGCTGGGCGGAGACACCACTCCCAGCCAAGCCGTTGTACAAAGCGATGGCTATGGCTACCGCATGAAGGCGCAACTTTTAAAAAATGAAGTTGCGCGAGCAGGACCACTTCAACGACTGTTGCTGCGTTACACACAGGCACTTATCACACAAATGTCGCAAACTGCAGTATGTAACCGGCATCACTCGGTAGAGCAACAGTTATGCCGCTGGCTGTTGTTAAGCATTGACCGCTTATCCGGCAATGAATTAAAGATGACTCAAGAACTGATTGCCAATATGCTAGGCGTACGGCGTGAAGGTGTGACTGAGGCCGCGGGAGCCTTACAAAATTTAGGGCTGATTAGTTACAGCCGTGGCCATATCAAGGTGCTCAATCGAAAAGGCCTCGAAGCAAAAAGCTGTGAATGCTACCAGGTGGTTAAAGATGAAATGGATCGTCTCTTGCCGTCTTTTCACGGGATCGCAAATTAAAAAAATCCACCACTCACTTTATTTCATGTAATTGCAATGTTTTTAAAATTGATTCATGACAATTCTTCAAATATAGAAACCTAATATAACGCTATCCCAAGCAAGCAATTTATGTGTGATAACGAACAGACTCCACAATAAATTCGCAGTAATGTGACAATTTTAGTTGTTAAGCGAGCTACCTTATAAGCTCCGACGCAAGCATATCATTTCCTTGAATGCGTACGTCTCTCTCATCAACATTGTAAAAATTTCAGGAGATAGCAAGTGCAGCCAAACCAGAGCATTCAGTCTAAAAATCGCCTATTGGCTGGTCTCCCTATTGCTGAATATCAATCTCTGGTAGATAAATGCGAAATGACAGATCTTAAAGCCAATGATGTACTTTGCAATGCCGGAGATGAAATCAACTATGTATATTTCCCCAAACAAAGCATTATTTCATTAATGAAGTATATTGATGCAAGCAAGAATCTGGAAGTTGGCATGATTGGTAATGAAGGAATGCTGGGGAGCACACTTTTGTTAGGTATTAGCATGGCACCATTTCGAGCAATTGTGCAAAAATCCGGGGCGGCATTACGGATGTCGGCTACAGACTTTACCCATGAACTCAAAACAAGTGCTGCACTTGAGCAGCAGTTAAAACGCTATATTTATGTATCACTTAGCCAGCAAATGCAAAACGCCGCCTGTAACCGCTTTCATGTAGTTGAAGAACGCCTTGCTCGACTGCTACTGATGATAGGTGATAGAGCACAATCAATGAATTTTCATGTAACTCAGGAATCACTCGCCCAAATGCTGGGCGTGCGCCGCGTAGGCGTCACCATGGCTGCCGGAACATTGCAGAATAAAAGTCTCATCAGTTACTCTCGCGGTGATCTCAAAATTCAGGACTGCGCTGGATTAGAGGCAGCTTCTTGCAGTTGCTATCGGAAAGATAACGAAATATACGCCAGTGTTTTTGATCGTTAGGCAAGATATCAACTGTGTTTATAAAACTTCCAACCTCCTCAAAAGCTCGTTCACATGTTGACAAACTCAATACAAACGGACTTTCGGATTAACCATTTTTGATCTATTTAATTAACGACGGCCAGCAAGCAAGCCAACTACCAGCCCAACACCGGCAGCTACTCCGATAGACCGCCATGGATTATCATGCACATAAACATCGGTCACCTTAGCTGCGGCTTTAGCCTTGAAATACACATCGGCTTGCACTTCTGCCAGCCTGACTTTGGCAATGCCCAGGGAGTGCTCTGCTTTAGAACGCACCTCGGCCAGTTTTTCACCGCTGATATTGGCAGTTGATTTTAGCAATGCGTCTGCATCAGCAACCACTTCATTAAACTGTTTGACTAATTGATCTTTATTGAATTTTTCAGATAGCATTTCCATGTTGTTCTCCGTTATTCGCTGCAATTTATTTTTAATGTATTTGTGGAATTCTTTATGGCTACTTGCGTGCGAGCAATAGTACTGCGCCCGCCGCCAGTGCGGCTATGCTGACCCAAATTGGGACATTAACGGTTTCCTTATCGGCAACAGAAAGCTCTATCGGGCCTATTTGGGCTTGATGCGTTTCCTTGGTATAAGTAAAACTACCATACGCCAAACCCAAGGCACCGGCTGCAATCAGCACGATAGCAAACAACTTGACTGACTTCATAATCATTTCTCCTCTAAAATTCTACTTAACTTTGCAGCAAGAGTAACTGGCGATACAAGGGTTTTAAGTCAGGGAATAGTCCTGACTTAATCGCTGCCAGTTACAGGCGGCGGCCCTGAATCACTCGCACCAGTATCACTACTATAGCTATAACCAAAAGAATGTGAATTAGTCCACCCATGGTATATGCCGAAACCAAGCCGATAAGCCAGAGAATCAGCAATATGACTACGATAGTTTCTAGCATGATGCTCTCCTTATAAAATTAAGCTGCTGACTACTTGGCTTTAAGTCGCAAATCATTTTTAACGGAAACCACACCTTTAACGCTGCTTGCAAGCCCAGCTGCTTTTAATATCTCAGCCTGTGTGCTTACAAAGCCGCTTAACTGCACTACGCCTTTATAGGTTTCAACATTAATTTCATAAGACTTTAAAGTAGACTCATTCAGGATTGCAGTCTTCACTTTTGTTGTAATTACAGCATCATCTATATATTCACCAGTACTCTCGCGTTTAGGTGTTGAAGTATCGTCTTTCTGGCTGTTAGCGGCGCAACCTAATGTCGCCATAAGTGCTCCAGCAAGAATTAATTTTGGAACGTGTTTAATGTATTTCATAGCAGTACTCCATATCAATTAAAATTATCAGTGACAGCAAACTCAGGCACTAGGGTTGAATAGCTGACTATCTCTGTGTGTGCATCATGAACCTATTAAAAAAACACTCTGTTCGTTAACGAACAGAGTGTTCATTTTTTCAAACTAAGATTTTTTAATGTATGTTTTGCTGTAATGACGAAACATACATTGAGATAATGCTTAGTTAATGGCGTCCATCACCGCGATCATTGCCTTTTTGTCCACGATGATCGTCCCTGTTGTCATTGCCACCTCTATAATCGTCCCTGCGATCATTGTCACCGCGTTGGTTATAGCCATCATGCCTGTCATATCTGTCACGTTGATGTTGCTGGTAATGTGGAACATACTCCCGCTGATACCAGTTATCCTGCACAAAATAAACGCGTTCACCACAGGCATTGTAATGACGGCAATGCTTGCTCCAGTTCTTACGATGCCCTGGCGGTACGCGCAGATAGACAGGCTCATGTACTTGATAACTGTGCTGGATGATTCTAGGCTGTGCATAAATCACCTGTGGTTGAGGATATGGGTAGTCGCCAATGTCTATGCGGCCATAAAATCCTGGTTGCCCTACGCTCACTGAGACACCTACATCGGCAGCTGTTGCCGAGGCACTCATTGTTGCAATCGCAAGTGCGATTAAAAAAAGTTTCATGTTAAATCTCCTGATTGTGAATAATTAATATTTAAAATAATGTGAATCGATAAAATTAAACTTGCTGCATAAAGCTAATTTAAGTACAAATCATTCGTCGTAGCCACTACTACCCCTCTCGTGTTCCTGTCTACGACCAGGCTCATTTGTGTTGTTCTTTCCCTGCGGCGGCGTGCGCATGTCGACAAGGCTATCTTTACCAGGATTAGGATCCTGCCGGGCAGGTATTGATGTGTCCCGCTGTCCGTGTTGTTCCGTTGCGGGTTATTGACACCTTTGTTCCTGCATCTCCGGATGTGATTGTTGTAGCGAAGCTGATGCCGACCGTTGAACGTCTGCACCGTATCACCTTTATTTTCACGCACACGCGACTGCTCCTGTTGAGGAGCAGCCCACCTGAACGCCAGCAGCGGTAACTGAACTTAGTAGCGCCCCTAATACAATGAATTAGAAACGAATTTTCTGCATTTTTAACCTTCAGTTCTAACGCCAATTTAGAAGTCATGGTTGTCAACTGAATGTGCCAGCAACTCTAACTTTAGCCATCCTATTTCATTCAATAGCGCCATGTCTGTTCGTTAGCGCACATTAAAACCCGATTAAATATTCATGCCAAATTAAGCTATGCAATACCAACTGAATGCAATGTATTAATGATGGTATATAAGTGCGATATCGTACAGACGACGGATAACTGACGTGTTATTTTCAAAACGTAGCTTAATATTCTTCATTCATTTGTAAATTTACAGAGTTGAGGATAAGCAGTCTGCGAACCAAAAGTGCTTATATGGCCTATTTCCTTTCCTTTACGATGCAGGCGGGAAATTAACTATCTGCCGGAGATACAAATAGTGATAAACAAAATAAGGTATTTCAGCATAGTCCAACTTGCAAGTTCGCTTATGATCGCATTGCTTGCGGGATGCAGTTCTATACCGACTATGGTGCCGGATATGGCTATGCACCCGGCAAAACCGGTGCAGTTAGATAGCGGCCGCGGCCCGCTGTCGCCCCAGCAAAGTAAAACTATTCTAGCTAAGCTTAAAAAGAATGGTGACGATACAAATATCTTTGATAAACACCTTGCATTAGAGGCTGAAATTGTCGGCAGTCCTTTAGTAGTCGGTAATAAGGTAGAACTACTGGTAGATGGCCCTACTACTTATAACGCCATGTTTGCAGCTATAGAAGCTGCAAAAGACCATATCAATATGGAAACTTTCATCATTGAAAATGATGAAATCGGACAACGCTTTATCGAATTGTTAATCAGTAAACAACGCAGCGGTATTCAGGTCAATCTGATATACGACAGTGTGGGCTCTATGTACACGCCCAAGGAATTTTTTACGTCACTCATACAAAGTGGCGGCAATGTTTTGGAATTTAATCCAATCAATCCTCTCAATACGCGTAAAAGCTGGCAAGTAAGTCAGCGCGATCACCGCAAACTGTTAATCATAGATGGTGAAATCGCCTTTGTAGGAGGCATCAATATTAGCAGTGTTTACTCTAGCGGCTCTCGTGGCAGCGGTGCATTCAGTAAATCCAGATCTGGTGAAGGCAAAGTGCAATGGCGTGATACTCATTTACATATGGCTGGCCCCGTTGTCAAAGAGTTCCAGAAGTTATTCATTGCGACATGGACACAGCAAAAAGGCGCTCCATTGGCGGCTAAAAATTATTCACCCGAAATAGGCAACAAAGGCAATGAAGTCGTACGCGCCATCGGCAGCTCTCCGGAAGAACCCTACAGCCAGATATATGCCACTCTGCTCTCGGCCATTAATAGCGCGGAAACCCAGGTTTTTCTCACTAACGCCTATTTTGTTCCAGATCCGCAGTTGCTTGCCGCTCTGAAAGATGCGGTACAGCGTGGTGTTGACGTTAGACTGCTTTTGCCTGGTAAAACAGATTCAGTCATGGTGTTTTATGCATCACGCTCTTATTATGACGAGCTGCTAAGTGCAGGGGTAAAAATCTATGAACGGCAAGACGCCTTATTGCATGCAAAAACCGCGTTGATAGATGGGGTATGGTCAACCATAGGCTCAACCAACCTCGACTGGCGCAGCTTCGTTAACAATCAGGAAATTAACGCTGTTATGCTGGGGCAAGACTTCGGTGCAGAAATGCAGGCTTTGTTCGAAAAAGATCTGGAGTCATCCAGAATCATTACGCTGGAAGCATGGAGAAAGCGTTCAATCGGCATCCGCATTAAAGAAAGGGCTGCGCGCTTATGGGCACGTTTCTTATAAATATTGATATATCTAGGTATATATCCTGAAATCAGAAGTTAGCATATATATGCACTTCACATCAGCCTTAATGCTTATTTGTAGTTTTTGGTGTGCCAATGTCTATGCCGTTGAAAAAACCGCATCAAATATACCACTGCGCGCCAAGTACATGGAGCTGACCAAACAATTGAATAACAATCAGTTTCAACGTGCGCTTTATCTAAACTCAATGGAAACTTCGCACGATCTTAAAGGTGAAATTTATGCAGTAGTCGATTACCCGTTTCCAACAGTTAATGCCGCCCTCAACGACCCATCGCACTGGTGCGATGTGCTCATACTGCACATTAATATCAAATACTGCCACGCGGACAAGAGTCTGACTGGCACCGCACTTACTGTTAACCTTGGTAAGAAATATGCCCAGCCATTAGCTGATACTTACCGCGTTGAGTTCAACTATCGAGAAGTAATCACAACGCCTGATTATTTCGCACTAGAACTTAATGCAGAGAACGGGCCCTTAAGTACCCGTGATTATCACATCTGGGTTGAAGCCACGTCTATCAAAGGTGGGCGTACATTTCTGCACTTTACCTATGCTTATGCCTTTGGTTTAGCAGGCAATCTTGCTATGCAAGGATATCTGGCAACTATAGGCAGCGATAAGGTAGGGTTTACCGTAACTGGAAAAGCACCTGACGACACCACTAGCTATATAAAAGGGGTTCGCGGTGTAGTTGAACGCAATACCATGCGCTATTACCTGGCCATCGACGCTTATCTTTCTGGACTGAATACCCCAGGCAAAGAGCAATTGGAGCAAAGATTGCTGCGCTGGTATCAATCCATCGAACAATACCCGCGCCAATTGCATGAGGTTGAACTAAATGATTATCTTGCAATGAAGCGTAGGGAATATCAGCGTCAGCAGGTGGCACATTAATTGTGGAAACCTGACACCCACCAAATCCATATCGAGGTAATTTCATGTATTACATCATGGAAACCACAAAAAATGTAGCCTTACTTAAATTAAGAAATACAATTTACATAGTTATTCTAGGAAATGAGACTTTAATTCTTCTTGAGCAAGGTAGATAGTACGTAGCTTAGGAGGCATAAAACGCTGCCATAACGCTTATTGGTGCATCAATTTAGATTAAAAAGGATAAGGTAACGCTCATAATTTACGGGTAAAACTGTAGATGGCTGCTGATTCAACCGCGGTAATAGCGCAGAGTTATAAAGGGTGTTTTGGCAACTTCAATCGGCACCGCCTTGCCGCGTACATTAGCATGCAACAATGTCCCTAATTTAGCGTGTGCGATTTCTACATACCCCATCGCCACCGGACCGCCTAAAGTTGGACCAAAGCTTCCGCTGGTAACCTGGCCGACTACATTTTCATGGGCATCAAGAATTTGCGCGCCGTCACGTACTGGTACACGATCCTTAGCTAACAAACCTACTCGTTTACGTTCTACTCCGGACGCAAGCTGACCCTGGATGATATCGGCACCCGGGTAACCGCCAGCCCGCACCCCACCTGTGCGGCGGGCTTTGGATAAAGCCCATGACAGGCCTGCTTCTATCGGCGTTGTATGAGTATCCATATCATGACCATACAGACAAAGCCCTGCTTCCAACCTCAGAGAATCTCTTGCACCAAGACCAATCAGCGCCACCTCTGGCTGTGCCAGCATCAGCCGCGCGAGCGCTTCAGCCTGTTCGTTCGGTACCGAAATCTCAAAGCCATCTTCACCCGTGTAGCCGGATCTGCTGATAAAACATTCAACACCAACCAGCGTTACTGTTGCGGTATCCATGAATATCATTTTTGCAATTTCAGGTGCAAGCCGTGCCATTACAGCACCGGCTTCTGGTCCCTGCAAAGCCAGGAGTGCCCGGTCACTGAGCTCTTCAATCGTACATTGACCAGAAAGATGCTGACGTAAATAAGCAATATCCTGCTGCTTGCAGGCCGCATTAACCACAAGAAACAGATGATCACCGCCATTGGAAACCATCAGGTCATCCAGAATTCCGCCCTGTTCATTGGTAAATAGCGCATAACGCTGGCGATTTATATCAAGGTCGACAATATCAACCGGTACGAGCGTTTCTAATGCTACGGCTGCATTTTCACCTGTCAGCCGCACCTGCCCCATATGTGACACATCAAACAGCCCTGCCTTACTCCGGGTATGGATATGTTCTTTCAGTATGCCCATCGGATATTGAAGCGGCATCTCATAGTCAGCGAAAGGCACCATTCTGGCACCTAGTTCCAGATGCAGCTTATACAGCGGTGTGTGCGCCAGATGCTCAGTAACTGTGTTCATATAAATGGTTTCTTTCATTTATTCATTAACTATCAAACACCAAGTAATACTTAATCCCGCATTTCCCCCTTTTTAAGAATAAGAGAGCAAACAAACGCTAATTCAGGTTAAACATTTACTCATAATCTGACAGTGGTGGGCACACACAAATTAGGTTACGGTCACCATAAACATTATCAACCCGCCCCACTGGAGGCCAGTACTTATTGGATCTTAGTGCATGTATCGGAAATACCGCCTGTTCACGTGAGTAAACCCGATCCCATTCTTCCGTAATATCCAGAATAGTGTGCGGTGCATGCCTTAGTGCCGTATCTTCTGCTGCTATGCTACCGTTTTCCACTGCGCGAATTTCTTCGCGGATAGCAATCATTGCATCACAAAAACGGTCAAGTTCTGCTTGCGACTCACTCTCGGTCGGCTCGATCATCAAGGTGCCGGGCACTGGAAACGACATCGTCGGTGCATGAAAACTGAAATCCATCAAACGTTTCGCCACGTCATCCACAGTAATACCGGTCTTGTCTTTCAAAGGACGCAGATCAACAATGCATTCATGGGCGACAGTACCGTTCGTACCTGTATACATGATTGGGTAATGCGGCGCCAAACGCGAAACGATATAGTTGGCGTTGAGAATGGCCACCTGACTCGCCTGCTTAAGCCCCTGCGCGCCCATCAGCGTAATATAAGCCCAGCTGATTGGAAGAATGCTGGCACTGCCCCAAGGCGCTGCAGAAACTGGAGCGATATCGTTTTCCAGCATGCGGTGTCC
>Ga0208882_1000828_pt1 | contig 12928 bp, 9 predicted proteins | sample LakWasMet14_LOW5_2_FD_183862 | JGI IMG/M metagenome (GOLD analysis project Ga0208882, IMG submission 183862) | Freshwater sediment methanotrophic microbial communities from Lake Washington under simulated oxygen tension - Sediment Metagenome... | ecosystem: Environmental > Aquatic > Freshwater >...
TACGAGCGAATGAAAAGCGATTGTGAAAAAATGGGTGGAAGTTTTTATTCAATCTCTTTTAACCAAAACATTTGTGTTGAGGGATCTATTGTTCACGAACTCAATTAAGTTCAGATCATCCACTTTATAAAAATGTGGTTATGTGTGCTAAGTATCCTGACTGATAACCTCTTTCCCCGCCGAGCTATGATGCTCTCTAGTCGATAGCGCAAGCATCAATTCCGCAATGTGTAAGCCGGTCCTTCTATTCGTAATTCACTTCCTTAGCGGATCAAGCAGCGGCTTCAGCCCATTGTGATCCATCTCCTGCATGAGTGCTAATAATCTGCCAAGCTCACCGCTAGGAAATCCCTCTCTTGCAAACCAATTAAGGTAATGCCCCGGAAGATCTGCGATCACTCGCCCTTGGTATTTACCATAAGGCATGACAACTGTGACCAACTTTGTTAAGTCTTCGGGTTGCATCGTAATATTAAACTCAGAGTTGAGTGGCTTGCGGATATTATCCTGGCTCGCAATCGAGGTACAGGCTGCAGAAGAAATACAGAACAAAAAACCGAAATCATGGCTTTGTTGAGTTGAAGCAAAGATGGCGCGCCCGGAGAGATTCGAACTCCCGACCAATCGGTTCGAAGCCGATTACTCTATCCAGCTGAGCTACGGGCGCATAATCAATAATATATAACAGACAAAAAAAAGGGCCTACATTTCTGTAAGCCCTTTCTTAACACTTGGCTCCCCCGGACGGGCTCGAACCGCCGACCTAGTGATTAACAGTCACCCGCTCTACCGACTGAGCTACAGGGGATTAAACTTTTTCTTCAATGGCGCGCCCGGAGAGATTCGAACTCCCGACCGATCGGTTCGTAGCCGATTACTCTATCCAGCTGAGCTACGGGCGCCTTACTGAGACGCATATTATTATTTTTCTTGATTTTCTTGTCAAGAAAAAATTGCATCAGGTCACAACAAAAATAAAATAATAGTTTATGTGATCTATTTAATTAATTGATTTATATAGGAAATATATATTTACTTTTTCCACTAATATAAACCGTGCTAATTAATGATTTACACCGTTTCTAAGTATCTAGCTAAAAATAACGCCATGACCAAGCCCGTTGCATCATGATCCAATTTTTAATCTATTAAACCAAAACGAACTATTCGCCCAAAATCTGTGGCTTTCAGGCTGGCACCACCAACCAATGCCCCGTCTACCCCAGCAATAGTCATAATGTCAGCAATGTTGTCTGGTTTAACGTTGCCGCCATAGAGTATTCGGATTGAGGCCGCGAATTGCTCTCCATGCAAATCCATAATCAAATTTCGGATAAAATCATGCACTTGACTGATCTGGGCGTGAGTTGCAGGGCTTGCCCCAACCCCAATAGCCCATAGCGGTTCATAGGCAATAACCACGTCATGAATAAGTCGTTGGGGCACACCTTCAAGTCCCATACGGATTTGTCTTTCCAGCAATTTGAAGGTTTCGTTGTTTTCCCGAGCTTCACGATTTTCACCGCAGCAAAATATAACTTGTAAACCCTGCGCTAACGCGGCCAATACTTTACGGTTAATAGCCTCGTCACTTTCTCCGGCACGATCACGAAGCTCACCGCCAAGAAAGCTGGCCAAACCAGTCAAAACATCTTCATTTTCTTTGGCAAGTAAATGTTCAAGCGCCATGATTGCCTTGGGATCAGCATCGTCTTTTTGTTTGAGTCGACTCAATGATTGAGTTAAAAAATCATTCGACAACCGCCTAGCCACGCTAGAGCCGAAACCAAAATATTTGCCCAAATTAGCGCGCCGGTCCGAATGGCCGATAATGACCCGATCGACCCCAATGGCCGCGAGCATTTCTGCAGAAATTTCCCCAGTAAATGCGCCTTTGGATTCGAAAAAAACATCTTGGGCGAGCAGAAATACATTACGACCAATATCGTATTCGGCTTTAAGAAAGTCCGGTTTAATGTATTCAGCCAGGGTAGACAGGCCTGTAAATGGCGGGCCAAGACCTATATCCACATCTTTAACCCCCTTGCAAATGTCAAAAAGCCTTGCTGCCAGGGCCAGACCGGATCGGGGCGTCATATTCATTTTCCAGTTGCCGGCGAGATAAGGTCTAATTGCACCGGGCTCCCCCGGTTCTGCCTGAACTTTGCGCCATTGATTCGCTGTTCTTAGACGGTAATAGTTTCGATATACATTGGGGCTTGAGTTATTCATAACGATTCACTTTATCCTACGATACAAGCAGAAAGACTTTAGAGATATTAGCGTAATCAATTAAGTCATGACAAAGAACATTTCCCTATCGTTCTCTCGTAAAATTTCCAATTAATATTTTTCAACCTGACATCTATAGTGGAAAATATTGGTATTTCTACTTAATGGCTTTGTGTGGCTTATCGCGTTACACTTCAAATAGATAGTTTCTACTATCTTCGCTGAAAAGACGGCGATTCTGCTCAGAATGAATCCTTATCATAAGCAAAACGAGGTGCATCATGGCAATTAAAGAAGATTTTGAAAATTTATTAAATAAGCTGAACACGGAACGCGAAGAAATTAATTTGAAACTGCATCTTGCTTCGTTAGAAGCTCGCGATGAATTTGAACAAGCCGAAAAGCAGTGGCAGCAAGTAAAAAACAAAGCTGCAGAAATAGCTGACGAATCAAAAGAAACATCTGAAGAATTTATCGCCAAAGCTAAAATTGTCGGTGAAGAACTTAAAGAAACTTACCAACGTATTACCACACGTCTTACAGAATAAGACGCTTATTTGCTTACTACCGAGCAATTCAATCTAAAGTCGGCATGCCAAACTGATAAAATTAATACTCCTGCGTAAGCGGGAGTATTTTTTCAGACACGTACTCATTTATACACATCCCTGCCCTGCCGCTATTTCTGGTTAGTTTTTTATTTTGTAACAATGTCCAAATTAAACCCCCAACAACAAGCTGCTGTAAAAATCATCGACCATCCGCTATTAGTTTTAGCGGGTGCGGGCAGCGGCAAAACACGGGTGATTACTGAAAAAATCGCTTATTTGGTCAAGCAAGGCATCCCTGCCCGGCACATCGCTGCAGTAACGTTTACCAACAAAGCCGCGCGGGAAATGAAATCGCGGGTATCCAAATTGCTGGATGATCAACAAAGCCGCGGGCTAAGGGTATCCACCTTCCACTCGCTGGGGCTAGACATACTACGAGCAGAATACAAAACATTATCTTACAAAGCCGGCATCACTTTGTTTGATGAGCAAGACAAACAAACCCTGCTGCGTAACTTAATCAGCCATAGCACTAAAGAATGCGACATAGATCAGCTTGATCGCTACTCTTGGCAAATCGGCCAATGGAAAAACGCTTTTATTACCCCGGAACAATCGCTATTAATTGCCTCGCCTGAAGAATACCCGGCTGCCCACCTTTACGTAGACTTCACCCGCAGCTTAAAAGCCTACAACGCCGTCGACTTCGATGATTTAATCCTGCTGCCGGTATTGCTGTTGCAAGACCATCCAAAAATCCTGGAAAAATGGCAGAACAAAATCCGCTATTTGCTGGTCGATGAATACCAAGATACCAATGTCACCCAATATCAGCTGGTTAAGTTAATCGCCGGTAATCTAGGCCGCTTTACCGTGGTGGGTGATGACGACCAATCGATTTACGCCTGGCGCGGTGCCTCGCCTAAAAACCTGGAGCAACTGCAAAAAGACTACGTCCGCCTGCAAGTGATCAAGCTTGAACAAAATTACCGCTCCACCGGCCGCATCTTAAAAGTCGCCAACCAACTGATTGCCAATAACCCGCATGCCTTCGAAAAAAAGCTCTGGAGCGAACTGGGTTACGGCGATGCCTTACGGGTGTTAAGCCATAAAGATGAATTGATCGAAGCCCAACAAATCGTCTCGGAACTGATTCATCACAAATTCAAAACCGGCAACGATTATAAGGATTACGCGATTTTATACCGCGGTAATCATCAGTCCCGGCTGTTCGAGCGCGGCTTGCGGGAAAACAACATCCCCTACTTCATCAGCGGCAGCACCTCGTTTTTCGCCTATTCGGAAATCAAGGACATGCTCGCCTACCTGCGGCTGTTTGTTAACCAAAACGACGACGCTGCATTTTTGCGCATCATTAACACCCCAAAACGCGAAATCGGCCCGACCACACTGGAAAAACTCGGCGCTTACGCCAACGAACGGCACATTAGCCTATTCGCAGCCAGCACCGAATTGGGACTGGCGCAAAAATTATCCGAAAAATCCGTACAACGGCTGCAAAAATTTAGTGATTGGGTACTGGATACCGCCGACCGCATCGAACGCGGCGACACCTTTGGCGTGATCGAACAATGCATCAACCAGATCGGCTACGAACAATGGTTGCGCGAAAACAGCAAAACCAAAGAATCCGCCGAACGCAAAATGAAAAACGTCTACGAGCTTATCGACTGGCTCAAACGCATTGCCGACAAACAGACCTCCGGCACCAACAGCCTGAGCGAAATCGTCGCCAAAATCATGCTGATGGACATTATGGAACGTAACCAGGAACAAGAAGCCAGCGACCAGGTCAGCCTGATGACCTTGCACGCCGCCAAAGGCCTGGAATTTCCGCATGTGTTTTTAATCGGCATGGAAGAAAACATCCTGCCCCACCAAAACAGCATCGACACCGACAACATCGACGAAGAACGCCGCCTTGCCTACGTCGGCATCACCCGCGCCCAGCAAACCTTAACCTTTAGTTACTGCACGCACCGCAAACGCTACGGCGAAATAGTCGAATGCGAACCCAGCCGCTTTCTTAACGAACTGCCCGAAGACGATCTGGAATGGGTCAACAAAAAGCAGCTGGCACCGGAAGTTATTAAAGAACGCGGCAAAGCCAGCCTCGCCAACCTGAAATCAATGCTCTCGTAATTACCAGCTTGATAGGTTAGAATTCACGCCCCACGCGCCCGTAGCTCAGCTGGATAGAGCGCAGCCCTCCGGAGGCTGAGGCCAGAGGTTCGAATCCTCTCGGGCGCGCCATCCTAAAATCATTATCTCCTCTGTTTTAGATTTTAAGTGCATGAATTTATCCATTGCTAGTTATTCCCCACAAAAAAAGTCATCAATTTAAGCATATAACTAAAAAAACCTTTGTAATTAAAACTTAGGAAAATTCTCGCTAAACAATAACTTACAACCTACTTCTGAGGTTTTAAAATGGAAATTAACAGATCTAGTATCACAATCAGTGAAATCAGAGATATGTGGCAACGGCGTGAATTGATCGTAAATAAGAATTACCAACGATCATCATCAGTTTGGCCAGATTCTGCTCGCACATATTTCATCGATACAATTTTGAACCGCTACATTTTTCCAAAGGTGTATTTTTATCAAGTTTTTGACAAAGCCCGGAAGAAGGTTATCCGAGAAATAGTTGATGGTCAGCAGCGGTTAACTACAATACTTAGCTTTTTAAATGACGAGTTTTCCCTTTCCAATAGATCAACCAAACATCAAGGCAAGAAATTTTCCGATTTGGATGATGAATTACAGCAACAGTTTCTAACATATAGCGTGGAAGTTGACATCATTTATTCTGCTGAACAGGCAGACTTGTTGGCTATGTTTACGAGAATGAACGCATACACAGCTCCTCTTAACGCAGCAGAGAAACGACATGCAGAATTCGAAGGCCCATTCAAGTGGTTCATCATCGAAGCCACTGGAGAGATAGGTCCAAGACTTGTCGAGTCAAACATCTTGACTTCGAAGCAAGCAATTCGAATGCACGATTCCGAGTTTTTGACTGAGCTGGCAATTGTGCTTGATCGCGGTATTGAGAACAAATCAGAAGCGTCGCTCACCAAAATATATAGACAGTACGACAAAACATTCTCCAATGAGCAGGAGTTCAGAGATCGAATTTATGAATTCATGCAGGTGCTTGAGCAGGATTTTGCTCCCCTAAAAAATACTTTTATTACAAAAGCTTATGTCTGTCATTCGCTGTTCTGCGCGTTAATGCAGAAGAAATATGGCATCCCTGGGGGAGATAAATTTGGGGATCCTCCTATTGGGGTCTTTTTCACAAACTTACCAGACACTATTAATATGCTTAATGCTCTTGCCGGTGCCCATGAATTGCAAGATATTACTGGTCCTTACGGTGAGTATGTTACGGCATGTATGAGCACAACACACAGAGTGAAACAACGTACAATCAGGGCTAAGTGGTTAATTAAAGCACTTATCTAGCCTTTTGCTTATGTCCCTAACAACTAGCCACGCTCGAATTATTGGTAGGCTGTCTCGTAGACACAAACAAGCAACTTCAATTTTTGATGATCACGCGAATGGCAAACTTTCACCTTGGGAGTTTAGGTTTCTATCTGAGGCATTGCTTTCCAATCTATGGATAGATTGGAATGTTTTCGTAAAACAACTGCTAGTGTTGTCATGTAATGGTTCAGCTACTCGATCTGGATTGGTAGTGACGCCAAGAGCGGTTCCTAATAATAGTGAAAGTCGTATAACTTATGAAGTAATACAGCATAGCAAAAGCTGTCTGGTTAACCCCACTAAAGTCTTCTCTGGATCAGTAGAACCCACCTGGGCCCACCCAGATAGGATAATCGCTTGCATTACCGGACTTGCCCCTTCAAACACTCCTGCACTTCAAATGGCTTTTGGTTCAGCTGGATTGTTCGGCCCGAAGAGAATCCATTTGGTGCGAAATGCCTGTGCACATAAATCAATATCAAATCGAAATGATGTAAAAGCACTACAAAACTTATACTCTACAAAACACTTTCTTGATCCGATAGATATTATCTGGGGAAGTAATCCTTTGACCAACTCGATTGCAATTTTTGAATGGATCGAAGATCTTGAAGTGATTGCAGACCTTGCAACGCAATGATCTATGGACATAGAGGAACTTTGACGCGGAGCCATTGCACTTCAAATTTTAAGCATTTATTAAAGCGCTGTACTAAGCCAAATTCACCCTCTACGAGTTTGGCCACACTGCCTTTTTGTAAATAATGCCGCCCGCCTGTGTATTGCTTGCTACTTTGTTGCTCTGGAAGCTAAAAGGCATTCGCTTTTGCTGGTTTTACCGGTTTTTCTAATGACTGATACACCGCATTGCTAATGAGCTGACAGGTCTGAGTATAAACAAGTTGCAACCTCAGATGCGTTGGACTTGAATAATGCAAAGGCACCGTTCCTAAGTAATGCTCACGTCCTGTGATCAGCATCGCTTCGACGATGTCGCCGCTGGTTTGATGCAGTCGTTGAAACAGATCATTTGCAATGCGGGTTTTGGTCAGGCGAATTTTGTATTTGCGGTTGAGTGAGGCCAAAAAATTGCTAACAGCAATATCATAGTCTTGCACCTCGTTTTCGAATATTCTTTTGCTGTGCCGCTTCTTTCTAGTCTCAGCGTCTCTGGTAATCAGATATTGCAAAATATGTGCGGTGCCATTCCGAATCGGCAAAATCACATAGTTATAGGTGTCACATAAAAAGGGCTTACTCTGTGTTTTTAACAGACTTTTATAGTTGGGTCTGAGCGAGCCATGCGCCCATTCTTCACTATCAATCACGAAACGAAAATCATTGGGTTCTAAATTGGTTGCTTTGGGAAGGTCATTCCGGGTTTTACAAAAACGGTATTGACACACGGTGGGCACATCATTACTTGTCCAATATATCGCCGTTAACAAAGCCGCCAGTTGCTTATTGGATACCCTATCGCCATAGCTAACCTTGATTTTGCTTGTATCTTCTCTGACCAAGTTTGACACGCTACTAAGAAATAGGGTCAATTCCTGTAACGTTAGCCTGCCCCACTGGGTCGGCAGCAGCTGATTACTCATGGCTACGGCGTGGTGTTTATCCCGCGTCCGCCGAATATGAGCCAACGGCGAACGTCCGGCCATGAAAGTCGTCGAGATCCCTTGCTCATTAACACCCTCACTAAAAATAAAATGTTCAACGCCCGTTTTCACTTCACCGGGCGCACAGCCCGCTCGCCTAGCGGCATTCTCTATTACTGTTGTTTGGCTGGGCATAAGTAACGTTTCAATAGAGAAATCCACGGGTTGTGCGTCAGGATCATTGCTGATAATCGCGATGCGAATGGCTTCACGTTTAAGTATGGCTTCCCAACTTCGATTATTGCGACGACTGTAACCACCTCGATGCTCTGCGGCATACTCGAGCATGCGCCGCAGCACGGCAAGATTCTTTTTAAACACGTTGGCAACTAAGGGGTCTCCCTCCTCCTTATCATCATCGTCATCCTCCATCTCGCGCAGTTCATCAAGAAATTCTTCCATCAATATCGGTTCAGCAGGCATCAGTGCCAGTAATGGTCGCAGTGCCAATAGGGTTGCTGGCTTGGCCGCATCGGCAAATTGGCGAATGAGTCGTGTCGATTCACGGGTGGTATTTTGGTAATTTTTACCTTCCTTTTCAGTGAACTTTCGAAAATAAAACTGCGTTAAGAGCAAATAGGCTTGTATTAACTGATACGACTGCTGCAGGCTGGGTTCCGGATACTGACACCATAACGCCACATAGAGCGGGTATTTCTCAATGACTTTTGAAAACGGGTTTTTATGATTTTTTGCTGGAAGAATAATGCCGGGGAATAGGTAATCAAGTGTCTTTGCCTCATCACTGATATATCGGCAAATAGCTTGCCATTGCCCGATCGTTATTGATGACAGTTCAGACGCATTGGGGCCGATTTCATCTAGCAGATTAAGTATGGGGATTAGGTTGTCAGCGATGACGGCTAAGCCGCGTAACTCAGCATGACAATCGATAAATTCCAATAGATCGTCAACAGTTGCCGCCTCAATCGATAATGCTGAGGCGATGTGCGCGGTAAACCGCGAAAAAGTCGGATTGTTCTCCTTATTGTCCAAGGTCATTTTTTTTGCCGTTAGGCTCTCGACGACGATATAAAAGATTTCGCGATGTGTTTAGTAATTTCGCCAGTGAAGTTTGGTGTCTGATTTCTGGGGTGATTCCGCGCAATAAGGTAGTGTCCAGCTCAGTCCAGAATCGGCACAATTGTTCATCACCATCCTGAGGCCGTAACGAAAATAACAGATGACTGAGATAAAAATCTGTTTGCCCCACTTCAAGAATAGACTCTGGTGTTGGATCCAGAAGTTGCCTACACGCCAGTAACTGATCATCAGGAAGGATAATTTTGGCCATTTGAAATAACCGTGGATTACTGATGCAGTAATATCTGCCAATATATTTGGCGAGAATAAGAGGATGTAGTTGTAACAGTTGCAGAAAATAGTCTGGTGCAACGACCTTAACTGAATCTAATAGATATTCTAGGTTGCTGGTGATAACGGCAAGATTTTCCAGCATCGGATGTATGCCGACAATTTGACCGACATTTAGTTCAATAGCCTGAAATTGATACACCGGTTTTGCAGGGGCTGTCGCTAGCTTTTTTGCCATGGCGTCCGTATTGCCTGAGAATCTTAAAACTCTAAGTATTATTCAGTTTTAGATATTTACCAGCCACTGGCGTTAATAGTCAGTGGAAAAATAATTTTTCAATACATCATAAATGCTAATTTACGTAAATCACAACACTCGAATTACCAGTAATCAAGATGAATATTTCCACTCAACAGACCTGACTTGGGGGAAATTATTAAGGTTAATTAAACTGATTGCATGGTAAGTTTTGCAGCTGATTATTATTTTTCAGTGGATATTAAAACGGCAAATACTACTAATTGAGTTTAGCCTTGAAAGTTGGCATTTTTAAAGCTAAATGAATTTGAATGTCAACTATCAAGATTCGTTGTTTGAAATTGGCGAATTCACAGTTTCGGCCAATCAGAGACTCTCGCCACTTTCCATTGAATGGCTCATTAACCGTGTAAAGCCGCCTTTCAGTTATTACCGTTTATTAGTGGCGACCAAGCGCCTAAACTAGATATTAGTAATTATTTAAAAGGTATATCGCCTTGTTAAACCCACTCAGGTGCTGGCAGAGCGGGCTAGTAATACGATCGAAAATCAACGTAGCGTATTTTTATGAATCTTCCCGTCTTTCATGATCACCAAGAAATTTTTCTCTGGATTGCCGACCAAAGAGATGTCGGCGATAGGGTCGCCCTCTACCAGCAACAGATCAGCTAGCGCATCTACTTCAACAACACCTTGTTTTCCAGGATAGGGGTTACGCATACCGGAAAGCGCAAGTAGCTCTGCATTGTCGTGGGTCACCAGCTTAAGTACTTCAGCGGGCGTTAACCATGTTTTCAACTTGACAATATCGGTATTTTGATTTTTATTTTGGGCAGGGTTAAACATAAAATCTGTTCCCCACGCCAGTTTAACGTTGTATTTTTTTGCCCATTTGAAGGCGTTATCAGTACCTTCAACAACGGTGTGTTTCTTGGCTTTTACTTCTGGATTAGCAGTTACGGGGGCTTCGTCAAGTGCCTGAAGGCTAAGCCAAATACCTTTTTCGCCGAGCAGTTTCATGGTCGCCTCATCCAGCAATTGCCCATGTTCGATACATTTAACACCTGCTTCGATCGCCCGTCCTACTGCCTTAGGTGTATACGCATGAACAGTGACATAGGTCCCCCAATCGTCAGCAGCCTCAACGGCCGCTTTCATTTCATCCAATGTATATTGTGCAACATCCAGTGGATCGTATGCGGAGGCAGCCCCGCCGCCTGCCATGACCTTGATCTGACTTGCCCCGGCACGTAAATCTTCGCGTGTGGCTGTTAATACTTCATCACGGCCATCGGCAATAAAACCGATTCCCATAAGCTCTCCCCTTGTGATCTGGCCACCAAAACGACGGGAGCGATCATTCGGCATCCGAAAGTCACCATGACCAGAGGTTTGCGAAATCATGGCGCCGCTAGGATAAATGCGAGGGCCTAGCGTTTTGCCTGAATCAATCGATCGTTTTACGCCGAATACGGGGCCCCCCACATCGCGAGCCGCTGTAAAACCACGAAGTAGCATCAGCTTCGCTTCTTCGATTGCTTTTTGCTCCAGTGATTCAAAGCTTGCCTTAGGGTTGAGCATTTCAGCTTGGCTGTTGGCGCTCATGAAGATATGCACATGGTTATCGATCAGACCGGGCATCAACGTGCGGCCATTGCCTTGAATTCTTGTTGCCGATGTTTCAGATGCAGCAGCAATAGCTGTAGTGGAAATAGCTGTGATGACATTCCCCATTATCAAGACATTTGACGGCGCAGAAAGCTGGTCAGAAGTACCGTTAAAGATGCGGACATTCTCAAAAATTACGCTGGCAGGTTGAGTTACCTGTTGAACTTGTGCTGGAACATTTGCAGAGCAAAGGATGAGTATTGAGCTCAGTAACGATTTAAGAGGTTGCATATTTTTCTCCTGGACTATGGTCGAATTTGAATCATACCGAATAGCTGTTCGTCTCTAGTTAAAACTGATCCTCTGTGGTAATAAGTTAGCACGTTAAAAATTGCTAGGTTGACTAACAGACCTTAGTAGAAGAAAACCAAAGGAAAATTTATAAAGTATGACTCGTTGGGTTATAAGCTGCGGCCACCTCGAACGATTTTATCTTAATGTAAGTAAGGTTTGACCACCTTAATAAGGATGTAGGCTTCGAAATGTGCGATTACGCAAGCTACAGTCCACTGGCGATGGAAGACGACGGATTGCCATGCAGCGAGTGATTGTTACTTATGCGCGCTTGTCAGGCGATGGGATATTCAATGTCATCGTTTGGATCAGAATAGATCAAACTTAATCGGCAACCAGCCAATCGTCGGTACTGAGCAATTTTTGTTTTTTGTCAAAAGTACCCAAGTGCGAATGCCGCCCCCATCCATGCGGCTACAATAACCAGGATTAGACCAGGGATGACTGCGCCGACAAACCGCCAATTACCACTTAGGACGGCAAGTACAACTTTGGTAATGGTGTTCGTCGTCAGGCTGGCAAGAATGGGTAATACGGCTTCGTTCGCATTGATTTTTCCGGTTGCCACTTGGGACGCTACCGCGACGGCAGCGGAATGGGTATCGACAAAACCAGCAATTGCTGCGGCAGCGATGACTCCTTCTTTACCCAACCACTGTTGAAGTGCTGCTGTAAGCAGCATGACGGAGGAAACCGTAGCAGCGAAGAGCAAAGCTGTCTTGATACTGACCGGTTGTCCTAAGTCAACGGCCTTTGGTACTTTCTGACGCAGGGCGATTAGGGTAAAGATTACGCCATAAGCGATTGCGGTAACGCCCGCGCAGGCCAGCGACAACCATAACACCGACAGCGTTGCCTGGTTGGTTGCTGCCAACACCACAGTCATTTGAACAATGGTTGCTACGGTTGATAACACTGCACCGGCAACGGCACCCCACAATAGAGTTGATGTCTTCGCAGCTCGTGCTCCCATTGCACTAATAGTGGCAGCACTCGACACAAAACCTGAAGCAAGACCGGTGATGGGCAGGCCGATACGCGCTCCCATGACACGCAGTGAAAGGTATCCGGTAGCGCTGATGGACATGATGAGGATAACAATTATCCAGATCGTCCGTGGATTCAATGCATTAAAAGGCCCCATGTACTGGTCTGGGGCGAGGGGTAACAGTACAAGCGCTGCGGCTGCCAAAATCAAGGTATCGTTGAGTTCGATGTCAGTCAGAATTGTGCTGACGAAATGATGAAGGACAGATCGTGCGGTCAGTAATATGGTCAAAATGACCGACACCCCTGCCGCTATAGCGGGCTCGCGCATTGCTAAGCCCCCGAGTAGCAGTGTGAGCAGCAATGCTGCTTCGGTCGTCAAGCCTGGATCTTGCTCTTGGCTAAGCCAAAAGGCTATCGCGGTAAGCCCTGCAATAGCCAATGCT
>Ga0208882_1000830_pt1 | contig 12920 bp, 12 predicted proteins | sample LakWasMet14_LOW5_2_FD_183862 | JGI IMG/M metagenome (GOLD analysis project Ga0208882, IMG submission 183862) | Freshwater sediment methanotrophic microbial communities from Lake Washington under simulated oxygen tension - Sediment Metagenome... | ecosystem: Environmental > Aquatic > Freshwater >...
TATTTGGGTCGTTTATGTTTATTTTGTTCGCTCATTTTTCACCTCTGTTGACATTATAAATCTGTCTTTAGAAGTGTCCGGCTTTATTAAACCATTTCAATGTGGAACTAACGAAACAACCGATTTTTACCTTATCTTGTGTCCGTTCGGGTTCGACAATGTTTCGTTGCATTATCGATACAGATCCCAATTTATGTAGTCCCGGCCATTTGAGCTTAGGGCCGTTATGCAGTCATTTATATGCGACGACTTATTATTCGCTGGGACAATTGCCGAATATGGAAACTGAAGAGCAAAGAGGCCAACTGGCAATCAATGAAACGCGGCGTGTGGTGGAAGACATTCTGGGGCGCTACACCCAAGGAAAAGGCAAAAAGAATTGGGGCGAAAAATCGACCATTAACATTGATCATCTGAAGATACTGGCAAAAGTGTTTCCAAAGGCCAAATATATCTATTTATACCGTAATTGCCTGGATGTTGTTTATTCATGCATTAAATTCGTCCATTAGGATATATGGATGAATTGGCTTCTTATGTACAGAAATCCCCGGCTAATTTAGTTGCCGGGATAATGGATGGCTGGCAGGAGAAGACCGGCAAATTGATAGCATTCGAACAGGTTCATGCCGATCAGTGTATCAGGATTAACTATGAGTCTTTGGTTTTGCAGCCGGAACTTGTTTTGGCAAAACTGTTTGATTTTCCCTGAAGAACCCTGGATGAGAACTTGATTGAGTCGATTTTTAAAGTGCCTCACGATCAGGGCGACGGCGATCTGAAAGTCTGGTTTTCCGATAAAATCAACAAAGACTCTATCGGCAACGGGACAGCGATTCCGTTTACGGTCATTCCGGGGGAATTGATGGCTGAGATTAACGTGCTTCACCGGCATTGAGGTATGGATTGAAGATTTGCATGCTAACAATGCAGAGTATGGGGGCTATTGGAAATGTGTTGGACGACAAGGAACGGAACAAGGCGTTACGGTTTGCGCATAAAACCCATAATGGCCGTTATGTTGTCAGTCACGGTAAGCTGAGGGCTATTTTGGCCTCGTATATTAGTATGGCTCCTGAGAATATCCGCTTTGCGGAGGAAGATTTTGGTAAGAAGCTGTTTGGAAATTCATCTTTTCGCCCATAAGGTATCAATTTTGATTATGAAATAAATAGTATGAGCACAAAAAACGGAAAAAACGTTACCCGAGTAATTTGAGTGAGGGAGCATGGCGGTATTTAAAACCGCATTTACCTGAGTCACTGGTAGGTAGACCCCGGCAATTAAGTCTTCGCCAAGTGTTGAACGCCATCCTCTATGTCTTGAAAACAGGCTGCTAGTGGCGTCAGTTGCCGCGTGAGTTTCCTCATTGGACGGCCGTTTATTATTATTTTTACCGTTGGTCGTGTAATGGCACCTGGGTTCGTCTCCATGATCTACTGCGATCAAGATTGCGGCAAAAATTGGGCCGACACAAACAGCCGACCGCCGGTTGCTTGGATAGCCAGAGCGTTAAAGGGACGGCAACACCCGGCGTACGCGGCTACGATGCCGGGAAACATATCAACGGACGCAAACGCCACATCTTGGTTGATACGCTGGGCCTTCTGTTAGTGGCATGGGTGACTGTTGCCAGTGTGCAGGACCGCGATGCAGCCCGCTCATTGCTACGGCATCTACCCGGTGGTTGCAAAAAACTACGGAAGATTTGGGTGGATGGCGGCTATAGCGGGCGTTGGGTCCAATGGGTCGCTGATTGTTTCAAGTTTTGCCTGGTCGTCGTCTTACGTCCAAAAGAAATGCGCGGCTTTACTTTGCTACCTCGGCGCTGGGTTATCGAACGAACCTTCGCTTGGTTAAACGGTTCGCGTCGTCTCAGTAAGGCCTACGAACGACTGACTCGCACCGACGAAACTTGGATTTACATTGCTATGACCCGCATTATGCTGAATCGTTTGGCTTGACGTGATAATTTCCAAACAGCTTCTAAGCCATATATCAGCATCGGCGGCCAAGAACCGGAAGTTAAATTCAATTTATCCCACTCAGGGCGGAAAATGATTGTAGCGGTAGGTTTGCACGGTCAGATTGGGGTGGATATTGAAGAGTGGAACGGCAGGGTCGATTTTGACTCGGTTGTCAGCAGTTGTTTTACCGAAGTTGAGCGCTGTTTTTGGAATGGATTGCCGGAAGACAGGTAAGACGCGTTTTCTACCGACTCTGGAGAGGAAGGAAAGTTTTGTAAAAGCTGTTGGCGTAGGTCTTGGGCTAGATGTTTCCGAAGTGGTCGGTAAGGCGCATTTTTGTCTGTGCCGGAGGGCTATGGTTTGGCTGGAGATTGGGCGCTGGCCGATCTGGATTTTGGCGGCGGCATCAGCGCGGCGCTGACGGTTCCCGCGAAATATTATAAAGGGATTAGGCGACTCGAATGTGGGTAAAGACGGGATGCAAATCCCGTCCCTGTCATTTGCGGGCTACTGCGATGCCGTTTGTTGCATGTGTATCTGTAGTAGGCTTAACGGACGCATATCGGTTCAGACTTCCTTGATGTAATCCAGGCATTCCTGCTTGTTGCCGACTTTGCCGTCCGTCCTCCGCCCGGTATTTCCTTGTATTCCGGCCAGATTGAATATTGCTCTTCGTGATTGACCACAACCTGGTAAATAGTGGTGTCTTCTTCGTCGTCGCCCCAAGCCATTGTTATTCTCCGTTGATCTATAGTTGCTATAACACACCATGGCATTCGTTGTGATGGTTTCCGTAAAGTAAACGATAGAAGCGGCAAAATACCTCAGTGGTCATGCTAAATTCAGACTATGGGTTTTGAATTGTTTACGGCAGTGCAGCAGGGCCTTGGCCATGTGTTTTTCAACGGCGCTACCGGATATGCCGAGTTCCTTGGCGGTTTCGGCATAGGTCATGCCGTAAACTCTATTTAGGACAAATATCTCCCGGGTGCGCAACGGCAATTCGTCCAGTATTCGGGTGACGGCTGCCAACTTTTCATCGACGGATACGAGTTTCTCGGCAGAGGGAAATTCGCTGGACGGGGGCAGAGCTTGCTCTTTAGTTTGTTCGTAATTTTCCGTTACTTTTCGATGCTTGATGTGATCGTAAGCGAGGTTTTTGGCTACCCTGAACAGAAAACCGCGCGGATAATCGATAGATTGTTTTTGTGCTTCGCGGAAAAAAATAATAAAGCTTTCCTGAACAAGCTCGGCGGCTATATCCGGGCAGTTGACAATCCGGGTCAAATGAAACTGTAATTCCGACTGGTGGTTTAAGTAAATGGCTTCTACGTTCAAGTTCAAATCCCCTTTTGTTATTGTTGTCAGGAGTGTTTACCTTGCTGTTGCGTCGGAATCGGGATAATCGAGGTATTCGATTTTTGGGAGCCGACAGTGTTAGCGATTTGCTTAGGTTGAATTTGCATAGGTCATTCCATGGTTCTTGCTTTGTTAGTTCGCGGCTATCCACGTACAGGTAATCGGTTTGTAATGTATCGAGTCTGCACGGCAAGTTGAGTTGCAGAATAAGGTCGCAGACAGTTTGTCTATAGATTGGGTTGACTATGGAAGAGCAAAGAATGTGCCATCTTTATTGTTTTTTATATTTCAATGAATTAGCGTTAAGCGCAAGGTATTGAATTGAAAAAGCACGGTATATGGCGCACTAGGAATGCGTTAAATAACATAGTTTTTTAATGTGAGACGGTTTGTGGATATTATTTTGGGGCGATGGGTTCGGGCGGTTAATCCTGGCTGGATGAGGTTAAAAGAGCCTTAAGGCGTCTTATTACTGGAACTACTTTGGCTTTGAGGCCTGAGGCGCGATATAGGATTTGCCCTACGCATTGAATTGTGTGTGCGAGCTTAAAGGAAAATATTTTATATTGTTTTTTGTGTAGCTCTTGCTGGCTGACGATTGTTGGCGTGCTGTTAGTCGGCATCATCAGGGGCTTAAGCAGTGCGGCTCTGGTGGCGCTGATTAATTCGACGTTATCGAATACCTTGGATGCAGGGCTTTTACCCTGGCTGTTCGGTGGGCTATCGATCACGGTACTCTCCAGCGGTTTTCTATTGAATTATTTGCTTAATCGGCTCAGCACTAAGATTGTTTGCGATCTTCGCATCCACGTCAGCCGCTTGATTTTGTCCGTGCCTTATCCTTATCTGCAAAAGATCGGCAAGTCGGCGTTATTAGTTAATCTAACCGAGGACATCACGGCCATAGCTAATGCCAGCCAACTATTGCTGATCGTGTGCATTAACTTTGCCATCGTGGCGGGCTGCATGGCCTATCTGAACTGGTTGTCCTGGCATCTGTCCCTGGTTTTGGGCAGAGTGATCGTCTTCGGCGTATTGGGTTCCAGCTTGTTCAGGGAGTGGCCGAAAAAGGCCTTACTCAAGGCGAGGGAGGAACATGACGTGCTTAGCGGCTGACGGAAGGCGTCCGTGAGTTGAAATTGCACCGGGAGCGTAGAGAAGCGTTTATGGCTCAGTCTCCGGCAGGCCGATAAAAACTTCAGCTATGCCTGGAATTATATCGATACGTCGTTGCAAGCCTTGTTGAACGAAAAACTGCCGCAGACTCTGCCGGACGCAGAGCATTACCGGAATTGGGACGACTTTATTTTGGGACAGTTGCAACACAGCCTACAGCAGCTGCAAGCCCGGCAGCCGGGTGTGGCGTTAATGGAATTAAACTGGGGCCGGCTCAATAAAGTCAAGCAATCGCACCCGTTTTCCAAGGTCTTGCCGATATTGAGCGGCTTGCTGGATATGCCGAGTGAAGCTTTGCCGGGCTGCGCTTTTTGCGTACGCGCGGCTGGGCCTGGTTTTGGAGCCAGTGAACGGCTGGTGGTCTCGCCTAACCATTTTGAAGACGCCATTTTGCATATGCCCGGAGGGCAGTCGAGTCACCCGTTGTCGCCATATTACCGAGATCAGCAGGATTATTGGCTAAAAGGCTGGCCGCTGCTATTGACGGCAGGAAAGTCTGAACACCTGCTGTTGTTACAGTCAAATAACACTCAAATATCAGGCGGAATTATAAATAACCATGAGTTTTAGGTAGAATGAATATTATGAAACGCTACTATTCAAAGATTTCGACAGTTAATTTCTGTGGATTCCTTTGCCGGTTGCGTTTTTCGGCTACGGAGAGCTTTCTATGCAGAAACTGAGTAGTTTACCTATGAAACAGAAAAACGACACGAACAGTTTGGAATCCGAGCTTAATAACGACGTTGACGAGCAAGCGGTGGCCTGGTTTATACGGTTACGGGCGGAGAATGTCAGCAGCGAGGAAAAAACATCATTTTTGCGATGGCTGAATCAGTCCGACGTGCATCGCGACACCTTCAGTGAAATCAGCAAGCTGTGGGGCGATGCCGATCTGTTGCAAGCCCTTGGTGAAGCAGGTCAAAAACACCGTATAGCACCGCGGAAAAAACTAACTTCCTCTAAGTTCAACCTGCCGTTGGCGATGGCGGCCTGTCTGTTTTTAACTCTGTTGTTCAGTAGCGAACTGGAGATATTGCTGAGAGGTAATTATTCAACCAGGATGGGCGAGCGCAAAACCGTTTATTTCGACGACGGTTCCACCGCGATGCTCAACACCGACAGTGCTATCGCAGTCAGCATGGATGGCCCGCAACGCAGGGTCGAGCTGCTGAAAGGCGAGGTCTATTTCGAGGTCAAACCCGACCCGAACCGGCCGTTTATTGTCCAGGCCGATCATTCGACGACCCGCGTATTGGGAACCCGGTTTTTCGTGCATGAAAAGAGCGGGAGCGACGAAGTCAAAGTCGCGTCCGGCCGCGTTGAGGTGACTGACCGGCGTACCTTGAAGCAGCCGCTGATTTTGCATGATCGCGAGGCAGTATCGGTCGATGCGGCAGGACTTGGCGAAACCCGGTTACTGAATTCTGCATTGTCCACTTCCTGGGTGAATGGTTTTCTGGTGTTTGAGAATGCCCCGCTGGAAAGCGTTATTAGACAAATCAGCCGCTACAGAGCCGGTATGGTGGTCTACAAGGACAATACTTTGCGCGAACTTAAAATCAATGGCCGTATCAATTTGCGCGAGCCGGACGACATGCTGAAAGTCTTGGGAAAAAACTTGTCGGTAAAGATGACCTATCTGACCGACTGGTTGGTAATTGTCGGCTAAGGTTGATTAGATTCTAGGGCATTTCTTTGTTAGTTAGAAACATCGCCTAAATTTTTAAAAATAAACTGCCTCGTTCCCACGCGCTACCAGGGAATGTCGTCTGGGCTGCGCTACCTTGTGGTTTAAGGTCGCGCTGCCGCTTGAATCGCTCGGCACATCCCTGTGCCTCGCCCTACGGGTGCTACGCATGCATATCGGCTGTCCTGCCGATTTGTCCCGGCGAAAGCTCCGGTGCTCGGCGCAGCAAACGGGACCCAGTCCGTGCCACTGCAAGTGCCTACTGATTAATAGATTGAGTTTAAATGGGTGTGATCTTAAATAACCGAGAATTGCTCTGGCACTAACCGGCGGTTAGCTTTTTAGCAGGGCTCCGTCTTCGAGGTTTTCTTTGAACCGCTAGCCGGCATAAGCCGGATGTTGATCGCACCGCTGTCTATATTTAGGCAGGCTCGACAAATCCTATGACCTCCACGGTGATGTTTTTCAGTGTTGCATTACACCTATAGTTCTGTATAAATTCAACTACATCGTAGGCAATTGATTTCGATTTGGTGCAGTCAATAATTACTTTTGAATTTGCCGGGATGGCGTCCAAAGCCTGCATTATGCCGGCTTTATTAAAAAACGTAACTTCTTCCGCCAAAACAATGTGATGAACCTCTTGCCCGTCTTCTGTAGTGATGACGTCTTTCATATGATAAGCGTTGCGGTAACTGTGGCGTAAAGTGTAAAAAATGCCGAAGAGGATGCCTATGGTAATTCCCTTTAGTAAATCCGTTGCCAAAATGCCGACAATAGTCGCGGCAAAAGGAACAAATTGTTCATCGCCCAATTTGTACATCTGTCTAAAAAGAGCCGGTTTGGCCAGCTTATATCCCACCATAATCAAAATGGCCGCCAAGCTGGCAAGCGGGATCAGATTCAGCAATTCGGCAATGGTAATTGCGCTGATTAATATGAATACGCCGTGAAGTATTGCGGACAGTTTGGTTTTGCCGCCAAACGAAATATTTGCAGAACTTCGAACAATAACCTGAGTGATAGGTAAGCCACCGATTAACCCTGAAATAATATTGCCCAAGCCCTGGGCCTTTAGTTCCCTGTTGGTCGGCGTGATTCTTTTATACGGGTCAAGTTTGTCGGTTGCTTCCACGCACAGCAATGTTTCCAAACTCGCAATAATCGCCATGACAAAAGCGGTTTTCCAGACTTCGAAATTTGTTATTGCTGAGAAATCGGGAAAGGTAAATTGGTTGAAAAAGTCGGCTAAGTTTTTGGGAGCCGGAATATTAACTACTTGATCGGTCGTTAAACTGAAATCCAAAAATCCCTGTTGGTAACAATAATTCATTACCATGCCTAATACAACGACCACAATCGGGCCTTGTATTAATTGAAATATTTTATGTTTTTTGGTTAAAACCGCATCCCATAGCATAAGGATCGTAATTGATAATGCGGCAATCAATATGGCACCCGGCGTAAAGGCATCAAAAGCTCTGGCAATGGATGAGAAGGTGGTCTCTCCGTCCGTTTGAAGGAACGAAAAATCGCCTTCAACAGTTTTATCGTACCCTAATGCATGGGGTATCTGTTTCAAAATAATCAGAAGCCCAATACCGGTAAGCATGCCTTTAATGACGGAGGAAGGGAAAAAGTAGGCAATAAAGCCGGCCTTGGCAAAGCCCATGACAAGCTGAATAATGCCGGCCAGAACGACGGCTACCAAAAAGGCGGGCCAGGAACCCAGTGTCGTAATCGCGGATAAGACAATGACGGCTAACCCGGCAGCCGGACCGCTAACGCCCAAAGGCGAACCGCTGGCGATACCTACCGCAATGCCGCCGACCATGCCGGCTATAACGCCGGAAAATAAGGGCGCACCCGATGCCAATGCAATGCCAAGGCATAAAGGAACGGCCACAAAAAACACTACGATACTTGCCGGCAGATCGCTTTTGAATTCTTTAAAGATACTCGTTGCTCTCATTGCGCTTTTTAGCCTTTTTGTTTTGATAGACTGAGAAACTATACCATCGAAAACTTTGATGCTCGAAACGGATTATCCGCCGGAATGCTTTGTAATAGCTTGGCATTTATAAATGGTACGGCGCGTGCCCTGCTTCGCTAAAGGGTCTTTTTCAACATCTCCTTAACTCTGTTGCGCCGGTCATCTGCGAATATCTCGTCTTGGTATAAAAATGATTGCCAGGCAGAATAATTTATTAACGGATGGGTATTTTCTAATATACCACTGCTGGGTTGTCTATATCAGTGTGGCGTCGCTGTGGATATTTATTCAATTTATGATTTATAAAACAGGAAGTTTGACACAGTGACGCCAAAAGAATTAACTAAACACGCCTTTAGACTTTACGAACATATCAGTCTTCAAAGTTATAAGGTTCCTGTGCAATCAGATGCGTTTAGATGTTGGCGGTTCCGGGCTTATTCAAGATACCGGTGGCGATTGAAACTTGAACGCGGAACATTTTAAAACAGAACATTAATGCACAAAACGCCTGATTTATAGAATATTGCCGAGGTACAGCGTTTAAATAGCGCGGCGGCAGTCGGGCAAGTGTTTTTGCGCTTTTTATGGCTATGCTAATGGCTGACTTAACCAGGTATCGCCTTTCAGGCAGGGTGACAGGCTCGGCTTTGAGGCATCCGCCATTCTTCACGTAGGGAACTTGCCGGCCCGGATGCCAACAGAACCTATATTTCCCGTTCTGAAAGCAGGTCGCAGAGGGCAGTGAAGTTCAAAGGCTTGACCAGGTGATGGTCGAAACCTGCTTTATGTGAGCGGGCTAATTCCTCTGGTCCCCCGTAGCCGCTGAGTGCTATGAGCAGTAAGTCATCACCGTTGGGCAGTTGCCTGATGCGTTGTGCCACTTGATAGCCATTCTCTCCAGGCATCCCGATGTCCAGCAGCATTACATCAGGGTGGAATTCATCGATCAGCATTACGGCGTTTTCGCCGGAATCAGCCATTTTGACTTCGTAGCCATTCATCTCCAGGAGGAGAGCCGTACTCTCCCTTACGTCGGAATCATCGTCCACTACCAGCACGCGCGTACCTGCGTTAGGCGAGGAGGCTGAGGTCTCGGAGTCAGGAGCGCCGGCAGCTTCGGTAAGCGTTGGCAACCGGATGCTGAAGGTGGAGCCCAAACCGGCTCCAGGGCTTGATGCCGATACCTGCCCGCCGTGCAGTTCCACTAATCGTTTGACTAGCGTAAGTCCGATGCCTAATCCGCCCTGAGCCCTATCCAGGGTACGCGCGCCCTGCTGGAACAGGTCGAAAATCGTCGGCAATAATTCCGCCGGGATGCCGGTGCCGTTGTCTCGCACCTGAATCTCGACTTCAGCTTCGAGCTGTCGAACATTAATCTCGATTTGACCGCCTTCCAGAGAGTATTTGCTGGCATTATCGAGCAGGTTAAGTAACACTTGAGACAGGCGCACGGAATCGCCCTCCAACAGTATCGGTTGCTCAGGCAGGCCGACATTGAGCTGTTGTTGTTTGGCCTGGGTAAGGTCGCGAGCCGTCTCCAAGACTGGTTTAATCACGTCCACAAGGTTAAGCCGCTCTTTCTTCAGCGAAATTTTGCCGCGCGCAATACGGGAAACATCCAGCAGGTCATCCACCAGATGAGTGAGATGCGTTACTTGCCGCTTAATAATGTCCTTAGCCCAGCTGAGCCTTGGATTTTCCAGCTTCAGCATATCCAAAATATGGGCTGCGTTGCTGATGGGGGTCAGCGGGTTTCTCAGTTCGTGAGCCAGCATGGCGAGGAATTCGTCCTTATGCTGGTCGGCTTCACGCAAGGCCGCTTCGGCTTGTTTACGCGCGGAGATATCACGGCTCACGGTGGCGATACCCACTGGTTCGCCGGAGCTGTCCTTGATGAAGAATGCGTTGTAGATCATCCAGATGGCGGCGCCGGTCTTGAAATGGCGGAACCTGATTTCCACATCAGCGTGACCCTCGCTCACAACGCGCGGAAAGAATTCATCAAGGATAAAACGCTGGTCTTCCGGGAAAAAAAACTCCTGGACCGGCGTTCGGATGCACTGTTCCAGGTTGTCGAGGCCGATCAGGCGCATACCGGCTTGGTTAATGTAGAATGGAATGAAATTCATGTCGCACATGCTGATGAATTCCATGCTGTTGTCGGCCAGCGAAACGAACTTCTGCCGTTCCAACTCCATATGCTTGCGCTCGGTAATGTCGCGCAGGGCGATGACGTAGCCGGGTTGCCCGTCCCAGTCCAGCGGCGCAGAACGCATTTCTGCCCAGGCGAAGCCGTCAGGACGGATCAGGTTAATGTCCTGGTAGGTGGTTTTATCAGGATGGACTGGAATCGCCAGCGATTGACCGACCATCGAGCTACGCGCCAGCAGGATTTCGGCAGCTTGATTGGCATAAAGCACTACGCCCTGACGATCTACAACCAAAACACCGTCAGTGATAGTGTCAAGGATCAGATCAAGCTTGGGGAGATTGGAGGACATAGGCGCTAAATTTGCTTAAATAATAATGGTTTGTACGCCGATGCCTTTTGCTTGGGTGGTAATGGCCGCGATAACGGAAGGCACTCGCGACAAGTCGCCGAGCAGCTTCAGTACGGGTTCCGGCATATCGCGCACCAGCATTGGCGTCGCAAATACATCTTTTTCCAGGGCTTTTTCCGGCATGCCCAATACTTCGACGACGTCGAAAACCCACTGCCCGGGTTCGTAAAGGTTAGCGAGCGCAACGGTAATCTGCTCGACCAGGCGACGGGTTTCACTGTTTAATGATACCACATACAGGGTTAGAACCAGTTTGTGCGGCATCGATGCGCGTCGGTCTTGTTGAGGCGTGGCAACCTGGGCGATATTGCGGATTTGTACGGAAGACAGCGGCTTGCTGGCCAGTTCGAACTGAATGCCTTCCTCATGAATGCCTTTCAGCTGCTCCATGTATTCATTGGCAAAGGCGGTGACAATATAAATGTTCAGTGTATCGTCAATGGCTTTCAGGCGGCGCAAGACTTCTACGCCATCAATGCCCGGCATGCGCAGATCAAGAAAAATCAAATCGGGACGCTCGGCGAGGGTCATTTCGATGCCTTGCAAACCGGTTTCGGCTTCGCGAACCAAGAAGCCATCTTCCAAAATCAGTTTGAAGGCTGCGCGCACCGCAGGATCGTCGTCTATTACCAAAATTTTTCGTACCATGTATCGTGCCTCTCGTGTATTCAATTTAAACGCTAAAATACTGGGAAATCTTAGCCGCAAAAGACAGCCATATCCAAGTGATGTGTATGGGGTGATGCTCAAGCATGGGAAAACCGAAGCCTCATGCAACAGCCGTGTCCGGGCGCACTCTCCACCTGTATAGTGCCTCCAACATCCTGAACCAGACGGCGGATGACTGACAAGCCCAGGCCGGTACCTTTTCCGGGAGGCTTGGTGGTAAAAAAGGGATCGAAAATTTTGCTTTGCACATTTTGCGGGATGCCGGGACCGTTATCGGTCACGTTCAATTCTAGCATTTCCCCGATGGACCTAACCATGATTTTGATTTTTGGCTGCGGTTGCGGGCCATCGGCCAGCGCGTCGCGGGAGTTAATGATCAGATTGACCAGAATCTGTTGCAGGCTATCTGCGCTACAGTAGACTGGCGGCAGACCTTCGGCGTCATCGACCTCAACGGCTATGCCGCCTTTGCTCAATTCGCCTTCCAGCAGTAACAGGCTTTGCTTGACGACTTCAGATATTTGACAGTTGCCGCTTGGGGCGGAGCGGTTGTGCACAAATAGCAGCATGTTGCTGACAATCTTCTTGATCCGGTGAATTTGCTGTAGCGCCTGATCGAGAATTTCCTTGGACCGGCCATCAGTGCTTCTGTCGGCGGCGAACTCGACAAAATTCATTACGCCCATCAGCGGATTGTTGATTTCATGCGCTACGCCCCCGACCAATGTACCCAATGCCGAGAGCTTTTCCATTTGCAGCATGTGTTCCTGGTTCTCCTGGAGTTGCGTATAAGCCAGCCGGGTTTGCTCCAGCAGGCGGGCGTTTTCCAGGGAAATCGCAACTTGGGCAGTCAATAGTTCGGTCATATCGGTTTTTTCGGCAGTAAATACACCTGGCGACAGCCGGTTTTCCAGATAGAGCAGGCCGATGAGTTCGTTTTGCTTGATCACCGGCAGGCACAGTACCGAGCGCAGTTTTAGTGCCTGCACTTCCGGCGTATCCTGAAACTCGCCTTCGGCCATCGCATCGTCCAGTAACACTTTTTTGCGAGTACGCAATACGTAATTGGTGATAGAGCGGCTGATGATGGTGTTGCTGCGGGACTGGTTAAGGCTAAGGCGCCGGCGTTTAACGGTTTGTTTTTTGCCGACATGCTTTTCCGCGGCGACCAGCAGTTCATCCCCTTCCTTGATCAGCAAGTAGCCGTGCTGCGCCCCCGAGCTTTCCAGCACGACACTCATGATTTTTTGCATGAGCTGATTCAGGTCGACCTCCGCCGACAGGGCCAACGCCGATTTGATTAAATAATTGAAGTCGAGATTCGGTAGCGTAACCGAGGTGTCGATGGCAAGGGTTTTCTCGGCGCGAACTGCATTGTCGGGATCGGCGTAGGGGTGGCGCTGTTGCAATAATGCACTTTTGCGATCGGCGCGGCACAGTCGGTACATGCGTCGGGCTTCGTTAAAGTAAAGCTGGGCGTCGCCGAGGTTGCCGGCTACCCG